>Ga0272444_10002581_pt1 | contig 16673 bp, 15 predicted proteins | sample SSMForm13_FD_201033 | JGI IMG/M metagenome (GOLD analysis project Ga0272444, IMG submission 201033) | Marine sediment archaeal communities from Little Sippewissett salt marsh, Falmouth, MA, United States - SSM-Form-13 | ecosystem: Environmental > Aquatic > Marine > Wetlands > Sediment ...
GGCCAGGGGCCAGCTCTGGCAAAAGCCGTTGGAGTGTCTTGAGTTCCATTTTGAACACTTCTGCAGGCAGCGCTGGCCATTGCTGGCAGCTAGCTTTCGCTTCTGGCGTGACCTATGGGGTCAACTCCGTCCCAAGGCCGTATTGGTTAGTGCACTGGAAGATAGCGAGTCTCAATTGCCGGCTGAGGCCGCCAAAGTATTGGGCATTCCGACTCTCTCCATTCCCCATGGCGGTGGCATGACGAGTGTGACGAGCGCTGTGAATATTGCCAAGAGAGACTATGTGCTTTACAGCTTTTTGACACAAAGGGCGGTCTTGGAACGGTCGGGTGTCCCTGGCCATCGGCTGATAGCGTGCCGCGACCTGGTAGCAGAAAGTGAATATCCCGTTGTTTCCATAAACACATTTACAGGGCAGGCTTCGTGGCGCTTGTTAGTCCTTACCGATCCGGTAGGCTGGCGGGGCTGTCTGGCACCTATAGTTAGCATCGTTGCTGAAATGAAGGCACTGCAAGCCCTGAACGATCCACCAGCGGATATTGCTGCCCACTTATCTTTAAAGATCAAAATTCACCCTAATCGCACGTGGTCTGATTTGGAACTCTACGCTGCAATGGAAGAGGGGATAGAAGAACATGTGTTACCTCTCAACTCTGAGTTGTCGTCCGTGTTGGATCAGACGAGCTTGGTTGTGGCCTTAAACTACTGCGGGTCTGCCCTCGTTCATACCCTTCGTTCAGGCAAGCCGGTTATCTTTTTCTACACAGACCGTCTTCTAATGGAGAGAGCTGAGGCGTATGTGGACGCTGATTTGTATCTTCCGTCGGGAATGTTAGTGCAAAGTGCCGAAGAACTTTGGGTGCAGGTGAGAGGCTTCTTCACCGACCCAGAATTAGCTGAAAAAATGCGCTTGAAGGCTCAGGCGTTTTGCCGAAACAATTTTGATGACAGTAACTATCCAACGATTGGTGAAGTCGTGGATCAAGTCTTGTCAAAAAGATAAATGCAAAGGTTTGATGTTGTGGTTGGTGAATGCATCAGTGGAGATATATGACCCAATCGATCAAATTAGATCCTAGCGCCGTCTTGCTGGCCATTTAACGGGCGTGTTACTCTAAGAGGATGGAGGTTACGTGGCAAGTGACACCCGATAGAAGTTCTTCGCCATTGATGAATGGGTTTAACTATAGTGGCTCCAACATGGTGTTCGTTGTCGGTTGCCCGCGCAGCGGTACGACGTATTTACAGAAATTGCTGGCCAGTCATCCCAGAGTGCTTACAGGCCAGGAATCAGATTTATTCGATATGTATATTGGGCCTCTGACTCGCATCTGGAAAAGGGAGCTGCAGGCCCCCTCTGACGGTCGAGGTGGCGTAGGACTCGGATGTTATCTCAGTGAGGAAGAGTTTATAAAGGCAGTAAAGGGCTTTTTGATGGAACTCCTAAAACCCATGATCTCCAATCTCCAGCCCAATGAGATTTTTTTAGAAAAAACGCCGTCACACGCTTTTTTTATAGAAGAAATCCTGGAACTTCTTCCAGAGGCCCGTTTTATTCATATTCTGAGGGATGTGCGGGACGTGGTGGCCTCATTGTTGGCTGCCTCACGGTCATGGGGGAAGGGGTGGGCGCCTCGTGATGCAAAACAAGCCGCCCGATTGTGGTTAAGGCATGTTGAGGCGGTGGAGAAAACGAAGGCCAAGGTTCCTGTTGGGCAGTTTTTTGAGGTCAGATACGAGATGCTTTGGGAAACACCCAATGAAGTCTTAAAGGAGCTGAGCGATTTTATGGGAATGGAATGGCCAGATCAGGACATTGCAGAGGCAATCCGGATGAACAGTTTTGAGGCTGCGAAGCGAGGCGTGGGAACCCTGATCCCGAAAGGTGGTGAGTTTGGGAAAAGGACAGGGCCAGTTGTGAACGATCCACCCGATTTCATGAGGAAGGGAGTGCCAGGAGGCTCGAGACGGGATTTGAACTTGGTTGAGAAATTCTTGGTATGGCGAGTTACCCGTAAGACCGTTGGGCGAATTGGCTATTCCTGGAATTTCTCTCTTCTCTAATTCAAGATAAGGTGGCAGAAACTATCACGATCGAAGTGACTGCCTCTTATGCCCCTGGTATGGGTGAAGTGCCGAACAACGTCTCGAAAGTCATCCCCCTGAAGCACGTGGCTGGGACGAGTCTCGTCGTCCATCAACGCTAGCCCGAAGTTCTCCGTGGACATATCAGTCATCATTCCGACTCTCAACCGCTCGGGATCATTACGAAAAGCTGTCTCTTCAGCCTGCAAGCAGACTTTTGAGACTGAGCGATACGAGATTGTCGTTGTAGATAATGGCTCAACAGACCATACGGCGGAAGTCACAAGGCAAATTGTCCGGAGTAGTAACAAGTCGGTACGCTATGTTTATGAAGCTAGACTTGGGCTACATAACGCCCGCAATGCGGGAGTACGTGCCGCAAGAGGAGACATCCTGGTCTTTACTGACGATGATGCAACTTTTCATCGGAAATGGCTCCGGGCTTATGCCGATGCTTTCAGGAAATACCCTGACATGGTTGCGGCCGGGGGGCCGGTTCGTGCCATTTGGGAGGCGCCTCCGCCTGTCTGGTTGCTCAACTACATTGGAGATAGAAAACGTTTCGGCGTTTTCAGTCTCATGGAACCAGACGGCGAATGTGGCATAGGGTCGGACAATGTTTTCTTCGGTGTCAACATGGCCATAAGAAGAAGCGTCTTTCAAAAGACGGGCTTTCATCCAGAACTGGTCGGAAACAGAACAATTGGAGATGGAGAGTCGGGTCTTGGAAATGACATAAGGAAGTCAGGTGGTTTGATTGGCCATGTTCCCGAAGCTATCGTATATCACCATATTTCATCTTCCCGGATGTCAGTGGCCTATATTCGGAAGTGGGCATGGCATTTGGGGGCCACGGAAATGTATGGAAGTTGGCGGCATAGAAGGAGGGGCGTAATCGCCATCGCCAAGGAGGCCATTCGCGTGATTGGAGACTACTGGCGCAACTGGCTCAGAGCTTACCTGGTTCGCCAGCGGCGGGATCGAAGGGCAATTGATCTGCAATTCCAGGCTAGTCTGGGGTGGTCGAAGCTTGTATACCTCTGGTGGATGCTGACTGACCCGCTGGTCCAACAGGCCTTAGACATGTGGGATTTTCGCCCATGAGCAACATTTTTCTTTCGGCCTTAAGAAAGATTGCCTACCACATCAACCGGGTCATCCAGGCGTTTCCAGATCATACAACGGAGGTTGACCTGGAGTTAGAATACGAGAAAAGAGGAAGAATTCCATGGAGTCTCGGATATCGACAGGCTAGGGACCGATTCATAAGGCAAACGTTGGGCGACCAGGCGCTTATGGATCTATTTCGAGAGAATCGTGAGTTGCCTCAAGGATTTGGCGTAGGCTTTGACGAACGATGTATAGAATATCCTTGGTTGTTGTCTAAACTTCGACCGACTCGTGAACATCTCTTGGACGCCGGGTCTGCCTTGAATCATGATTCTATTCTCAGCCACCCCATTCTTTCCAACAAGAAGCTGTATGTGTTAACCCTTGCTCCAGAAAAGGATTGTTTCTGGAGGAACGGGATCTCTTATATTTATGACGACCTGCGGAACATCCCCCTACGCGATGACTATTTAGATGCCATCGCCTGCCTGTCAACCCTGGAGCATGTGGGCTTAGACAATAGGCTATTTACTTATTCAGAAAGGGACGAAGGGCATCGACAAGATGATTTCCTCTTGGCAATTTCCGAAATGCGGCGGATATTGAAACCAATGGGAAAGCTCTTTATTACGGTCCCTTATGGCAAGCACTTCAACTTTGGTACATTTCAACAGTTTGATGGGCAGCTTGTGAAAGAAACCATCGCCAGGCTTGGTCCGGGTCGGGTTGAGAAGACCTATTTCTCCTATTCTGCTAACGGTTGGAATCTGTCGACAGCCCATGCGTGTGAAGGTGCAGAGTACGTCAATTGGGTCATGTTGCCTCCCGATGAAAGACCGGAGATTTTTCCTGATCAGGCGGATGGCGCGGCGGCGGCGCGGGCGATTGCCTGTGTAGTGTTTATCAAGTCAACATGAAAGTAAATGACCTTCAAATGTCTCTCTCTCATTTTGGAGAAGAATATGGCGTTGATTTGGAGGCGGCATAGGCGCTTTACTGTGTCGTTGGCAAAGGTGTTTCAAGTCATTGGTGGAATGAAAATAAGGGGCCTGCTGGAAGATAGGCAAAGAAAAAAAGGTGCAGGGTTTGACTCGAGAGGCTGACAATTCGTTCAATAGGCAGCGCATCGCTCTATTTGAGCCTTATCCAGACTTGGTGACAAATCCAACCTTGGTTTGCTTGCTACAGGCGCTAACACGCCATGGAAGCCGTGTAGATGTGATGATGCATCATACCGGATCCCTCGGTTCGGTAAATAGTAACATTGCCGTCTACAGATTTCCCGAGGGGTTATCGTTATGGTATGGCGACGTTCGAACAACATGTCGCTGTTGGTCAGAACGGCTAAGCATAGAGCGTTTGCGAATAGAACAAAGGTTTGCCGCTGGCGCTTACGATTTGATCCTTGGCATTGACAGTCTGGGGATCATAAGGGGCTCCAAGTATGCCAAACGCTACAACGTGCCTCTGGTTTATCTCTCTTTCGAGATGTTCTTCCGGGACGAACTGATCGTTGACAGCGAGATTGAAGAAAAGGAGCAAGAGATCAAGGCAACCCAGATGGCTGATTTAGTGGTTGTTCAGGACGCTCATCGGGGTCGACTGTTGGCCGAGGAGAACGGCCTTGTGCTTGACAAGTTCGCATATCTGCCGGTTTCTCCTTCAGGGTCAAGGCAAGTCAAGAGAAGCAATTATCTGCGAGATCGTTTTCATCTTTCGGAAGAGCAGACTATTGTTTTACAGTCAGGCACTTTTGCCGACTGGACGTATGCCGACGAGCTGTTAAAGAGCCTCGACGCTTGGCCTGAGGGGTTCGTTCTGGTCATTCACTCAAGAGACAGGCTGAACGATACGAGCCGTTATGTTCGTGAGATTAAGGCGGCTGATCTGCCAAACATTATTCTGTCAACCGAGCCATTGCCTGCAGACGAATACGAACAACTCGTCGGTTCTGCGGACATGGGTCTCGTGATGTACAAGGCCACACCACCGTCACGGTATCTGCAAAAAAACATTGAATATATCGGGTTGGCTTCGGGTAAGTTTTCGTTTTACATGAAGTATGGCATCCCAGTCATTTCGGTTGCCGACCGAACCTATCAAGGGCTACTAGAGTATTACAACTTTGGCGAAAACATTGATTCCTTTGATGAGTTGCCCGACGCTTTGATTCGGGTGCGTTCAAGTGAGAATCACCACCGGGCGGAAGCACAACGGCTGTTCCGCGAAAGACTTGACTTCGATGTTTACTGGCCGACACTTTCGGCCAGACTGTTGGAGATTATGAAATGAACGAACACGCAGGTGCTCGAGAGGTAAAGGAAGAGAACGGCGAGATGGTGGAACGCATTTTTTCTGGTGACGCCTGCCTTGCCTATATTATTCGGGCCGATTTTTTGCCGGATGAGACCTCGTTCTTGACACCACCTGACTACAAGCAACAGGTTGGCTATATTGTCTATCCGGCGGGGGGTGAAATCGAGCGTCATGTGCATCGTCCGCTGGAAAGAAAGCTGGTCGGTACTTCCGAGGTGCTCGTCGTGCAGCGAGGCCGGTGCGAAATTGATGTTTACAGTGAAGGGGGAGAACTGGTAGCCACACGGGAACTTCGCCCCGGAGATGTCATGCTTATGGTAGGGGGGGGGCACGGATTCCGCATGCTTGAAGACACCGTCTTTCTCGAGATCAAGCAGGGCCCGTATACAGGAGAAGAAGAGAAGGAGAGATTCTAGCCATGATCCCCGTCAATGAGCCACTCCTTGGACAAAGGGATTTGGAGTACGTCAGCGAATGCGTCCGCACAGGCTGGATCTCTTCTGCCGGACGATTCATAGAAGCCTTTGAGCAGGGATGGGCCGAATATTGTGGGCGCAAGTACGGAATCGCTGTCTGCAATGGTACGGCTGCTCTGCAGGCGGCCGTGGCGTCTCTGAGTCTGGAGCCGGGAGATGAGGTCATTATGCCCACGTTCACCATCATTTCCTGCGCTCTGGCAGTGGTTTATGCCGGTGGTGTGCCTGTGTTGGTAGATAGCGATTCCGAAACTTGGACCATGAACGTGGACCGGATTGCCGACAGAATTACACCACGGACAAAGGCCATTATGGCCGTGCATATGTACGGCCATCCGGTTGACATGGATCCTATTCTGGATCTGGCCGAACAGCACGGGCTGGCAGTCATCGAGGATGCGGCAGAGGCCCACGGTGCGAATTACCTGTCAGGCCGCTATACTTCAGAGAAGACCTGGCAGCGTTGCGGGAGCTTTGGCACCATGAGCTGCTTTAGTTTCTACGCCAACAAGGTAATTACAACCGGCGAGGGAGGGATGGTGCTTACAGACACGCCTAGTTTGGCAGAAAAGGTTCGCTCCTTGCGCAACCTTTGCTTCGAGACTGGCCAGCGATTTCTTCATAACGAGCTGGGATATAACTTCCGAATAACCAATCTGCAGGCGGCTCTTGGTGTGGCTCAGGTAGAGCGTATAGATGAACTTGTTGCAAGAAAAAGATGGATGGGTCAGGCATACACAAAGCGACTTCACGGCCTGTCCACGTTGCAGCTCCCAGCGGAGAAATCCTGGGCGCAAAACGTTTACTGGATGTATGGTGTGGTGATCTCGGAAGAAACGGGAATGAATGCTGCAACTTTTGCGGAGCGTCTGGCAAAACAGGGTGTACAAACCCGTCCATTCTTCCTGGGAATTCATGAGCAGCCAGTTTTTCGCCGAGACGGTCTGTTTCGTTCTGAAGTGTATCCAGTTGCAGAGCGGCTTGCCCGTCAAGGACTATATCTGCCCTCTGGGATGGCGCTCACTGAGGTTCAGCTGGAACAGGTTGTAAAGACTGTCCAAGGGCTATTGGCGTCTTAAGCGGTTATCGGGACCGGGAAGGGAACTTTGGCACAGCTATCTTTGGCTAATGTCTGTACCAAGATATCAGCGTTGGTGCATTCGGCTACGCACCGCCACTACCCTCGTGTCTTGGCCAACAGCATGCCAAAGGCAGGAACCCACTTGCTGACCAGGTTGTTGGAACTGCTTCATTTTCGCGAAGTTGGAACGTCCTTAGATATTGGTCCCAACGAGGGGCTGGTGACCATTACACCGAAACTCATCCAACAGGCAAGCGCCAACCTGTCTCAAATCGGGCCGGGATGCTTTGCCAGGAGTCATATGTACTTTTACCCGGAGATATTACGAATTATCAATGAGAATCAGGTAAAGACCGTCACTATAGTCAGGGACCCCCGTGACGTCTGTGTGTCTGACGCCTTCCATATTGCAGGACGACCAGATCACAGGCTTCACCGCTACTATGCGGAGATGAGTGAAGAAGAGCGGCTAATGGCATCTATTGTTGGGATGAGTTCCTCTCAACTTGGTGGTGATCCGCCATCTTCAGATATAGGTTTCCACTACCGCCACTATCTTGGTTGGGTGAAGGATGGGGCGGGGCTTTTAGTGAAGTTTGAAGACCTTGTTGGTGAAAGAGGTGGAGGCACTGACCAAGCTCAGATGGAGACTGTCACCAAGATTTCGAAATACCTGGAATTGGGACTGTCAAAACAGAAGCTCATTGCGTTGTGTGGCAATCTCTTCTGGACTGGAGCAAGAACCTTTAGGAAGGGACAGATTGGGACCTGGCGGCAGCATTTTAGGCCAGCCCATATGACCGCATTTCGACATGTGGTCGGCACTGTTATGGAAGATTTCCGCTATGGTGGGGAGTGAGCAGAAACATCGAAGATGGAATGTTGGGGCGGACTTATGACAAAGGTCTTTGGCCAAGTCTACGCCACTGTTTACGATAGTCTCTATCATGACAAGGATTATGATGGGGAATGTGATCTCCTTGAAAAGATCTTTCTGTCCTATTCTGCGGGGCCAGTGAAGCGCATCTTGGACTTAGGATGTGGCACTGGGAGCCATGCCATTCCGCTGGCGAACCGTGGATTCGAAGTGGTCGGTGTGGACCATTCCAAGGATATGCTGGTGCGGGCTCGAGAGAAGGTGGCAGGGTCTGAAGGAAGTGGATCCGTGGACTTCATGGAAGGGGATATCCGCACGGTGGACCTCAGAAGGCGGTTTGACGCTGCCATCATGATGTTCGCCGTCTTGGGTTACCAGTTGAATAACGGCGACGTCCTTTCAACCTTGAAGACAGCACGTCGCCACTTGGCTGAAAACGGACTTTTGATCTTTGATGTTTGGTACGGCCCGGCCGTGCTCCATCAAGGTGTGTCACCCAGAATCAAAGAAATATCAACGTCACAGGGCAAGGTCCTGAGGTTCACTTCAGCTGAACTCGACACTCGGAGACACGTCTGTACGGTTCACTTCCAGGTGTGGAAATTACTGGAGAACCATCTTGTCTCCAAGAGCGCCGAGGACCATGTGATGCGATATTTCTTCCCTCAAGAATTGGCATTGTTTCTTGAAATGTCAGGCTTCGAACCTGTATGCCTGGGCGCATTTCCAGAATTCGATGACAAGCCGCAGAAAACAACCTGGAACGTATTGCAGGTTGCTCGGGCAATTTGAACCGCGAATGCGAGCGTATCTGAAAATGGCAAACCTCCTTACGGTCGAAGATTCCCTGCAGCTTGCTGCAGGGATCTTCAATCCGAATTCTCTAAAATGGCAAGGTAACCGGTAGGCTCTCGTGCGTTGTCCCACTCTTGCCGAACTTCCATCGCCGTCTCTGAAAAAGACTGGCTGGCCCTGGAGGGAAGAAAGTCCTCCTGGGTTAGCAACCTTCCCAGATGGCTCGTCTTTGCCCAAAGTCAGCGTCGTGATGCCGTCGTTCAATCAGGCGCAGTTCATAGAAGAGACGATTCGTTCTGTATTACTTCAAAATTACCCAAATTTGGAGTTCATCATTATTGACGGGGGCAGCGCCGACGGAAGTGTGGACATTATTGACCGGTATTCGAGGTGGCTTGCCTTCTGGGTAAGCGAGCCGGATCGAGGACAGAGTCATGCCATTAATAAGGGCATCGCCCGCGCGAACGGAGACATTTTGCATTGGATCAACTCTGATGATGTTCTGCTTCCTTCTGCCCTCGGCACCGTGGCAAAGGTATTTTTAGGGGAACCAGGGTGTAGATTGCTATGCGGTCAGGCCAGGCTCATTGATGCGCAGGGTCATTCGATAGGAGAAGTGAGGAGTGTTTTTTCATCTTGGGATGAGTTTGCCACCCGCAAATGCAATATAGCGCAAGTGGCCACCTTTTTTCATCGTGCTCTTTTCGAAGAGTTAGGAATGATTGATGAATCTCTGGAATACTGCATGGATTCGGAACTTCTCCTCAGGTTTAGCCGCAAATACGCACCCGTTGTCACACGGTCCTATCTTACTGCTTATCGGACGCATGTAGGGACAAAGTTTGACCATTATCGGCTGCCGGGTTTCAGGGAGGCGGACAGGGTATACTTACAACATCTTTCGGGAACGCGTTTAGAACCCTCCTATCAGATATGGAGTTCCAACCATTGGCTGGCTGTTTCGTCGTTTGAGGATTTGAAGTACAGAGAAAGACTTGAATCGATCTTGGAAGCTGTGAAGATGTGCCCTGCACTGCTTCGTTCCTTTCGTCTCTATGTTGCTGTCCTTCGTGCCAGTCGGTTGGCACTGAAGGAAATGGCAGCCCGGCCATACTTAACCCGTGGCTAAACCACCCTCGAATTGCCCACAGATACAAGCTGCAAAGACGACTACGAAATGCCACCCCTTGGCATCAAACTGCAGAGCTATGAGGTTCTGTGGAGCAGGCATGTGAAGCGACGGCGGTGTGAACATGCTGATTCTCCAGGAGACCTTTGGATAACCCCTTCTCGCTCGTTCGTATGAGCCTTGTGAACCATCTATGGGCTTGTTCACTAAATCCTAAAAACTTGGCCTAAGGGCCTCAAACAGTTTAGGATTTGCCCACTGTCGTGGGCCGTTCACTGCGCCCGGATGGGTACCCCAAAAAGCTCATAATGGTCGCTCAAATGGGTTCTGCAAAGCTCTCTCCAGATCGTGTAGTGAGGGGGGGGCAATCTGGATTCTATGGTGAAGGTAAATTTTGTAGATTTTTGGGAAGAGTTTAATCCGACTCAGGATCCGATTTTCGGCACATTCCTGAGAAAACGTTATGGTGCTGAGATATCAGAAACCCCCAATTTCTTGTTCTTCAGCGATCTTGGTACCACTCACAGGGACAGGAGATGGAACAAATGCACTAAGATATTCTACACTGCGGAGAATCGAGGGACGCCAAGGCACAGGACGCTTATGGGCCGTTTGTTTCAGGTACTTCGGCGTGCACGCGGCGCCAGTCATCAGCCGTCTCAAACACCGTCTTCAACTATCGATTTCAATTGTTCCGACTTCGCCATTTCTCATCATCATGTCGACGATAGAAGGCATTTGAGACTGCCGAATTACGTGAGGCGGTATGGCCTGGAAAAGGTCCAATGTCTCAAGCGGGCAAAGCGGGCAGACGGCATTCTGGAAAAGAAGAAAGGGTTCTGTTGTTTTGTGTACTCAAACGCGAGATCGGATCTGCCAGGCGTGGCATTGAGAAATGAATTGTTCAGGATGCTTTGTCAATACAGGAAGGTTGATTCTGCCGGCAGCGTCTTAAACAACATGGACGGCTATGTCGTGCCTCGGGACCTGGAAACCTATTTGAAGTTCATTAATCAGTACAAGTTTGCGATCACCTTCGAAAGTTCCGAAGGGAGAGGATATACGACAGAAAAAATCTTTCACGCCATGCTTGCCAATACGTTGCCGATCTACTGGGGCAACCCAGAAGTGCAACGGGACTTCAATGAAGAGTCTTTCATAAACTTTTATAAATACGATGACCTGGATGCTGTCGTCAACAGAGTGATCCGAACTGATGAGGATGACGAACTTTATGACCATTATATGTCACAACCTTGTTTAACAAAAGGTGGGTATTTGGAAAGAATTTCCGAAAGGACATTGGTCCGTTTTTTCAATCGGGTTTTCGGTATCGAAACACAATAGGCTACAGGGTAGCTCGCAGAAATTATGAGCCCCATAAAGCAAAGTGTGCCACAAGTCAGCGTCGTCATGAGTGTCTTTAATGGCGAAGCGCATCTTGAGCAGGCGATTGAGAGTGTTCTGAATCAGAGGTTTAGAGATTTTGAATTCATCATTTTGGATGATGGCTCGACTGATGGTTCTCTCGAGATTCTGAAGCAAATGGCTCAACGAGATAACCGAATTCATTTGGTACAGAATGATATGAACTTGGGATTGATTGCGTCACTGAACAAGGGAATCCGGCTGTCGAAGGGCAAGTACATCGCCCGTCAAGATGCGGATGATATCTCTTTGCCAGAACGCCTTGCCTGCCAGGTCAAATTCTTGAATGAAAAACAGCATATTGGTGTGGCTGGCACCTGGATGGTCAATATTGATCAATCGGGACAGAGGAGGATTGTGTGGAAGACGCCTCTGAACCATCACCTCATCAAATGGTCGTTGCTTTTTAGCACTTCCATAGCCCATGCGACTGCAATGATGCGACGCTCGCTCTTGGAGAAAGAGGATCCTTATAGAGCCGAAATGACACATGCAGAGGACTACGATTTGTGGTCAAGGTTGAGTGAGAGAACTCAAATGGCTAACGTCCCTTTTTGTCACTACCTAAGACGTTTGCACGATGAACGTGTGTCTGTCCGTCACCATCAGTGCCAGGAGCAGACGGTGAGAGCGGTGATGCGCAGGAATATCGAGAACCTCCTACAGAGGACCGTCTCTGACGAACTATTAGAGGTATTCAGGAAGGCATACCGTGGCGAACTCATAGTATCCCGAGAGAAACTCCGAGCGATTGTTAGACTTATTATGGAACTGTACGAGGCCTATGTAGTGAAGCACAGTTTGGACGCGGAGGAGCGAAAGGCGATTGCCTATGACGCCGGGTGTCTTTTAACTCGCATCGGATTGAAGCACGTGGGCACGGGGGGCAGAGAAGCTACCCGCATTTTGTGGAGAGCCATCCGTCTGGCTCGACGTATTCCTTTGAATACTTTTATAGCATGCCTTTGTAAATCTTGACGATGTGGTGCTTCAAAGGAATTCGGGCAGTTAGGTCTTTAATAACTGCGCTACGGGATAAACCATGGGAAACACTTTTGAGACTGTAGAATGATAATGTCCTCGCATGGTCATTTGATTGACCGAACACGGCGCGTGCAGTGCATATGAACGAGCGTCTCAGAGTAATATTCATCACTGAATGGTATCCGACCAAGGAGTCTCCAGTCGGCTGCAATTATATCCGTGAACACGCAAAGGCTGTGAGTTTATATGATGACTTGGTATTGCTTCACATGGCAGGGCACGACCAGCGCTTGCGCAACTGGTGGGAGATGAAGCGGGAGAAGGACGAAAGCCTCAGTGAAGGCATTGAAACGTACCGGATCCTGTATCGCCGCTCGTCCATTCCGAAGATCTCGTATTTTATATGTATATGGAGTGTCATGCGGGCGTTCAAGCGTATTGTTGAGCGTGGGTTTCGCCCGGACATTATTCACGCTCATGTGTACGAGGCGGCTGTGCCCGCCGTGATAATCGGCAAGCTTTATGGTATCCCAGTCGTGGTGACAGAACACTCGAGTGAATTTCCAAGGAAACTGCTGAGTCGGTTCAAGATCTGGAAATCCAGGATTTCCTTCAGGTTGGCTGAGTTGGTGATGCCTGTGAGCCATTTTTTGCAGCAATCTATTGAGGCGCACGGAATAGGGGCAAGTTTTCACGTTGTGCCAAATGTGGTGGATACGGATCTATTTCACAAGCCGTCTAGGGTCGAGCGCAAAGGTAGTATTAAGCGCCTGCTCGTAGTTTCCTTGCTTGACCGCTACCAAAACAAGGGACTTCCGTATTTGCTGAAAGGCCTGGCCAAATTGCGACTGCAAAGGGACGACTGGCACTTGGATGTTGTAGGTGACGGCCCTGCGCGGGGAGAATACGAAGAATTGGTCCGGGATCTGAAGATCGGAGACAAAGTTATCTTCCACGGTACAAAGACAAAAGCAGAAGTGGCAGAATACATGCGTCAGTCGGACATATTTGTGTTGCCGAGCCTGGTTGAGACATTTTCTGTCGCGTGTGCTGAGGCACTTGCAACGGGAACGCCTGTACTGGCGACTGCCTGTGGCGGCCCAGAAGATTTTCTCACGGAGGACACTGGGGTGACTGTCTCTCCGGCAGATGCAGAGGTGCTGCGTGAAGGGCTTGACTACATGTTAGATCATTGGTGGCGGTTTTCATCAGAACGGATGTCTGAGTACTCTTTGGCGCTTTTTAGCCCTCAGCATATCGGAAAACGAATTCATATTGTCTACAAAAAGGTAATAACTCAAGCTGGTAAATAGTGGCGATTCGGAAGGGCGGATGAACCAGAGGATCTGCTTGGAGGCCTTTTGAAGGTTGCCCACATTAATTGCCTGATTTCAACGAACAGGCCCGTGGGGGTAGAGAAGAAGCTGGCCGATCGGGCCAGGGCTATTTCTCGTCTGGGATTAGATATGGATGTTTTGTACTTTAATTTTGAACGTTTCTTTCAAGGTAATGAGGTGGCGTTCTTCAGGCGACGAGGGGCAGATAGAAATAGACTGTTATCTGCCTTGGGGCGTTATTCGTGTATCTCGAAACACGTCGACACGGATCAATATGATCTTTTAGTCCTGCGTTATTCAGGAGGGGATCTCTCATTATTTTCACGGTTCTTCAGAGACAATGAGGGAAAGATCGTAACCGAACATCAGACCAAGGAACTCCCAGAAGCCCGGACGTATAAAACGACTTTGGTACAGAAGATGATTACTCTTGGAATGGAAAAATATGTCGGACCAAGGCTGATTCGGAGGTGTGCAGGCCTCATCGCCAACTGTGATGACGTAAGAGTATACGAACTTGAACGAGCAGGCGTTAATATCCCGTCATGCAGCATACCAGACGGCATTTGTGTTGAAGACATCCCTTTCTCTAAAAGCGCCCCGTACAAAGGAACGATCTTGAATCTTTTGTGTCTTTCAACGAAATTTGAGACATGGCAGGGTCTCGACCGAGTGCTGGCGGGGCTTGAACGTTACTCTTCAAAGAGACCATTTGTGCATCTGCTGGTGGTTGGGGACGTGTTTCAGAAAGATTTAGAGTTCTCTAGTCGTTTGCAGTACCATGCAAACGTAAAGGTGGATTTCTTGGGGAGATTGTATGGTCGGAAGCTGGAGGAAGTTTTCGAAGGTGCCCATATCGCTTTCGGGCCACTGGCGATGTTTAGAAAGGATATAAGGGACGGCTCTGCCATCAAAACAAGGGAGTTCACAGCACGAGGGTTGCCTTTTGTGATCGGTCACGACGATCCTGACCTGCAAGGAGCGCAAGAGTTTTGCTTGTCCATTTCCGCTGACGATAGCCCGGTTAACATGGATGATGTCGTTGAATTTGCTGAGTGTGTTTTGAGGCGGGATGAGACATCGGCTTTTATGCGTGAATTCGCCCACGAACGTCTTGATTTGAAAGTTAAGATGAAGCAGATGTGGGATTTTTTGGAATCGCTTTTGCCCACAAAGAATGTAATGCTCGCGTGATCCCTAATTCGCCCAAACGTTTTGGAACTGGTTCCGAAAAACAGCCTTATCGTTGAGTCGTTCATAAGCCAACTCAGAAAGCAAGACCCATTGCAGCACCGCGCCCGACATCGATGAGCAAACATTTAAGAAGTTCCTTTCCTGAAAGTGTTCCTCGGGTCGTTCTGTCCATACGTCACTATGTTCCCGATGGCGGCGGGGCGGAGGTATTGGCCCATCGCCTTGCGGTGGAACTGGTCAAGAGAGGTCTGCCGCTGAAAGTGCTTACCGGGCGTTACGACCGACGCCGAGGCATGGAGACTTTGGATGGCGTTCCGGTGCGTCGCCATTTCATTGGCGCCTATGTCCCGGTTCTTCACGAGATATGCTACCTCGCATCCTTTGCCTGGCAACTCATTGTCCGAAGGCATGAATACGATATCGTTCACGTGTTTCAGACCCAGCTCTCGGCATTTGTGGCCGTACTCATTGCTAAGGGCTTGGGTAAACGAGTCATCACCACTTGCCACAGTCTGGGAGCCAGCGGGGGGGACATGACAGCCTGGTCAGTTTTACCGACAGGGAAGCGCTTGTTGAGATATGTGTCTTCTCATATCGATGCGGCAACTGGCGTTAGCCTGGAAATTGTGACCAAATTACAGGAAATCGGGTTTCCATCTAACCGTACATGGTACATTCCGAACGGTGTTCCGATCCAGCCGGCCCTGCTCAACACCCCAAAAGAGGCCCGGCCCCTTCCCGGAATCGGCGGGGGTTCGTTGTTGGTCCTCTTTGTGGGGCGCCTGGCCGCTCCCAAATTGCCCGAGTCGCTTCTCGATGCCTGGCTTGCGGTTCAGCGCAGATTCCCGAATGCCAGATTGGCGTTCGTGGGAGACGGTGAAAAGCGCGCCGATCTGGAGGCGAGTGCCGAGCGTGCCGGACGGAAAAACACGGTTCTCTTTGTTGGACGCATATCCCACGTGAACGACTACCTCCGGCGGGCCGATATCTTCGTGATGCCTTCCGCCCGTGAAGGGATGCCTCTTGCTCTCTTGGAGGCGATGGCTGCTGGTCTGCCAGTCATTGGTTCCAAGACGGGCGGCATGGCGGACGTAATCCGCCACGGAGAAAATGGATTGCTCGTGGAGCCCGGCGATCAAGAAGGACTTATAAGCTGTCTATCCCTCTTGATGGGATCAGAGGAGCGCCGATCTGAGCTAGGCAAAAAGGCCCGGCACACAGTCAATCAGCATTTCAGCCTCGACGCGGTGGCAGATCGTTACATTGCTCTCTACCAATCCTTAAGGACATAGAAGCAGACGGGGGGTTAGCTGAAATATGTATGGAGGTCAAAAGAAGGCTTGGATGAATCACCGCCATTCGTTGTCCTTAGCGTATGCTGGGGGAACGTAGAATAGGGGACGAGAACGCTCTGAGAAAGGCTCCAAGGAGGTTGGAGGAATCACGGCCAATCGCATTGGGAGATTGCTGAAGGGCGGTGTTCCCTATGAAGTATTGGCAGATCCTGCTCTTCTCACCAAGTGTGGCATGAGGCTGGCAAGCAAGGAAACAGGAGTCAGAGGATTTCCCCGGGTTGCAGGGAGCTGGGTTCTACAGGGAGAGGACAAATCATAGGGCGATTCATCTCGAAACTACTACCTTTCCGCTCTGAGGACACATCTGAAAACAGATTGGCCTTTGGGAACGTTGGGTTTCATGGGGATCTATACCTCCTTGAGTTGGTGGATACGGTTATCCGACAGTGTGAGTATTTTGTTGAGACGGGAGCAAATGTTGGGACGACACTAGCGTATGTCGCTAGAACTTATCCAAATGTTCTCTGCCTTTCCTGTGAACCTGACAAGGTCGCATATAGGCATGC
>Ga0272444_10002582_pt1 | contig 16672 bp, 13 predicted proteins | sample SSMForm13_FD_201033 | JGI IMG/M metagenome (GOLD analysis project Ga0272444, IMG submission 201033) | Marine sediment archaeal communities from Little Sippewissett salt marsh, Falmouth, MA, United States - SSM-Form-13 | ecosystem: Environmental > Aquatic > Marine > Wetlands > Sediment ...
GTGTAAAAGACCAGGCCGACGACAAGAAAAACCACCCCGGCAAGGGTAAACCCCAGGAGCAGCAACACACCCCCCACCACCAACGTTACGATCAACGTGATCGCCGCCATCGGTGTGGTCAGCGCGTAGGTCAAGGCGATACGCCACTTGCGCCGGCGGACTTTTTTGGATGGGTCATCGTAAATGCTCATACAGTTTCCTCAATCGTCTGGGCTAGGGACTGGGCTAGCGTTATCACCCTAACTGGTGCTTGGTTTATGCCGCGAAACACTAGAAATAGCTCGACAAAATCACATACAAGCGGCGGATATTTTCCGATGTGCCCTCCACCATGCGGCCCTCGGTCGCCTGGGCCATGCGCTGGAGCAGACCCTTGTCCGCATCGCTGCCATAGGCAATGGTAAAGACCCGCACCGGGGCATCGGAAACCGCCGCATCCTCCAGATCGCGCATCATACTGGATTGACTGGTCCAAGACGCCGTATCCTGCCCATCGGTCATCAGGACAATGGCATTGATGCGCTCCGGGTCATAGGCCCGTTGCATCTGGCGGAGAGCCTCTGTGGTAACATCATACAGCACCGTATTGTAATCGGCATCGAGTCGATCGATCGCCTGATCGAGATCCTGGCGCTTATCGCCGAGGGGACTCAACGGTGACAGGTTCGTCATCTGGTCGTTAAAGAGGAGAATGCCGACGACATCCTCGTTGCCCAATTGATCCAGGAAGAGCTTGAGCCCGTCCTGGACGGCTGGAAGCTTGTCGGACTCGTTCATCGAACCCGAAATGTCAACGACCAGCAGGACATTGACCTTTTTGCGCACCTCGCGCCAGGCATCGAGGAGGGCTTCGATGGTTTCGGCCGAGGGCACCTCGAGCACCGTCTGCGGCTGGAGGGGGTCCACCCCCACAGCAGCGTCAAGGATCGAGTTAACCAGGGCAATCGAGGTATCGGCCGGCCGAAAGCCCTCTTCCAACGCCGCCATCTGTACATCGTACGACAGCAGATAATCGCGAAAGGCCAGGGCCCCGGCCTCTTCCTCTACCCCCACCCAGTCGCCCCGCAGGACCACGTACGGGTGGTCGCTCCAGAAGGTGCCTTCCTTGGGATAGATGGCCACCAACGGTTGGGACAATTTGCCGTAGGCGCCGTTGTTCAGGCGGACGACGGTCTGCTCCTCCAAAACGATCGCGCTGGCGTAAGCGGGGCCGCGTTCAGCCATCTGCTGGGCAAAGTACTCGCTCGATTCGCCATAGTGGATGATGGCCCGTTCGATCTGCTGCACATAGTCCAACGTGGCCGGCTGGGCCAGATCGGCCGGCGTCAGGTCGCGCACCTTGCCGGCGGCGGCATATCCCTCGGCCGCCACGCTCAGCAGACCACTGTTGGAAAAGTAGGGGTTGGTATGGCCCAGTTTAAAGGCACCCCATTCGGCATGGCCATAGAGTCCCCAGCCGCGCGGATCCAGAGTCGCCGAGATAATCTCCTGCCAGCCAACGTCCCGCCCGGGATAGCCCATCGCCTGGGCCTGTTCCTCCCACATGGCAATGACCAGCGGGCTGACGACCAACGGCTCGGGGTAGATGGCCAGGGGGTCCTCGGACCCGGTGGCCACACTCCAACGCTTGTTCAAGAGCGGCACCCAGAGGGTGCTGGCCGGACTCCAGACGATCGGCGCGCGGCTGCCGTCCAGGATGGCCTCCATCGCCTCGCCCGAATCGAGTGCTTCGGCGACAATTTCAACGCGCTTATCCCCGACGCGCACGGCACGGTCGTTGAACTCGCGTACCCGTGGTTCGAACCAGGCCGCCTTCTCCGGCGAATAGAGCACCGTGACCTGCACCGTATTCTCCGGGCCGGGCACGACGGTGCGCCGAAGCAATGACCAACCCAGGAGGACCAACACACAACAAATAACCAGAAGGATGGCAATCGCCACCAGGATCGTGATCAGCGTCCGTCTTTGTCTGCGATCCACTGCTCTCTCCTTCCCAGCCCTACCGCGTCGTCCGCTGGAACTGCTGCTGCATAGCAAGGATGACCTCGGCCGAGGGTACCTCGACCAGGCTGATGCGCGGGATTTGAATGTGCAGGCCCTGGTCCTGATACTTGTTAAAGGGGTTCTCGGGGTCGTCGTTGACAACAGGGACGTCTACATTGGCCGGCCGGAAACCGTAGCGCAGTGCCTCGCTCTGGATCGATTCCGACAGCAAGAACTGCTGGAACTCGAGGGCGGCGTCCTTCTGATCGGCAGTCGTCCAATCGGCCAGGAGGACGCAGAACGGGTGATCATTCCATAGGTTTAATCCCGGGTAGTAAACACGCAGCTCCTCGCCCCACCGGCCACTGGCATTCTTCATATAGGACGCCACCAGGTTCTCATAAACCATGATGATGTCGTAGGTCGAGGGCCCATAGCGCAGCATATTCTGCATCAGGTCCGAGGAGGTGCGATCGTAGGAGCCCACAATGCTGAGCCAGAGCGGTTCGATCCAATTGCGATAGTTGCTGGAGGTAATATACTCAGGGGTCAAACCACGCGTCTGGCCGTAGTGATTGTAAGTTGCCAGGGTGATGGCGACCAAGCCCGAGTTGCTATAGATCGGGTCGGCCTGGCCGAACTTGACGAGACCCCAGTTGGGATTACCGCCCAGCGTCTTCCACCCCTCTTCCGCCGTCACGGCCTCCTGGATCGTATCCCAGTCTACCTCTCGACCGGCGAAATGCCGCTGAAACGCCTCGGCCCGATCCTCCCACATCACAAAGACCATGGGCGAGAGGACCAACGGCGTGGCTTGGTATTGGCCGACGCGCATCACCAAGTCGGTGGCGTGTTGGACCTGCCACTCATCATTGAGGGCGTTGACCCAGAGCATCGAGGCCGGTGACCAGGCCGTCGGGGTAATCACCCCATCCTTGATGCGGATCAGGGCCTCCCCACTATCCATCGGGATCAGTTCGATCACGATCCGCTGGCCGTTGACAACGTGCTCTTCCTGGTTAAAGCGCTCGGCGGCAGTGCGCATCCACTCGCCTTCTTCGGTGGCATAGACCACCTGGACCTTGAGCTCGGGCAGCGGGTTAAGGATGGTGCCTCGCTGGCGCCGGACCAGGCCCAGGTAGACAGCCACCACAACCCCAATGGCCACCAGGAGAAACACGATAAAGAGGATTACGTTGCGCTTTCTCATTGTCCTCGCACTTCCTTTCACGGGAAAAGGCTGGGACAGTTCCGAAGGAACTGCTTAGCCCTTCAACAAAGCCGAAGAGCCGTTGGCTTTTTCCGTGGAACACTTCACGTTCCCTGAAGCTCCCCAGCAATCAATTGCTGGCCGGCCGAGGTTTTGGCTACAGAAGCCGCCTCGGGCTTCACACCATGGGTGCGCGTACAGTGGGGAGCTTCAAGCCGGGAACACTACGCGGCGAGACCTTTGGAGGTCTCCGCTAAAGCTGAGCCTTGGGGGTTGGGCCTCTAGTGGGTCTCGCATAGTGTAGCACCCAGGTGGAGTGTTACTTTGACTACGCGAAACTCACTAGATCTATTGTCCCAACCGAGGTAATGTTACAAACCCCTGGTTATTGTTGGTCCCAACGAGCCACAAGGCCACACGTTAGCGTCACAAGGAGGGCGGAAACCGCCCTCCTTGCAGCGTGTCCCGATGTCGTCCTAGGACTCTATCCCCATCTTTTTCTTCAATTCAAGCAGGTCCGCCTCGGCCGCAGTCTCTAGTTCGACGTCGGTGAGACGGGTCTCAAGCGACTGCCCTTCGAGCTCGGCCATCGCCTTGGCCTTGGCCAGGCGGTCATCGACGCGCTCCTCCAGCCCGGCCAGACCCTCGAGGGCCCGGCTGCTGTCGCCAATGGTGCGAACGGTGCGAACGATGGCCTCCTGCGTCTCGGCCTGGTGCTTCTTGGCGATAATGATCTCCTTGCGGGATCGGGCCTCGGCGATCTTGGCCTCGAGCTTGGCCAGGGCGTCCTGCAGTTCCTCGACCTGCCGAGACTGGGTCTCGAACTGTCCTTGATAGGTCTCGGACAGTTCATGGTAGGCCCGGCGGCGCATGAGCGCCTGCTTGGCCAAGTCTTCCTTGCCCGCCTGGAGCGCGACCTCGGCCTTTTTCTGCCACTCTTCCGCCAGGGCCTGGTTCGAGGCCCACAGACGGTTAATTTTGTCCTCGTCGGCCATCGCCGCCGCAACGGTGGTCTTGGCTTCGTAAAGCTCATCCTGCATCTGCCGCAGGTACTCGTTGACCATCTTCTCAGGGTCCTCAGCAGCGTCCAGCATCGCGTTGATGTTGGCGCTGACCAGGGTCTGAATACGCTTGAGTATCGATGCCATTGAAAATCCTCCTTCTTTTAGGATGCCCGGCCTCTGGCCGGCTGCTCTTGGGGCCATCGGTGGCCCCATTCTACCACAACTTACAGCTGATGTACAGCACGCCATGTATTACGCAATGAGGGGGAAGAAGTTTCAGTTTGGCAGGTTGGCCGGCTGGTAAATTGGTAACCGAGCATTGGCGATCGGTCTCCGGAACGAGTTTCCCAATCGCCGATAACCAATCACCGACCACCAGTTTAGGCCAACCGCGCCAGCAGGATGCCGATCTCGTAGAGCAAGTAAAGCGGCGCGGCGATAATCATCATATTGACCGGATCGGGGGTAGGGGTAATGACCGCGGCAATGATACAGATGGCCAGAAAGGCATACTTGCGCCACTTGGAGAGGCGGCGCCAGTCCACGACGTGAACCTTGGCCAGGAAAAAGAGCAAAATGGGCATTTCAAATGAGATGCCGCTCCAGAGCAGGAGCGTAGCGACAAAAGAGAGAAACGGTTCCAACTGTGGCTGGGTAACGATCTGCTCGGACCCAAAGCGCAGAAGAAAGCCCAATGCGGCCGGCAGCGCCAAAAAGTAAGAAAAGGTCACCCCGCCGGCAAAAAACAGAAGGATTAGCGGCAGCCCCAAGCGCAAATAGATTCGTTCCCGAGGCAAAAGACCGGGGCTGAGGAACCGCCATACCTGATAGACGATCACGGGCATCGCCAGCGCAATGCCGACAATCAATGACAGACGCAAACTGGTGGCAAACTTTTCCGAGATCTCGATGGCCTGCACCGTGATCCCCGGCGTCTCCTCCACCAGGCGGAGAAGCCACTGCATCAACTGCTCAGAAAAGATAAAGCCGACAACGGTGGCTATCCCCACCGCAAGCAAACAGATGATAAGCCGCCGGCGGAGCTCCTCAAAGTGCTCCAGCAGAGGCATCTCCCCCTGGGGAGAGGATTTGCCGCTCCGAGCGGTACGGGCACGGGAGAAAAAACGGGACAATCGACGGAGCACGGTACACCTCAACCAGCCAGCGGCGGAGAAAGGGATGCTGACCTATCGTCCTGCGGGGGTGCATCTTCCCCGCCACCCGCGGGAGATCCCTCCCCAATCGAAGGGGCCGGTTTCGCAGCTTGCCGGTCCGGAGGCAAAGGTGCAGGCGCAGTCCCCGCAGGGGGAAGCGCGGCCGAATCCGGCGGGGACCTCCCCTCCAACCAGGTAGCGGGCTCCCCTTCTTCGGCCACCAATCGGCGCATCTCGTCCTCGACCTCACCCGTCGCCTGGCGAAGCTGCTGCATAAGGCGGCCGATCGTCCGGGCCACCTCGGGAATGCGCTTGGGGCCAAAGACGATCAGGATCAGGATAGCGATAAAGAGCAGTTCACCAAAACCGATGCCAAAGAGGTTATTTCCCATACGAATCCACGAGAAAGCGATAAGGCAAGCCAGTCAATGAGTAAGCGCGGCAGTCGAGAAAGGGGATCAGCGAGCAAGCGATGAGGCAAGAGGAGCGCAGCGCGCCAAACGCCCCCCTGCACCTACTCGTCCTTGGGCTGCACGCGCTCGTCCTCGTCCTCGTCCAGCTCATCAGAGAGGCTGTGGCGAAACTCGCGAATGGCCTTGCCGATAGACTCGGCCAACTGCGGCAACTTGCTCGGGCCAAAGATCAACAGGACAATGAGCAGGACGATCAACAACTCCATCCAACCAAACTGTCTGAACAGCATCTCGTTCCTCCAGTTGTACCTCAAGATATGTTCTATTTTACAACACTATGGGAAAAAGTGCAATGGTCATGGTTACAGTTTGCGTTCTCTCCAGCAGAATGCTATAATACGCCCGCAGGCTTTCTGGAGGTACAGTTGGTCAAGCGTATCCGCTCCGCGCGGCGTCTGTGGATCTTGGCTTTGCTCACGCTGGCCGGCCTGGCCGGTTTCCTGGTTGACTTGTTCCTACTGGGCCCGGTGGCCGACTTTCCCCCTGCGGCGCCACGCTTCCCACGCACGATTCCCAACACGGATGTAGACCCCTTTGGCGTCAACATCTTTCTCGACCGCGAAGTCAACGACTGGAAACTACGCCGCACGATCGAGATGATTGACCAGGCCGGCATCGACTGGGTCAAACAGCAGTTCTCCTGGGCCGAGATCGAACCCCGACAGGGCTACTTTTGGGACGACCGCTACGACAAGAGCAGCTGGGCCAAGTTCGATCGCATTGTCGAACTGGCAGAGGAGTACGGACTCCACGTCATCGCCCGACTGGACCGTCCCCCCGAGTGGGCCCGTGCCCCGGGCAGCAACCCACAGGCCCCCCCGCTGGACCCGCATACGTACGCCGCCTTTGTCAAGACCTTTGTTGAGCACTACCGGGGCCGCATCCATTACATCCAAATTTGGAACGAACCCAACCTGCACAACGAATGGCAGATCGACGCACCGGTGGACCCAGACGCTTACGTGACGCTGCTTCGGTTGGCCTACCAAGCGGCGAAGGAGGCTGATCCCAACATCCAGGTGCTCTGCGCTCCCCTGGCTATTCAAAGCGAGGACGATCCGAATCGACTTTATGTCAGTGAGCTCACCTTCCTGGAGGAGATGTACCAGGCTGGTGCCGCCCCGTACTTTGATATTATGTCGGCCAATGCCTATGGTGTCAACTCGCCACCCGAAGAGCCGCCCGACCCCAGCCGGTACAACTTTCGGCGGGTAGAGCTGCTGCGAATGGTCATGGATGAGTACGGTGACGCGAACAAGGCCGTCTGGTTCAATGAATATGGCTGGAATGCTGCCCCAGCCGACGTACCTGCGCAATGGGGACGGGTCACCGACCAGCAGCAGGCGCAATGGACGGTGGAGGGCATCGCCTATGCCCAGGAGCACTGGCCCTGGGCCGGCGTCATCTCTATCTGGTACTTTCGCCAGGGCGGCGAAATCCCCGCCGATTCGGCCGAGTACTATTTCCGCATGGTCAACGTAGATTTCACCCCGCTGCCCGTCTACTACGCTGTTAAAGAGGCGGCCACCGCTCTACGCACTGCAGGGCCCGGCTGGTACGAGGAGACGTCGCCGCCCATACTGCGGCGGGGGGACTGGGAGCCAATCTATACCAGTACGGTCAGTGCGGGAGCCTACTTGCTGGCTAACGAACCCGCCAGCCGGATCGAACTCGCCTTCCAGGGCAGCGACCTGACGCTACGCGTGCGGCGCGGCCCTGACGGTGGACAGTTGATCGTCTGGGTGGACGGTAACCCCACGCCGGGGACTATTCTTCCCCGCAATGCCAATGGCCAGACCTACCTGGACTTGTACAGCGCGCAGGAGGAATGGTTAGACGTTCCCCTGGTGCAGGGGCTAGGAAAAGAGTTCCCGGCGCAGCGCCACCGCTTGGAGCTTGCCGTTGCTGAAGAAAAGACGTCCGATTCCCAGGGACACGCCTGTGCGATCGACGGCTTTACTGTGGCATATGATCGCTCTTTCAATCTCTTTTGGGTGACGGCCGGCCTCCTCCTGACGCTCACCCTAGCGATGGCAATCAGTCTGTTCGTTGAAGCGCGTCGCCCCCGACCACCGCGCCCACCGCGCCATCCCGTCAACCCCTGGACTGTGCGGGCAGAAGAGGATCCCTCCGAGGAAAACCCAACAGCGGATTAGGGACAAGGCATTCCCAACGATCTCTTCAAACGGGCCCTGCCAGATGCGCCGGGCAGCCCTTGTATGCTGGCAATACAACGGTGGGAAATGCTTCGGCCCTACTCCGCCGGGGCGATGGCCCGCACTTGCGCTACAACCTGGGCCACCGTCTCGTCGGGCGTCGAGGTTCCCGCCGTCACGCCAACCCGCTGGGCGCCGGCGAACCACTCGGCGCGCACTTCGTCCGCGCGCTCGACGTGGTAGGTAGGCACACCTGTGGCCGCACAGCTCTCGGCCAGATGGCGCGTATTCGCGCTGGTTCGGCCGCCGACGACGAGCACTACATCTACCTGTTGGGCCAGCCGGCGGGCCGCCGGTTCCCGGCGGGCCACGGCTACGCAGACCGTGTTAAGCACCCGTAGTTCGCGCAGGCGCGCCATAGCGACCTGCGCCAGTTCAGCGACAAAGGAGCGGTAGACGTCTTCCCGCTGCGTGGTCTGAAAGAGCACGGCCAGCCGCCTTTGGGCATCCCACGGTTCGGGCAGCCCGCGAGCTGCGGCATAGGCCCGCACCTCGTCCAGGGTGCGGCCAGCCGTCCCTCCAGCTCCCGCGTGTCCCAAAATACCACGCACTTCGACATGCGCAGGGTCACCACAAATGACAACTGCATAGCCCGCCTCAGCCATCTCCTGGGCCAGGTGTTGCACCCGCTGGACAAGGGCACAGGTCGCGTCGAGCAGGGGAATTCCGCGTGCCGTCGCCTGCGCAGCGACCTCCGGTGGGGCGCCGTGGGCCGTCACCATGGCTACCTCGTTCGCCCCGACAGACTCCAGGCCGGCCACCACCTGCACCCCCTGACGCTCCAGCCGCTCCACGACCTGGGGGTTGTGCACGATATCGCCCAGTGTGCGCACTTGCTGTCCAGCGCGCGCCGCTTCTTCTGCCATCTCCAATGCCCGACGAACGCCCTGGCAGAAGCCCAATTCTTGCGCAAGGATGATTTCCATTTTCGATTCCCGATTGACGATTTACGATTTACGACTGGCGATTGATGATTGAAGACTGATGATTAGCGATTGGCGATTGATGATTGGCCACCGCAGCGGATTCTTCCAGTAGTGGCAGCCAGACGGTAAAGGTCGTTCCCTCGCCCACCTTGCTTTCCACCTCAATCCGACCACCGTGCTCCTCTGCAATCCAGTGGGCGATCGAGAGGCCCAGCCCCATACCACCCCGACGGCGGTCGCTCTGGCCCCGGTAGTAGCGATCAAAGATGTAGCCAAGTTCATCCTCCGGAATACCAGTGCCAGTGTCGGCCACCGACAAACAGGCCCAATCGCCGCACCGAGACAGGGCCAGCGACACCGTGCCGCCGGCCGGCGTGTACTTGAACGCATTGTCCACCAGGTTCAAAAGCAGCTGTTTTAGACGATCGGCATCGCCCAACACCTGCGCCTGATCCTCTCCGGTCAGCTGTACCGCTACCCCCCGGGCCAAATGACGGGCCTCGCGAAAGGTCTCCAACAGCAACCGGTCCAACTCTACCGGACGGCGCTCCAGGCGCATCCCCGCCTCAGCCCGAGCGAGAGCCAGCAGGTCGGCCACCATGCGCGACAGGCGGACGACTTCGCGGTCGATATCGTCCAACGACTCTGCCAACAGCGCCGGATCGGTCCGGGCGCCTCGCTGGAGCACCTCCAGATTGCCGCGGATGGCCGTGAGCGGGGTGCGGAGCTCGTGGGAGACATCGGCGATGAAACGCTGCTGGCCCTGGAAGAGGCGCTGCAGGCGGTCGAGCATCTCGTTCAGGGTTGTGACGAGCTGCCCCACCTCATCCTGAACAGCGGGTCGGGTCAGACGTTCGCCCAGATCCTCTGTGGCTGCAATACGCCGGGCTGTTTCGGTAACCCGGGCGATGGGCGACAGAGCTTGCTGAGCGAGAAAGGCCCCGCCGAGCACCGCCAGGACCAAGCCAAAGCTCCCGCCGCCGAGGAGCAGGGCCAAAAGACGGTGCAGCGCATCGTCCATCGCCCGCAGGGAAACAGCGACCTGGAGTACGGCCACCGGCCGGCCCTGGGACAACACCGGTTCGCTGCGCAGGCGCAAGCGGACCGTCCCGATCTCGACTGTCCGCAGGTCCACCGTCCCAGAGAGGACCGGCCCCCAATCCACTGCGCTCAACCCCGGCAGCTCTTGTCCAGCCAGGTTCGCCGATTTCACAGCCAGGTTCGCCTGGGGATCGCGAACCTGGACAAAGACGTCTGGCGCGGCAAAGACATCCAGAGAAGGAATCGTCACCACCTCGGCCCAGTTGAGGGCCGGGGTAACGGCAATCTGCCGCCGCACGCTGGATTGGACCTTTTCGGCCGTCTCCTCCAGGGTGCGATCCACGCCAGCCTGCAGACTGCCCTGGAGGATGCCGTAGAGCGTGCCTCCAAAAAGCAATAGCAGGAGCGCCAGAATGCCACCATACCACAAGGTCAGGCGCACACGGATAGCCACCTCACTCCTCCCGCAGCACGTAGCCAAGCCCGCGCACCGTCTGGATCAATCGTGACTTGCCGGCGGCGGCCAGCTTGTTGCGCAGGTAACGCACGTACACATCGACGATGTTGGACTCGGGGATATCGTCGTGATAACCCCAGATATTCTCCAAGATAACGTTGCGGGTGAGCACCTGGTTGGGATGGCGCATCAAGAGTTCGAGCAGATCGAACTCGCGGACGGTCAGCGAGACCGGCTGGCCGGCCCGTTCTACAGTATGCGCCTGGGGATCGAGGACAACATCGGCATAGTGCAGGGGCTGCGGCTCTTCCCGCCGGCGGCTGGCCCGGCGCAGCAGGGCATGGATGCGGGCCAACAGCTCAATAAAGGCAAAGGGCTTGACCAAATAATCATCAGCGCCGCTATCCAGGCCGGCCACCCGATCCGGCACACTATCACGGGCGGTCAACATCAGAATAGGCAGGTTGGCGTCCTGCTGCCGGAGCGTCTCGCAGACCGCGATACCATCTATGCCCGGCAACATGACATCCAGGATGACCAGGTCCGGCGGGTCCTGCTCCGCCAAGGACAGGGCCGCCTCGCCATCAGTCACCGTCGAAACCCGAAAGCCCTCAAAGGTCAGACCGCGCTTCAGGTAGCCCAAGATCTCGGGCTCGTCGTCGACAACCAGTATGTGCCATCGATTCCGTTCAGTCGGTTCCATGATCAACCTCCAGGACCTATTGTACCATATTTTGCTGAAAGTATGATGAGGAAGAGCTGAAGAGATCAGATTATACTTGACTTCCCCCTGGTAAATGGTATAATGCCCTTGAGGTTCGCCGCCGCTACACATGGGGATCACAGATTTTGATCTGTTCATTGCGGTGAGTGCAGAAAGGGAAAACGTTGGCCAACGAAACGATCCTGATCGTTGATGACAACGCCGACGTACGCACGCTTCTGGGGGAACGCGTTCTCCCCAGTTATGGCTACCGTACTCTAACGGCCCCAGACGGACAGGAAGGTCTCTGGCAGATCCGTAGTCACAACCCGGACCTGATCCTGTTGGATCTGCGACTGCCCGACATGACCGGCATCGACCTGCTGCATATCCTCTCCTCTGAAGGCTACGATACCCCCGTTATCCTCATTACCGCCTACGGTTCGGAGCTAATCGCCGCTCAGGCCCTACGCCTGGGCGTGCACGACTATATCATCAAGCCGTTCACGCTGGACGAGATCGTGGCCAGCGTGGAGCGAGCCCTGACCGAGACGCGACTGCGCCGCGAACGGAATGCCCTCAATGAGCGGCTGCAATCGCTCAATCTGGCGATGCGCATCCTGGCGGACACGGGCCCTGACATTGTCCACCAACAGAACAGCGACCTGCAATTGTGCCGGCTGCTGGAAATGACGATGGCCGCAACCCGGGCCGACTCGGGCCGAATTTGGATTCACGAACTGGAGAGCTATGGCCTCTACCTCCGCGCGGCCCAGGACCGGGCCGATCAACGCGCCTACCTCCTCCGCGCCGACAACCCGCAGGCCCCAGTAGAGCAGGCCCTTGCCTTGGGCACCTTCCAGCAGTGGGAAGAAGGGCCTCCTGATGCCCGGGAAATTTGTCTGGCCACGCCGATCATCCTGACCAGTTGGCCGGCGGCAGTCCTGGAAATGCACTTTCCCAAAGAAGAGGTGCTATCCGATGATTCGCGGTTGTTGATTCTGCGCATCTCTGGCAACTGGCTCGGCATGGTGCTCGAATGGGGGAACCTGTACCAGCAACTTGGGGCCTTGCAACGACAGACTGAAACCCTGGGAAAACTGTCCCGCGACGCCCTGCTCGTACTGGACCATGAGGAAAACATTATCACCGCCACGCCGGCTGTCGAAACCATGATGGGGCAGCGTCCAGCCCAGATAATCGGCAAGAGCTTTCGGCAATGGATTCAAGAGATCGAGGTTCCCCAAAGTGAAGGGGAAATGGTCGACTGGTACTTGCAACAATCGGGGACGGAACAAGTTTCAGAGCGCTATGCCTTTTTCTTCCGCGGCCCCCAGGGCGAACCGCACCAGGCGGAGGTCGAGGTCCTGGTACAGCAAGAGGGCGAGTCCTTGCGGCGCTACCTCCTGTTCCATGACACGACCGGCTACAATCAACTAGACCAAGAAGTGCGGATTTTACGGCGCCAACTGGAGACAAGCACACCGAGTTCTCGCCTGGCGCTACTTTCACTGGACCTCCAGGGCACGATCGTGTCCTGTGACCAGACAGCGGCCGAAATCCTCAATACCCCCCGGGAGGAGACCATCGGGCATCCCTTTTGGGAGGTCATGGCTGACGCCGAAGGCAACCACCTGCTACCCGAGGCCATCGCCCGCACCTATCGGGAAGGACAAGACTATGTGGAAGTGTCCTGGCCCGGGAAAGGGACCGATCTACTGGGCATCACGCTAGCCCTGCTTGTCGGAGAGGCCGAATCCCCAACCGGTATTGCCGTCTTGATAGGGCCGGCCCGAGCAGCCAGCGGTGACGAGTGAGGGCCAGAAATGAAAGTAACCTTTTGGGGCGTTCGCGGTTCCATCCCCACCCCAGGCCCGGAGACAGTTCGTGTCGGCGGGAATACGTCCTGCGTCGAGGTGTGCACGCCGGATGACGATTTGATTATCCTGGATGCCGGAACAGGCATCCGCCCCTTGGGGCTCTCCCTACAGGCGCGCTACAAGGACCGGGTGATCGGCCACATATTTCTCAGCCACACCCATTGGGATCACATCCAGGGGCTACCGTTCTTTTCCCCAGCCCGTCGACGTGGCAACCGATTCACCATCCTCGGCGAGAAGCGGGTCGACGAGCGGCTGGACCGGGTCCTCGCCGGCCAATACATGGACACCTACCTGCCCTTTTCCCTCCGCGAAATGGATGCCGACATCCTGGTCAAAGAAGTCCGTGACGGGGAAACCGTCGTCCTGGGCGAACATACTCTGGTGACGGCCCAACGGATGGACCATCCCGGCGGCTGTTTCTCGTACCGCATCCGCTGGCATGACCTCGCGGTCGTCTACGCCACCGACTTGCGTCATCCAGCGGGCGCTCTGGACGAACGGTTGATCGAGTTCTCCCGCGGAGCGGACCTTCTGATCCACGATGCGCACTTTACCCCTGAGGAAATACAGCGCTTCCCCGATTGGGGCCACAGCAGCTGGGGGCAGGCCATCGCCGTTGCTGAAGCCGCTGATGTCAAGAGATTGGCCCTCTTCCATTACAACCCCACCGCGACCGATGAGGTGCTCGAGGCCCTGGAAAAGAAACTGCAAACCAAGCACCCCTATATCTTTTTGAGCCGCGAGGGGCTGACAGTACACCTCGGAGCGGCGGACGACTCCCTTTGATCTCCAGCGAGGTCTGCAAACTCGTTGCGCACGAATCACGCCTGAATTGCCGCAAGCACTTTATGAGGTTAGGCAGAGGGCAGTAGCCGTAAAAAGTGCGGGCAAAGGACAAGCGAGATGAACCCGCGCCAAGCAAGCCTCCCACAGCTAGATGAATGGATGGTGCGGCTCATCCGGCCCGTACACGCGGAAGAATTGGACCCCGAGGAACGTTTTTCCTACAACCACTTTCTCTACCGCGTTCGCAACCTGGTGATCATCAAGGCGATGATCAACGCCCTCATGGCCGTCCTCTTTCTGTTCACTGTGATGCCCGACTCTCCTGGCACTGTCCTGATGGCCATAGCCGACGGCCTCCTGCTGATCCCCTACTACTTTTTGGCCCGGCGCTGGCCGGCCCTTTCCACGATTGGCATGCTCTCCCTGACGGCCGTCGCCGTCTCAGCCGCCGATGCACTGTCCGGCTACCAGACCTTTACCTCTGGCGTCTTTTACGCCATCCTCATCGTCGCCGGCGCGGTGCTCCTCTTACACCCCCGCAACATCGCCATCATCACGTTTTTAGTCACGCTCATCTTTGTGGCGACCTATCTCCTGGAAATGACCCACGTGATTCCGGTCCAGATGACGCTGCTGACACCACGAGCGGTCCTGCGGGTCATGGCCTTGCATGCCCTATCTTTCATGGGCCTGGGCGCTGCTTCCGGCGTACTCGCGCAGCTCTACCGCCAATTGCTGCTCACCCGCAGCCAGCGGGACATTCAGCTGGCCCTACAAGAGGGCTTCCACGACATCACGGCCAACGTGGATCTACACACCATGCTTCAGCGCATCGCCGAACGGGCTGTATCCACCCTCCCAAACGTCGACCGCGCGTTCCTCGTGGTGCAGGAGGGCGAAAAGCTCGTCGTCCGCGGGGCTGCCGGCAGTGCCCCCTTGAACCCCATCGGGATCAAGTTCCCCATGGACTTGCTCGACTACTTGCCGGCGGATAATCCTACCACGATGACCACGGTGCTGGAAAATTTCCGAAAATTCATACCCCCAGATCTACTCACAGAGTGGCCAACGCTACCGCTGGGCCAGGCGATTTTTTTCTACCCGCTGCATACACAGGAAGACCGGCATGTGCTCCTGGTCGTGAGCAACACCCGCAGTGACGAAGCCTTTGACGAAAAAGCGAGGCGGATTTTAGACCTCTTTGCCCACCAGGCAGCCATCGCCATCGACAACGCCCAACTCTTGGCCACGGCCCAGGAAAGCCTGCATTCCGAGATTGCCTTGAGCCGCATCGGCCAAGAGATCGCCAGCCACCTCCGGATGCCCGAACTCATTCCTGCTATCCACCAGCACCTCTCACAAGTGATAAACACCTCGGCATTTCTGATCGCCGTCAAGAGTTCTCCCGGGGATGCCCTGCAACTGCTGTCACCCATTGATGGCGAAAAGGTGCAATCCAACCGAATGATCTCGACTCAGGGCATATTGGGGTGGGTGATGCGTAATCGGCGCACCCTACGCTTTGGAGATATGCACCGCGAAGTCGCCACGTATCCTGACATTCAGATACTTACCAGGGGGCCAATCCACAACTCCCTTTTGGCCGTTCCACTGCTGATCGGCGACCAAGTCATTGGGGTGCTCTCGGTGCAGTCTCCACAAACCCATATCTACGATCAACGTGACGAGGATTTACTCACAAACCTGGCCAACTATATTGCCGTAGCGGTGCAGAATGCGCGCCTGTACGACGAGGTGCAGCAGAATCAGGACGAGTTGCAGGGGCTGATTGCAGCGGTCTCGCAGCAACTCCAGGGCCCTGCCGAGGCCCTGCTGGGGTTCGGCCACCTGCTGCGAGAGAGTTTAACGTCGAGCCTTACAGAGGAGCAGGACGAGTACCTGGAGCGATTGGAGCGCAACAGCTATTGGATCTCCCAGTTGGTCGAGGACATGCTCTTTCTCAGCCGCCTGGACCAGGTACAGGAAGAGACCGAGCCCATCACGCTGGGCACGCTCGTACGTGGCGTCGCGACCCACCTGGAATTGGAGGAACAGGGCATCAAAGTGACCATTGAGCCGGATATGCCCACCCTGTATGCGGATCCCGTGCTCCTATGGGCTTATTTTCGCAACGTGCTGCAGAACGCCTGTCGGCTTTTCCCAGGGATCACCGATCCTCAAATTAATATCGAATGCACCCTGACCGCTGAAGGATATCAGCTCTCCGTCCAGGCAAACAGCCAGGCACTGACTCCCGAACAACTGCCGCAAGCCTACGAATTGTTCTTCCCGATCGGCGGGCAGGAAAACATGGGGATTGGACTGGCGATCGCCCGCCGCATCGGCGAACATTATGGAGGTTCCGTCTGGGCCGCAACCGATCGAGGAACCACATTTAACCTTATCCTGCCCACCGAGTTGGGGATCGATCGAGAGGACCGGCAATGAACAAACCACCGCGTATTCTGGTCGTCGACGACAGCGACGACAACCGGCGGCTCCTCAGTATCTATCTGAAGCGCGAGGGCTACCAAGTCATCGAGGTCGGCAATGGGGCCGAAGCCCTGGAAGCCACAATGCAGAACTCTTTTGACCTGATCTGCTCCGACGTCCAGATGCCTCGGATGGACGGCTATACCCTCTGCCGACAGTTGAAAGAAAAACCCCGGACCGAAATGATCCCCATCATCCTGATTACCGCCGTCCACACCTCTGTCCAAGATACGCTTGAAGGGCTGCACGTTGGGGCCAACGATTTCATCAGCCGGCCCTTTCGGCAAAGCGAACTCCTGGCTCGCGTAAAGACCCAACTGCGCATCAAAGAGCTGCAAGAGCG
>Ga0272444_10002583_pt1 | contig 16668 bp, 12 predicted proteins | sample SSMForm13_FD_201033 | JGI IMG/M metagenome (GOLD analysis project Ga0272444, IMG submission 201033) | Marine sediment archaeal communities from Little Sippewissett salt marsh, Falmouth, MA, United States - SSM-Form-13 | ecosystem: Environmental > Aquatic > Marine > Wetlands > Sediment ...
GCCAAATGCTGCAGTAGTGGCCCTCACTGCACAACTGAATATGGGACCATTGCACTTATAGAGTCCTCCCCCACTCTCATCCGCGAAGTTGCCAGAGATCGTGCACTCCGAGATAGAGCTGTTGCAGCCATAGAGCCCACCCCCCAGCACAGCAGCATTGTCGATGATTACACAGCTGGCGATCGGACCTGAGCACTCGTATAGCCCCCCGCCGATGTAGGCCGCAGAGTTTCCCCTCAAGATGCATTTTGCCAACTCAAATTGGCAATCAGCTATGCCGCCGCCGTGACCGGCCGCGTTGCCATATATCCAGCAATTCTCGACGTCACCGCTGCACGAATACAGCCCTCCGCCATCACCTTGTCTAGCCAAGTTCCACCCTATCAGGCAGCCGCGCATTTCCCCGCGAAAGTAGCTAACGCCGCCACCGTCATGCTCAGATGCATTGCTCTCCACTTTGCAGTCTCTCATCTCGCCCTCGAAGTCATAGACACCGCCGCCACCGTCCGCTGCCGCATTGTGGCGGATAACACAGCCCACCATCTCCCCAGTGCAGCGGAAGACACCACCACCATCGTCCTCCGCGAAGTTGCGTTCTATAGAGCAATCAGCTATGCAGCCGCCCATCCTCGCGATGCCGCCGCCGTCTGTCGCCACGTTACCGACGAGAACGCACCGACGGACAGACGCGAGGGTGAATGGCCCCGCCCTTTCGATGCTCCCGTTTACGCCTCCACCAGACTCTCCGCAGCCGTTTCGAATCGTCAATCCATCAAGCACGCACGCCTCAGTCTCCGTGCCCTCAAACTGGACAACAGAATCGATTTGACAACCATCGACGACCGTGTCCTGAACAACCTCTGGGTCATACGGATCTGTGGATGTGACTAAAATGTTCTTACCTTCAAACCGAAGATTCTCGAAGTAAACACCGGCGTGAATGAATACGGTATCGTTAGGCTGTGCCGCGTCAATCGCATCCTGAATCGCGCCGAAGTCTGCTGTTCCGTCCTGTTTGACATGGAAGACTGCCGCCAGAAGCCCCGTTGCCGCCAGCCACAAGAGCACGGCAAGTGCCAGAAGTGTAGCAGATGACCTCATCTTGCTTTCCTGTCTCGGTATCTGATCTGCTCTAGGTCTCAGTCAGCCGCGATTTCCCACAGAAGCCGCGGCCGAGGGAAGAACCCAACCATCATATCAGATCGCGGAGCGAATCGTCTATGCCGAGCTCTTGAAGCGTGCTCTCGAGCGGCGCGCCGGTCGCCGGATCGAGGCCCGATATCCTGTGAAACCGGGCAAGCGCTGTCTTGAACTCCTGCTGTTCGATGCGTTCGCCACCAAACCGGCCCCCCGGCATCGGCTCCGAGTAGCGCCTTGGGAGGCCATCCTGATTCTGACCTTCGGTGCGCCTGCTGATCCAGAGGCGCTCGATCGTGTTGATCCGATGCCCGATTGTCTCGAGGTCCGCCGGGCTGAGGTCCAGCCCGGTAGCCGCCTGAATGTACTCCGCCAACTCTTCGAAGCCCAAGAGGTCAGGGCTGTTAAACTTGACGACGAACCGACATATTCCGACCGCGTCCGACACCGCGAAGAGGGACTCGGAGCGGCGCACCATCTCCGCCTTCCCCTCGTATGAGCCCGGGTCAGGGGAGATGTCAGCATCATAGAGCTCCCTCAGCTGCCTAGCGCTCAGGTTCAGCGCCTCGAGCGTGGGCCGCGACCGCAGATGGTCCGCGCCCCGTGTGGCCGTCGCGACGCCAAGCGCAAAGCCCTTGTGGCCGCGAACATCGACCGGGTCCGACTGCGGCAGCCGCTTCGACCAGACCATAGCGTCCCTTGCCGCCTCGCCGAATCGCTCGCATAGCGCGCTTGCGCCATCCGCGAGAAGCGCCCCGAAGCCCTCTCTTCTGGCTATGAGCTCGGCAACCCGCATCACCATATCGTCGTCGCCCCAACTGAGTCGCAGCCCGCCCGTGTCCCTCTCCGTTATGACCCCGCTTTGGAAGAGCTCGATTGCCGCAGCGAGGAGGTTGCCCGCCGTGCACGAGTCTATGCCGAGATGGTTGAGCCTGTGATTGATTGCGAGAACCGCATCGAGGTCGGCGATGCCGAGGACTGGACCGAGTGTGCCGAGCGTGCCGTATTCGATGCCGGGCCCCTCGATGCCCGCGTACTTACCGTCGGGTATCCTGTAGCTGTGCTGACATCGGACGGGACATGAGAAGCAGCCCGAACGGCCGACGTAGTATCTCTCGACGAGCCTCGCGCTGCGAAGCGCGTTGCCCCCATCGAGCGGCCCGGATGTGGCGTTCTTCGTTCTTATCAGTCCCATGCGGCTATGCACGTCGTACAGAAACGGCGTGCCGCGTTTGGCGAGGTGCTTGATGACATCGATGCTGGACAGAACCTTGAGCAGGCGCCTCGAAAGCCGCGCAAACTCCTCGCAGTCGAAGAGACCCTGCGTGACGTTCCGCGACTCGCCCCTCACAACGATGGCCTTGATGCGCTTTGCACCCATGAGGCAGCCAAGGCCTGTCCTCGACGCCGCGTGGCGCCCTGCCGCACGCACCTGCGAGAAGCGAATCAGGTTCTCGCCAGCCGGACCGATGACAAGCGACTCAGCATCCTTGCCAAACCGGGACTTGATCGCGTCGTGCGCCTCGAAAGCGTCCTTGCCCCACAGCGACCCGGCGTCCTCAAAAGAGACCGTATCACCGTCGATAACGACTATCCCCGGGCTCTCGAACTCGCCGATAATCACAAGCTGATCAAAGCTGGTCCCGCGCAGCGCGGCGCAGAAATGCCCGCCGATATTGGAGTCGCCGAGCAGTCCCGATTCGGGTGAGATGCCGGAAATGGAAGTTCTGGCGAGCGCGATGCCGGGGATGCCAGAGAGCAGCCCATTGCCCACGATCAGCGGCGCCTCCGGCGACAGCGCCTCGAGGTGAGGCGACGCGTATTTGAGCAGCGCAAGCATGTTGATGCCTCGCCCGCCCAGCAGCATCCGCCGCGCGTCTTCTGGAATCCGCCGCGACTCAACCTTCCTATCCGATACGTCTATGTATCCAGCCTTGCGCTCTGCGAACGCGGTGTGCATCTTCTATTCCACCCATGCTGTGAACTGTTGTGCGGACAATAGCAGTAGCGAGCATGCGACTCAAGCGGCAAAGCTGACGGATCGTAACTCGCCGTTCCCAAGCTGGATGAGCTGTTGCTGACGTTTGAGGATTCGCTAGAGAACCGGTGAGACGGTGTTGCTGGGTGAGGCGCGCGCACCTCATTTGTGAGGCGCAAGCGCCTCATCTTTCGTGGTTTCGCGCCGGTTTACTATAGTCCCCTGTCTTTCCCCTCACAGATCGTATTTATCTCTCTTCAGGCTCTGGGTGGGGTGTTTCGATGACTAACAGCTGATTCGCTTAAGAAATGCCTCAGTTTGGCACGGAATCTGCTCTATCTACAGGTGCTTGCGGCGTGGCGTACGAGCTCTCGTCTCACCTCAGGCAATTGTGTCAACGATGAGAAAAGACACTTGTCAAATGATTGGTATTTCGTTAGTGTTGAAATAGCTGCTCCGGCTTTTTGACTTTCGGGATCGAGGTAATGACAAGCATCTCGGCTGAGCAATTGTCTCATGGGCTGGCCGTTCTGGCCCCCCTCCCAGCAGAAGCACTCCTATCACGCACGGTCTCCCCCTTCTCCTCACCCGATAATCCGCCGGCATGATGACCCCAAATGAGAACTAAGCCAAGGCCTAGTCAAAGGGCAAACGGCAGCGGACAAGTCAGAGAGCCCTGTGAACACTAAATTACAGATAGAACCTACTAAAACTGAATAGGAGAACGAGAAATGCCAATCAGATTCTGCATTGTTACGTGGAGGTAAAAAGGAATGAGAATAGTGGCTATGTTGACGTTCATTGGCCTGTTGGCGTGCTTCCTGCCGCTCGCCGCATCGTCGGACGAGTGGGCGAACTACGTGAATTGCAGTTACGTTAACTGCCTTGTTTTCAGCGATGGAAGTCTTTGGTCTGGGACCGACGCGGGCCTGGTCTGCTGGGACCCCGAGACGGGCCTGCACTCAACGATCACGTCTGCCCAAGGGCTTCTGGATAACGATGTGCGCTGCTTGGCAGCTGCGCCCGATGGGTCTTTATGGATCGGCACACCCTCAGGCGCGTGCAGGTTCGACGGCGAGAGCTGGACCGCACTGACCGAGGAAGATGGCCTTCCTGAAAACGACGTGAGTGCGATCGGGGTTGCCGAAGACGGGACCGTCTGGATAGCAGTGCACAAGTCGGGCCACTCGCTGTGCCGACTGGATGGGTCTGGCCTGAGGATATACACTGAAGAAGACGGGCTAGCGACAACGATCGTTAGCGCGCTGGCGATCGCGCCGGACGGGACGCTCTGGATTGGAGGATTCATAGCTCCGTTGGAGGATTCTATGGGAGCGGCGAGCTTCAACGGGACGACATTTACTAACTACGATGTTTCCCCGCATGCCGATCCGGGAAGAGGAATTCACTATATCGCCGTTGATCCCTTTGGCCCAGTTTGGTTCGTGCCGGAAAGCGCCGGTGTGCTCAAGTTCGAAAATGACGAATGGTCGAAGCACTATCCTGGCTCGGATTCATCGATTTGGTTCCACGGAGTGAGCGTTGATGTGGATGGGAGCGTCTGGTTGGGCTGCGGAAGTGGATGGGAAGGTCAGGCAGGCGTTCATAGGTTCGATGGGACCGATTGGACGAGATATACAACAGAGGACGACCTCTGCAACGACGAGGTAAACTGCACGCTTGTCGGCCCGCTGGGCAACAAGTGGTTTGGCACGCGGGACGGCATCTCGCGCTTCGACGGCACGACGCACTGGAAGACGTTCTCGGTCCCAAAGACACTGCTCAGCAACGGCATTTTGTGCCTCTGCATCTCCGGCGGGCGACTTCTTTACGGAACGGGTCGTGGAGCCGGCCTATTCGACGGTCAGTTCTGGTCAACGGTATTGGGCGGTGTGTCAACTCCGCAAGGGCTCAAGGTCAATGACATCGTCATCGCGCCGAACGGCGACATGTGGTTTGGAACAGACCAGGGGGCGAGGCGTTTCAACGGTGTCAGCTGGGAGATATTCTACGAAGACCTGGTGGATATGCGCGTCAAGAGCCTGGCGGCAGACATTGACGGCAGCGTCTGGTTCGGAGGGTCAGGCGGCGTCACTCACTTCGATGGCGCGACCTGGACGCAATACACAGAGGCTTTCACAGACGATCGGGTCAACTGCATCACAATTGACCACGATGCCGTCAAGTGGTTCGGAACCTCATTCTCTGGCGTCGCAACGTTGCAGGGCGATATCTGGAACTGGTTTGACCAAACCGTGGTGGGTGATGGCGCAGTCACGTCGATAGCCATTGATTCCCAGAACGTCAAGTGGATCGGCACGACTGACGGGTTGGCTCGTTTCGACGGGACCGACTGGACTCGGTTCACAGAAAATGACGGCCTCGTCTCCAACTCCTGCAAGTCCGTGGCCATCGCGGAAGATGGCATTTGGGTAGTGACGAGTGATGGCGCAAGCAAGTTCGATGGCGAGACGTTCACCAATTACACGATGTCGGACGGCCTCGTGTCGAATGAGATCAGAGATATCGCAATCGGCTGGGACGACTCGGTTTGGTTCGGGACCTCATGCGGGATCAGTAGATTCAAAGAAGAGCTCGTCATGGGGCCGGGCGTGACGATTCTGACCGACCGACCAGCCTATACTATCTGGCAGAAGGAGTCCGTCTTGATTGCATACAACAACCCGTTGGTGGATATAAATGTTGATCTTGTGGTCGCGCTCCAGTTCCCCGATGGCTCTCTGGCTTTCTATCCAGCTGAGGGGATTCCGCTTTATTCTGGGGTGCTGCCCGGGCAGAGTCAGATGCAGCCCATCGAGTTCCTCAACATACTGCTGGTTCCGGGATTCCCGACGGGTAGATACTGTTGGTACGCCGCCCTGTTCGCTCAGGGCACATCAGACTTACTTGGCGAAATCAGCGCCGCAGAGTGGTGGTTGACGAAGGCCGGGACAACAACGGCAACAGGACCTGCGAGACGACCGGCGGCGTGACCAAGACGTTCAACTATGACGCTTTCGACCGGATGACCTCCGTCGTCCAGGGGTGCCCACGGCACTCGGGCGGAGAGCCTCCGCTGCCATACCTTTCTCTGCCGGCGAGTGAAACCGTCGGCTCGGCGGCTGCGTCGGCTCGCCTCATCGGCCGACGCGACGCCCTGGCGGCGCCTCGGCCCAGGGTATGGGGGTGGCCCCGCCACCCTCGGCCCAGGGCACGGGAGCGGCGGCCCGCCGCCCCCGACAGCAAACGGTTGAGCTTGACTGACTCCTCCGGGACGCGCAAGTTCTTCTACGATCGGAACGACGTGATTCAGGAATACAACTCGAACTGGAGTTCAGTCACGAGAGAATACACGCATGGGCCGTGGGTTGACGAGCCGCTCTCGATGACGGATCACATGTCAAAGGAAGCGAACAACACGCACTACCTGATGAAGGACCGCTTGGGCTCGATAATCAATATCCTAGACGAGAGCGAGACGCTGAAGACAACCTACAGTTACGACGCGTTCGGAGAGCCAACGGCGACCTATCACTCCGGGCAAGTTGACTGCATGTATCGCTTCACCGGCCGGGTGTATGACGGCACCATGGGCGCCTACTTCTACAGAGCCAGGTATTACAACCAATCGCTGGGCCGCTTCTTCTCCCGCGACCCCATCATGAGCCTCGGCTCCCTCTACGCCTACTGCAACAACAGCCCGGCGAACTTCACCGACCCGAGTGGGCGAATCAGCAGCTCGATTAACGCAGGCTCATTCAATATGGATGTTGCCAACATAGTGAGCGCCTCAATTCAAGGCGGATCGCCCAGCGATCCATGCTCCCGCGGCATAGAATGGCCTTGGTGGCGATGGATTCTCACGACTGACAGTGATGGTGACGGCTGGTGTGATGAATTTGAGGAAGAAAAAGGAACAGACCCGAATGATGCCGATAGCCAACCGGAAGATACACTTAAAAACCGCATGGGGAACGCTATCGCCATGAGGAATGCCGCTGACGTTGAGTTTGCCGGTTTTCTTTCTGATATTGTCGAAGGCATTGGCAGCGCGCTCGGCGGTCTCTTCTCAGGTGGAGGATCCGGTGGTGAAAGCTATCCAGATGGTGGTGGCTATGGGTATGGAGGCAGCCAATGCGGGCCTGGCGGCACCCAGCTTGCATCATACTGTCCGGTAGGATTTGAATTTACTTCTGGAAATTTCGGCGACACGTTTGGTGGAGGGATGCTTGGAAGTCTGCTTTCATTCTTGGGTATAGATTTTGATCCTAACAGCGGGGGATTTCAGATATAGCTAATCCAGATAGGTATTGTAAGACACAATCTTTCGGTATCGCGCAGTTCGATTTCAGCTAATAGCATCATGACTCACTAGCATCTTCTTGAAGCGGCTGTCGAATGAGGTTCAAAATCGGCGAGGGCAAACTCATTGCCCTCGCTCCTCTGCCGGTTGAGCCTATTGGAAATTGAGAGCCAACATCTGTGGTAATTCGATGATGGAATGAAAGGCTATCATTGAGCATATATCATGTTCCATAGAATAATACATTGCCGATGACCTGGAGACCCATGACATTCGGGAGAAAGGCCGCTCTGGCAGGCGCCATTCACTTGATTGTTGTCATATTGCTTGCAATCGCGAGGAATACTTCTTTGCTGAAGATGGAAGACATCTTGTTCTTTCTCGGAACTGGCTTGCTTGCCTTCATGTGGTTCCTGCTATTTCGCAAAGACATCCGCTCTCTTGCCAGATGCTTGGGAAGACAGATGGCTTGGTGGCGAGCTTTATGTCTTACTGTGGGGATGCTATTAGGGCTGCGCGCCTTCACCTCATTGCTTATCGTTGCATGGTTTACGGTTTCCGATCGCTGCTCTGCAACATTGAGCGTTCTCCCATTTGCAGAATCCTCCGTAACGGATGTTTTCGATGTGGTTTCCGTGGTCACGAGAGAATTACGTAGATGTATATTTACTCCAGTCGTAGAGGAGATAACCTTCCGATTTGTATTATTCAGACTGTTACAGCGGCGAATTGGCACATGGCCTGCAATATTCGTGGGTAGCTTGTTATTTGGAGCATTGCACGCCTACTCGAGCTCTCCTGCCATTCCTGCATTGAAAGCAACATTGATCGGCGTAGGTGCCAGCCTACTCCTTCTTTGTACTCGTCGTTTACACTGGTGCATTCTGCTTCATTCAGGTGCTAACATATTGGTGGCACTTGCTCAGTATTGGCCTTCGTTCGTCCTTTTCCATTTCTGAGATGTTGGACGCGGACCGACGGGCCGACTGATGAACGGGGGATACTGGTTCGCACATTCTGAGCTCACCTCATCCGCCCAAGCGACGCGCAGTCGGCGCCTCGGCCCAGGGCATGGGAGCGGAGTCTCTCCGCCGATGACACACGCCCCCGACAGCAAGCGCCTCAGCTTGACAGACGCCTCCGGCACGCGCAAGTTCTTCTACGATGGGAACGATGTCATTCAGGAATACAACTCGAACTGGAGTTCAGTCACGAAAGAATACACGCACGGGTGCCCACGGGCGGAGAGCCTCCGCTGCCATACCTTTTTCTTCCCGCGAGTGAAACCGGCGGCTCGCAGATGCTGAGCTCACGTCGAACGCGCCGGCGCAGCATCAGCCCAGGGTATGGGTGTGGCCACGCCCCCTTCGGCCCAGGGCATGGGAGCGCCGGCCCGCCGCCTACGGGCCAGATCATGGCCGTGGGTCTGGCAGACACTTAACCGGTAAGGGCGTTTGGCTGGTTAGGTCAGAGGGCGGATCGATTCTATCCGACGATGAAGTCCCAGGTGCCCTTTGCCCAGTCATTGATGAGGAAGTTGAGGCGTCCGATCAGTAGTGAGACGCGAGCCATGACTGTGTAGCCAAACGAGGCGCCAAAGCCGACCATGAGGAATACGATGCCGACCCTTGCCGTGCCGCCGAGGACACCCTTGTGCTCCTTCGAGAAGAAGAAGAAGATTAGGGTGGCGATTGTGCCGATGAGAATCAGAACGCTCCAGAGGCCAGCCCAGAAGCTCGGCTGATCAATGAGGTTTATCATTGATGCCTTTGTCTGCTGGATGATCCTTGTCTCAATCGTATAAGGAATCCCGACACCGCAGTTTATGCCCATCAGAAGGGCTATCGTGAAGCGGCTCAGCCAATTGTATTTACGGCTGATCCTGAGAAGGAATAGCAGCCCCAGGAAAGCGGGTATGAGTCGGAGGAAATTATATGGTTTGTCCCAGGCCTCTCCCAGCGGGTCAAAGAGGTAGGGGTGAAGTCCTTGGAACCAGTTAATCGTGAAGATGTAACCGACAGATACTCCGACGACGAGATGCTCGGCGAACTTATAGAAGGGGTTGTCCCTATATAGGAAGGAATAAATGCTCAACGTAAGAAACGCCGCGACCCATGCCCAGAAGAGTTCCATGCCAGTCATGCTATTCGCTGTCTCCCTGTTGCTGAGTGCCAGCTTGAGGCGTTTGGCTGTGGCGCCTCGTAGCGAAGTAGGCGATGTTGCCGAGGACGATCAGGATGATAATGAGAATATGTACAACGGACTGGGCGTCCATGCCGATCGTGGCGGAGCCTGGGGCTCCAATGAGTTTCTCGTATTCGGCGGCCCCGCTAAGCCCACCAAGCAAGCCTTCGAGTTGCCCAGCATTCAGATAGGGATAGGCGTCGCTTGCCATAACCGCTGTAACTCCGGCGCCGACTGTACATCCGTATTTCTGATGGGCAAACATGATCCAGACTTCGTAAGCCGCTGAGGCGGTGAAATCAACAACCATTGCTATGTCATCATAGTTCTTCACATTCATGAGTATCGGCAGGTCCGAGCTCGGAGATCCAAATCCGTCGGATGGATATGTTTGATGGAAGTCCTCACCGATTCCGAGCATGACGAGGGTATAGCCGGGCTTGTAGCCCATATATGCGTAGTCCGTCCCGTAAGCCAGATTAGGATATTCCTTTGCGACGGTCTCCATGGCGTCTCTTGCAAGTCCCGCACCGGTAGGAAACATGGTCGTCACTATAACCGGTATCTGCTTGCTGAGGCAGTGCCTGAGGACCGCAAGCGTCATGGGCTGAAGCTCTGGAACGGTCGATGGGTCATAATCCACTGAGACGAGAACGGGGCGGCTTCTAGCCGGAAGCCGCTCGATTGCGGCATAGAGTTGCCGGACTGGGTGCGTAACCTTGATCGGGAGATTGAGCGGAAGCACTAACGGCGTCGCAACGGCAAGCGCCACGAGGATAAAGACGATCCGCCTGTCCATCTTGAGTAAGAACCGCAGGAAACTCATCGCTATTCCACCTAGTCCTTCATGCCCAGATACGTCCGTTCGATACCAAGCCAGATTTTCAGTGATGTAGAGGCCATGCCCAGGCCGACACCTATCATGATGCCTCGCTTTGCGGCTGTATTGGGCACATCGAGAATCCAGGTTGTGATCTCTGATACGCCAGGGATCATCTGACCAAGAGGCACACGTCCGAGCATAACGACGGTGGCCGCGATCAGAAGCAGGGTCGCCTCAAACGTTCTGGCCTTGAAGGCGCGGAATGCCGCCGAGGCGATAAAGAAGGCCAATAGTGAGAACATCGTGGCCTGGATCGGTATCTGGACGTTCAAGAATATCTCTTGGAAGTTGAGCGCTCTTTCAAGCACCGTCGCAATCCACTCCCCGGTGGGGCTTGAATCCCACTTGCCATGCAGCCAGACAAAAAAGTGATATTTCGTCAGAAGTCCCGCGAGCATCATGTAACACAGAGCAAAGAGGGTTACATAGCTATATTGGTAGTTTGGGACCTTTCGTTTGACTTTGGTTGTGTGCACACGGACCAGGCTAATCAGACCTATGAAGAGCGCGATACTGGCTATGATTCTTGCCCATGCAAGCGCTTGCTGATACACCCACGTCAGCGGCGGGATGAAGTTCTGCGACAGCATCACCAAGCCAGCAACGAAGCAAACTAGGAGAGGAAGCTGTCTTCTCATCATGTCAAATCTGAAGCCCTATAGAACCCACAAGCCCGCAAAACAACCCTATTGCCTAAAAATCATCAATGGTGTATCGAACAAATTCCTGAAGCCTTCATAGCCAAACAAGAGCGTAACAATGCCAATCAGGATGCAACCGATAAGGAACATCTTCATCCAGTCCTGTCCCTTGAGGCTGCCCAAGAGCAACGGAGCACGGCTGAGGTAAGCGCTTGCCGCGTACAGTTCCTCGCCGATGAGGGTGTAATCGCAGGCCGCTATGAAGAACGGCAGCTGGGCGACAGCATCCGTGCCGGCTATCTGTATCGCGCCGGTCGATGCGCCTGTCTCCGCCAGAATGAGCGATTCTGCGAAGAACATGCCGATGAACAGGTTGGTCGCTGGCCTCTCACGGACCATGATTCCATCAACGGCAGCGACGAAAGCGAATTGGTTAGTCGTCACGTAGAATACGTCCTGCTCGTTGTAAGCATCAGGCTTCCCTGCTGCCAAAAAGCCCTCTCTGACTACTTCCTGAGCCACGGTCATCACGATTGGATCGTAGTTGGGCACGATTACTCTAGTATTGTATTCCGCAACAGTCCTCGCAACGCCAGACAGGATGTTAATCGATGCTATTGTGGCAACATCGGCGATATTGCTGATACCAGGAACGTATAGAATCGGCTTGCCCATTTCTGTTGCACGGCCGACCGCCTCATCAAGCGCGTCGAGCCCGGCCAGTCTGCGAATGAAGAGCTTAGTTCCCTTCTTGGCGTGCAGGATGAAATACAGGAGAAGAGCTATGTAAATGGAAGTGATGATCAGAGTATTCAGACGACCAAGATTGAACCACTGCACCTTCGCCTGAATCGGCCCCGCCACAGCTGAGGGCACTTCATTTGAGGCGTCCTTGACAACAACCTGATAAAAGTAGCTGACGTCATTTTGGACACGGGTCTCGTCCGCAGCTTCAGAAGAGCCCCTTGGCATTGACTTAACGGTCTGAAATGGGCCCTCGGGTGATTGTGAGCGACGCACATCATAGCCAACGACGTCCAACGCTCCGCCAGTGTCATCTGCAGACAATGTCCAATTGATTGTTATAGCGCCACCTTGGTCGTCGGGTGCGTCCTTTAGCACCACGTTTGTGACTGCGGCGGGAGGCGCGTCGGAGGCGCCTCGCGGTGATGCGGGCGTTGATTCCTGAGCAAGTGAGAGTCCGAGCGTCAGTGCGAATGCCAGAAGGAAAAAGCCCAGCAGCGGAAGAAATCGAACGCTAGCGGGGTAGATCTTGGATGAAGTCCCCACTATGAGGTCCTCAAACAACACTTAGATGTAGAAGGCTCTTTCATCCCATTTCCGATTGTGCTGCGGGTAACGCCCGTAGCTATTTCAGGCTTCATGAAGTCTATCAATTGGGCTAATGTGCCACGCCTTATTCATTGGGTCAAGCAAAAACATCGCGGTGGTACCGGCCCCCCTTCACTACAAGCTAGACGACTCCAATCCAGTCGTGCAGCAGGAAGTACATCCTTCCAATCAGAAGAGAGATACGTGCCATGACAGTGTAGCCGAACGAGGCGCCGAAGCATACCATGAGGAATACGACGCCAACGCGAGCGATCCCGCCGGTAACTCCCGTATGAGCCTTTGAGAAGAAGAAATATACAAGTCCAGATACGACGCCCGCAAAGAGCAGAGAGTTATTGAGCACACCATACCAGGGCTGTCCGGCCGGATTGAGTGAAACCAGCGTGTTCTTTATCTGCTCGAGGAAGTTCGTCTGCAAATAAGTGATGATCATGATGCCGGCGCCGGAGCCAATCATGAAAGCTATCGCGCATCTGGAGAGCCATCCGACCTTTGGGACGAGCCTGGCGAGCATGAAAATGCCGAGAACAAGCGGCAACAGATATCGCCAATTGCCGCTGACGAGATTGTCCCAGAGGTTTGGTTTGACCATATTCCAGAAGTTGTAGCAAAGCCAGTAGCCAGCTGAGACGCCAACGAAGAGGTGTTCCGCGAACTTGTAGAACGGGTTGTCCTTATATAAGAAGCTGAATATGCAGAGCGTTAGCAGCGCGGCCAACCACGTGCCCAAGAGCTCGAGGTTCATACCCTAACGTCTCCTCGTTTTTCGCGGCGTTTGCTCACGAAGTAGAATATGTTACCCACGATGACGAAGAACACGATAAGGGCGTGCGCGATCGACTGAGCGTCCATTCCCTTGGTGGCGGCGCCCTTCGTATTGATCAGGAGCTCGTATTCGGCGGCGCCCTTCATGCCACCCAGGAGTCCAACCAGCTGGTTTGGGTAGTATGGATAGAGCATTGGGGCTGATACAGCGGTGCATCCACCGCCGACCTTCTTGCCGTAGCGTCCTTGGGCTATCATTATCCAAAATGGCAGCCCAGGATCGCCAGCCGACATGCTCATCACGAAATCGATGTCCGCATAGGTTCTGACATTCCTCATTAACGGCATGTCTTCGACAGGCCTCCCGTCAACGTCCTTCGGGAAGCTCTCGTGGATGCTCTTGCCAAGCGAATCGATGACCACAATGCTCCCTGCCTTGAAACCCAAGTTTACATAATCGACGCCATATTCGACATCATAGCCCTCGGCGGCCTGAGCGAACGCTGTCCTGGCGAGGCCCGCTCCCTGTGGCCAAAGCGCCATACCGATGACATTATGGCCCTTGCGAAAGCAGTGCCTGATTATCGCGAGGCTCATCGGCCCGAGCTCCACGTCGGTTGCCGGGTCATAATCGAAAGCCATGAGCACTACCGACCCGCTCTGGAGGCTCTCAATCTCTCTATATAGCGACCTAGATGGCGGACTCGCCTTTAGAGGCAGTCCAAGTGGATACAACAGCGGGACGACCACAGCCACCGCGACAAAGAGAAATATGATCCGTCTGTCAATGCTCTTCAGTTTATCGACAATGCCGTGGTTCATCGGAGACGCCAGACTATTCACCGCCCAAGTAGCTCCTCTCAATCCCGAGGATTACCCGAAGCGATGTTGCGACGATACCGAGGCCTGAGCCCATCATAATAGCCCGCTGGCCGGCCGTATTCGGGACCGCCATTATCCAATTTGCGAACTCCGACATCCGATAGCCCTCCGGCAGGAACCAGGTTATGCTATCCCCAATCGGGGCTCGGCCCAGGATGACAACGAATCCCGCTATGAGAAGAAGTGCGGCGTCCAACGTCCGTGCCCGAAATGCGCGATATGATGCGGAGGCAACGAAGAATGCGAGAAGCGAGAACATCGTGGCTTGCATCGGGACATGGGCGTTCCTGAAAAGGAAGTCAAAGATCGTATCTTCCTTAATGCCACCGATAAAAAGACCCGGAATCGTCATGGCAGCTAATCCAAATAGAAGGACGATGCTGTACCCCCATTGGGAACGCTTGTCGCGGATTTTCTTGAGGTGCAGCTTTGTGAGGTTGCAGATTCCCAAGATCATCGCGAATGCCGCGATAATCATATAGGATTGCTGGAAGTAGGACTTCATTTCGCCAAACGGCCAGTGAGGAATGAAAAACTGAACGATCATCGTCAGGCCGCAAACGAAAGTGATGATCAGTGGGATATCTCGCCTCATCAACCTTTTCCTGTCAATTGACCTTTAGGAAGTCCTTTAGCCAGTGATAGCCGAACGATTCCAGGAATATACCGATCACTATAAAGGCGATTGCAAGCCCCTTGGCTACGTCTTGCCCTTTGAGGCTCCCGAGTAAGCGGGGGTCCCCTGTCAAGTATGCCCCGGCGGCAAAGAGCTCCTCGCCGATTAGTGTGTAATCGCAAGCCGTAACGAAGAACGGGAGCTGTGAGGTCATCGCCGTACCCGCGATCTGTACGGCCCCAATCGAGTGGCCGGTTTCGGCGAGTATTAGAGACTCTGCGTAGAACGCGCCCATAAAGAAGACGGTAGCAGGCCTCTCGCGGAGCATAATGCCATCGACGCCGGCCGCGAAGCCGAATTGGTCGTCCGTAAGATAACGTACCATTTCAGGATGATAGGCGTCCGGCTTGCCCACGTCCCAATACGCCTCCTTCACAGTTTCCTGCGCGGCTGACATCACAACAGAGCGCGAGACGGGGACCGAAAGCGGCGTCTCATACTCCGCCGTCTTTCTTGCGACCCGACCGAGAATGGCCACGCCCGCTATCGTCTGAACGTCGTCCATGTCCAGAATGCCCGGGATGTAGAGAACAGGACGCCCCATCTCAGTCGCACGGCCGACCGCCTCGTCAACCGCCTGCAGCCCGGCAATCGGTCTGATGTAAAGCTCCTTCCCCCTGCGAGCCATCCAGATGAACAAGAGAACAGATGCAGACACTATCAACAGCGCCAGAAGCATGTTCCAGCGGTCGGAATGAAACCACTGCGCAGACGAGACGACGGGGCCTATTACTATCGGCTCGGAAAAGGCGCCGCTTCCGGTCTCCGCGACCAACTTGTAGAAATATCGCTCGTCATCTTTGACCCTATCGTCAACGTATAAGTATCTGTCGCGACCTGTGTTGATTGTGGCTATGTTCGCAAAGCCACCTACCGCTTCGGTTGAGCGAAAGACCGAGTATGAGTTGACGATCCCACGACCCCTGGAATCGTCATGAGAAGCCTCCCACGTGATCTCAATGGCCCCGCCCGCGTCATTGGGCCTATCGCACAAAGAGGGATTTACCGGAGGCCCTGGGCGGATAACTGACGAAGGCGTGCCGACTCCTAAACTCGCGCCCATGACCAGAATCGCAACCGCAAGAAATAGAACCGGAACCGGCCCTGACCGACCTGACCTTCTCCACTTAGGCGTGAGCAAATACTTCCCCTCAGACATTTTGCGAGAAAAGAGCTTCTCTAGCCGCCAACCTATAATGCGGACCTCTCTAATATCACCCACCCCAATCTCTGTCAAGACCGCGACAGAGTGCCCAATAATCAGATTGACGGCAAAGGCCATTATGGAATGAACGTGTTCTTGGGCTACCCAGAGGCTATGAGTTCGACAGGGGTGGGTCTGTGAGCTGCACCCGCTGGGTGATTTGGAGTGCGGGGCGCTCGCACCGCTTTTTATTGACGCGACCTGGCGCGGCATACAACTGTAATGCCTCCCGTCTTCATTCGATCATCTACTTGCAGGTCGATTAGCGCGATGCCAGGTCATCGCAAGTGAAAGCGGCGAGAGTCGAGTAGTTCAGAACGCCTGCACCGCTAGTGTCAATCTGATTATTGGGCAGAGTCGGGTGTGACCTCAGATTGTGGGTAACCTTCATGGTCTTTTGGTTCTTGCCTTCCCTCAAGAATCATCTCGGTGGGTCAGTCAGGGCAGAATCTTCTGATTTGTGCGAGGAGATGTTCCGACAACGATCTTTGAGAAGCCTGAAAGCACGGTAATTAGGACCAGGTGCAACTCCTGCGGATATAAGTCTCAAGATGAGCAACCGACAATCTGAGGTCACATCCCACTGAGGGCAACCACTGTTTTCCCTTTTCTCGCGTTTGCCCAAGGGAAAACTCCTCAACCGCCGGTCTTGACTCATAATG
>Ga0272444_10002584_pt1 | contig 16657 bp, 17 predicted proteins | sample SSMForm13_FD_201033 | JGI IMG/M metagenome (GOLD analysis project Ga0272444, IMG submission 201033) | Marine sediment archaeal communities from Little Sippewissett salt marsh, Falmouth, MA, United States - SSM-Form-13 | ecosystem: Environmental > Aquatic > Marine > Wetlands > Sediment ...
AAATATAGTATGATTAATTTAATCAAAGATTTGAAGAACATTGGAACGAAAAATGAGAGTATTTTCCTCTATAATATTATGTGAATTTTTGTAATCATACCAAAACCTATCCAGGATTAACAGCCGCGTTATCACCACAGTCAAAAATCGTTTTGGCTGCTGAATATCTTTGAGTATGATAAGACAACCGAACCGTGGAGCCTTTCGGTGGAATAACGGAAAAGCGTGCAATGAAATAGGAAGCGCTGTGCTTCCCCTCTCTTCTGATGATTCGTGGGATGTAAGAGGCGCTCGCCTTTCCGATAACCTCACCTTTGGGGGAGAGTACTGCCATATCTATATGTCCCTGGGAAGCTAATCGGTATTTAATACTACGCGTTACCCTTCCAGAAACCACGAGTTCATCGCCTTCCTTATAGACAGAGACTTTGAATATATGAGCATTCCCTTTAGAGGGTAACCGTTCAATCGAAATCATTTCTTTTTTGACGAGATTCGTCCGGGATGATGCACAGCCGGATAGTGCTATGAGTACGACTGTAAGACCAACCAGAATTTCAATAAAAAAAATTTTCTTATTCATCACAACTCTCCTTTCTTGTTTTGCTTTTGATTATATTTAAAGCAAGAACCATACCACACTGTAGCATTATTGTTTGGCCGTTTAATTTTACAGGTGTTATTTGATTTCAATATTAAAAAAAGTGTTATTTTTTTTTAGGAGGCCGTAAAAAAGTAGATAAAAAGTTACCAGCTTTTGCTCTGTAAAGCTTTCCATTCTGTTGTGACGGCCTCACCCGCATCTGCCAGAGCATTATAATGCATCAATAGCAAAGACTGTTCTACGAAGAGCACCGCCAGGGATGTGCAACCAGAAAAAAGCCGGATGGAAAAACATTTTAAGCCAAACTGAAGCTAAATCAATAATTACACCGATGAAGGGGAGTATAATCAGAAAAGTACTGGCCTTTAAGCCTAAATTAAAAAACAGAATACTGCAAATTTTTGGCATATAATTTGCTCTACAATACTTGGCATAATACTTTAGACGATTTAGAAAATGAGTGAATTATTATGGCATTCAAAAATAACCAGGCAAAAATCATATTGGTGACAATTCTTGTGCTGGTTATCACCGGCCTTCATATAGCTACGTCTCAAAAGCATGAATTGTCTCATATCTTTTACCGAGAGCTTTACTTTCTGCCTTTGATCCTCAGCGCATTCTGGTTTGGTCTGAGAGGGGCTTTTATAACTTCTTTATGTATTACCTTCGTGTATTTAAGTTACACGATTTTCCATTGGCAGTCATTATCACATAATGATCTGGATAGGTTGTTGGAAATTTTATTATTCAATATCGTTGCAAACGGTCTGGGTTTTCTTCGTGACCGGGAGAAAACCATTGAGAAGGAAAAAAGGAAAGCCATCATGGCCATGGCCAGTACTGTCGCTCATGAGATTAATACGCCCTTGTTTTCGGCTATAGGAACCAGCCAATTGATGCAGGATGAATTTAATCCAGATTCCGATACTTACAACGATTTACAGCTTATCATCCGCAATTTGAAAGAGATAAAACAGATGGTTAAAAAAATAGCCGCTATTGAAAACCCGGAGATGAAAACTTACGTTGGAAATTCGGTTATCGTAGATATAGAAAAATCTGTTAATCCTAATATTTCTTCCAATTAATTCGCATAGCTTTAAGTTGGATTGAATAAATCACAGCTTGCGGTCGATTAGATTTTCAAATCCGTATAATTTTTACCCGCCTTAATCCACAAAATCGGCTTTGGTGTTTACAAATTACACGTTTTGTATTAACTTCTAATTTAATAGAGCGAATCTACATCAATAATTAAAAGGAAATGGAAAATAGAATGATCCGTCGAGCACCAAAAAGTTTGCGTTCCGGCTTGCAAACATCGCCCTGGGTTATACTGGGATCAAGTGCCATACTTTTGATAGTCGTTCTGGTGTTGACAGTTCAGAACACGAACCGCGAAAAACGCAACATGATTCAACTTTTGAGCACCAAAGGGGCTGCGTTGATCCGTGCGGTTGAGGCAGGTGCCCGAACAGGAATGATGGGTATGATGTGGGGCGGTCAACAGATACAGCAATTGCTCGAAGAAACCTCTCGCTTACCGGATGTTCTCTATATGGCGGTAATCGATCATAATGGCGTGGCAGTCGCGCATAGCGATCCATCCAAGATTAACGCGCCCTTTAGTCCGGGGCGTAAAATAACTCATTTTGGGCCGGATGAATATGAAAATTGGGAGTTGGTCAACCTTGACAATCAACACCGCGTCTTTGAGGTCCATCGTCATTTTCGTCCTTTATCACCAGATACTGATCAAGCATTGAGCCACATGCAAGCAATGATGAAACGACATGGAATGGCATCTTCTTCGCGCAATGATTGGTTTTCTGAAAAAAATCGCCAACATCTTCTCATTATTGTAGGCTTAGATACAACGCCTTTTGAAGAAGCCATCCGTACCGATATTCAAACAACGATTGTATTGGCGATCGTCTTGCTTCTTTTAGGATTCGGCGGATTTGTTTCATTGTTCTGGATGCACAACTACCGTGTTACCAAACGGTCTCTGCAGGACACCAGTGCCTTTGCCGATGAGTTGGTCAATCGTCTGCCGGTGGGTTTGATCGCCACTGATCGTTCAGGAAGGATCACTTTTTTCAACGCAGCTGCCGAAAAAATAACGGGCTTGAATAAAGTTCGCGTACAAAACCAACTGCCGGATACGCTATTACCGTCAGGGTTATGCGGCCTTCAAGAACGCTTAAACCAAGAGGAAAGTATTACCGAACAGGAAATGGAATGCGCCTTTACCGCCGGCCGTACGGTGCCGGTTAGCGTGAGTGCTACCAGAATCATTAACGAAATGGGCGATTTCGTGGGATATGTAATGATAATTAGAGATCTAGGTGAAGTACGCCGTTTGCAGAAAGAGGTGCAACGTCACGAAAAACTGGCTGCTTTAGGCGAACTGGCTGCCGGTGTAGCCCATGAAATTCGAAATCCATTGAGTTCAATCAAAGGGTTGGCATCCTTTTTTGAGGATCAATTTGAAAAAGGGAGTGACGCCCAAGAAGCCGCTACGGTGATGGCACAAGAGGTAGATAGATTAAACCGGGTGATCACAGAACTTTTAGATTTTGCTCGACCCAGTGATTTGAAGCGCAATTCTGTCGATCTGAAGGGGCTTGTTTCCCGTTCTTTAACGCTGGTACAGCAGGATGCGATAAATCAAAACATCGTCATCAATTTAGAATCCGCGGATGACGTTTGTCCGGTCTGGATTGACCCGGACCGAATGGCACAGTGCTTGCTCAACCTCTATCTTAACGCCATACAGGCGATGGAAAACAACGGTACTTTAACCGTTCGTATTTATGTTGACGACGATCAATATGTGAACATCTCGGTGAGCGATACGGGACCGGGCATACATCCCGAGCTGCTTGATAAAATTTTTAACCCCTACTTTACGACCAAAAAAACCGGAACAGGGTTGGGATTAGCTATCGTACACAAAATTGTTGATGCTCACCAGGGGCGGATTAATGTTGAGAGCACGCCAAGTCAAGGGACATCGTTCACGATAATCATTCCCTGTCAACCCAGCGAAATATAAAAGGAGTCACCATGACGACACAAAAATTAACCAAAATACTCGTTGTAGATGACGACCCCGGCCATCTGGCAACATTAAAAACAATCATAAAGAGTTGGGGTTATATTGTTAAAGCCGCTAATGACGGCAGTGTGGCCGTTGATATGGTTAAATCAGAACCAATGGATCTTGTCCTGATGGACGTGCGGATGGCAAAAATGGGCGGCATCGAAGCCCTTGAGCAAATCAAGGTTTACAACCCCGTTATCCCCGTTATTATCATGACAGCCTATTCATCGGTGGAGTCGGCGGTTGAAGCTTTGAAATCCGGCGCCTATGATTATCTGATGAAACCTCTGGATTTTGAGGTCTTGAAGCTAACGATTGGACGCGCATGCGAGCACGCCGGACTTAAGGAGGAAAACAAAGCCTTAAAAGAATATATGCAATCTGACTATAATATTGCCAACATCATCGGCAGAAGCCAGCCGATGAAAAAACTGTTGGATCTGATGTCAATGGTCGCCCCGTCCGAGGCTACCGTGTTGATCACCGGAGAAAGTGGTACCGGTAAAGAACTAATTGCCCGTTCCCTGCACTTTAACAGTTCCCGAAAGGATAAACCCTTGGTGGTCGTCAATTGCGCCTCTATTACTGAAACGCTGCTCGAGTCAGAGCTTTTTGGACATGAAAAAGGCGCCTTTACCGGTGCTGACAAACGCCACGAGGGGCGATTTATGCAGGCCAACCATGGCACCATCTTTCTGGATGAAATTGGTGAAACCTCTTCAACGATGCAGGCCAAACTGCTGCGAGTTCTTCAGGAAAAAGAAGTTCAGCGCGTTGGTGGTGAGGAAACACTTAAGGTAGACGTTCGGATAGTAGCTGCAACTAACCGTGATTTGCAAGAAGATGTAGCCAAAAGACATTTCCGCGAAGATCTCTTTTATCGACTCAATGTAGTGAATCTAAATATGCCGCCTTTGCGAGAACGCCAGGAGGATATCCCGTTGCTGGCACAACATTTTCTGAAAAAATTTGCCGAAAAAAATAGAAAGACGGTTAAAGGTTTTGTTCCTTTGGCCATGGATATGCTGCTCAATTACGACTGGCCCGGCAATATCAGAGAACTTGAAAACGCTATCGAACGGGCAGTCATTCTGATAACCGGTGAATACATTACTGAAAAGCAATTACCGCTTAACATAACAAAAAAATATCCTGACCTTGCCACACCGCCAAGTGTTGCAGCATCGGTCATGAACGGCACGCGCTCACTTGAGGATATTGAAAAAGAAGCTATCATAACAACCCTTCAGGCCAGCGGTGGAAATAAGGCTGAAACTGCCCGCCGTTTAGGCATTACCCGTAAAACCCTGCACAACAAGTTGAAAAACTATGGGTTTGGGTAGAGAAAACGCCGATTCTTTTTTACACGCCTCCCTTTGAAGCAATCATCGACACCCTTTCTTTCCAACCGTATCAGAAAAAAATAACCTTATAATAATTAATAGGTTAATCCTTTCATTGGGTTTTTATATCTTTTGTTGGCATAGCCTTTGCTAAAATCTTTATACAGAAACTGTTTAAAGAATCAATTAGTAAAACAGTTAAGAAAGGATAGTTAAGGTGAAACGAACAACTTCAACACTTTTGAGTATTGGGGTGTCAGGTGTTCTAATAGCTGTCGGCATATGGTTTCTGTATGATTGGAACACAAAGATCTGGCCGGAAAACGGCCGTTGGTTTATGGGGCATCACACGATAATGGGCGGCGGCATGGGAATCGCTATGATCTTATTTTGGATCATCCTTATTTTTGTTTTTATATTGTTGATATCAGGAGTAATTAATGGAAGCCTCGGGACCAAACCAAAGGAAGATGATATGCCGAATGCATTGGAAATCATAAAAGCCCGCTACGCCAGGGGCGAAATCGACAAGGCTGAATACGAAGACAAACTCAAGGGTATAGGTGTTTGATCGTTTGCTATTAAAACACCTCAAAACTTTTAATTATAACTTAAGGAGGTAAAAAATGACACGATCCAGTCAAGCATCGTTAACATATATCGATCCGGTGTGCCTGATGAAGGTGTCCGGAGACGATAATGCAAGTAGATACACATATCAATCTCGAACCTATTATTTCTGTGCTGATTCATGCCGCAAAGCGTTTATAGACAATCCTCAGAAATACTTAGACGCCAAACCGGCAAAGCGAAAAGCCTGGTGGGCCCATTATTTGGCGCGGTTGAATAAAGCAACCCACGGCAAAACGCCAAAGTGCTGCCATTGATATGAGAAGGTACATGAGGTTTGGTGATTAAGATTAAAGAATAAGGAATCGCCCAAGTTGTTGCCGACCGAAAAAAAATATGCGGTGGTTACGGTTCAATACACAACTTTTACTCCTGTCTTTTAAAAAATCCAGAAATAAAGTGTTCTCCGTTATCTTAGGGGGTTGATGCTTTCCCTAAAACAAAAGCATGTTCGGCGTGTCATTTAAAACCTATAAAGTTTGTTAAAAAGGAGGTGAGAATAATGAAGAGATTTATGATATTTAGAGTTGCTCACTGCGGAAGTGGGCACTAACGCCAGTCCCGGGTATGACGTTAAACTGCTCCAACAACCAATAAATAGAATCGCTCATTACTTATTTCCTACCATGCTTAATACCAATTCGAGAACAATCCTTACAAAAGACGTATCAAAACAGCAATATACTCCAAACTAATAATGTCAAAAAACACATAGAAATCCAAGAAGCGAATACTTTTTACCTGCGTTGTATTTTCCATCCCCGAAAAACCACCTTTTCATTCTTTACCCTTAAAATAATATTCTTATATTTCAACGAGATGTCATTTAATACCACAATGTGGCATGGCATTTGCATCTGTTAAAACTAAAATAATGAGTGGCCTTCAGTGAAGTTGGCCATATCAAAAATTATAGAGAAAGGAGGGATGATCATGAAAAAATTAACCGGTATCGCAGGGATCACATTTTTAAGCCTGCTTTTCATTGTGCCCGTAGTTGTCTGGGCACATGGCTGGGGAATGGGCAGCGGTCATATGATGGGCAACTGGGACAGAGGACCAGGTTATTATGGCCGGGATAACAGAGCTTATTCCACGCTGGCCAAGGAACAGCGGGAACAATTGACTAACTTGAATCGAAAATATTTTGATGAAACCAAATCGCTGCGTGACAAGCTGTTGTCAAAATCTGATGAACTCAATGCACTGTTGTCAGAAACAAATCCTGATTCCGTCAAAGCCAGAAAACTTCAAAAAGAGATTTCTGATCTTCGTGCCAAGCTGGATGAAAAGGCCATCCACCATGAAATTGAAGCCCGTAAAATCGCACCGGATAGGCGTTTCGATAATGAATACGGCTATGGTCACATGATGGGCGGATACGGAATGAGCTACGGAATGGGTCATGGCATGGGTTACGGCATGGGTCATGGCCGCATGGGTTATTGCCCCGGCGCAGGTTACTAAAACGCTATAAAGGGGGTAGAAAAGTAAAAAAAACTCTGCCCCCTCACCCCTGTAACAACAACGAGGGGATATTATGCGTTAGTTTATGATTATTCAGAAAGGAGTACAATAATGGAAAAACAAACACTTACTATTTCGAAAATATCTTGCGGGCATTGTGTTGCCACTATTCAAAGAGAATTGCAGAATCTCGATGGGGTAGCCAAGGTAACCGGCGATCCTCAAACAAAAACGATTACGGTAGAATGGCAAACGCCTGCATCAAAATCACAAATTGAGGCCAGATTGGCAGAGATTGGCTATCCGACCTCCGCATAGAATCTGTGAAAAGTAAAAAAGGATAATACAGAGGAGGTGATTCTATGTCTGAAGAAAGTATCACCCTTCCGATTACGGGTATGACATGCGCCAACTGCGCTGCCAACATCGAACGTAGTTTGAACAAAATAGATGGCATCAATGAAGTTGCCGTTAACTTTCCATCTGAAAAAGTCAATGTGCGCTTTGATCCTGGGCAACTTAATATAACTGACGTGGTGGATAACGTTAAACACGCCGGTTACGGCGTGGTCACTCAGCATTTGGAATTGCCCATTACAGGCATGACATGTGCAAATTGTGCGGCAAACATCGAACGGGCATTGAATAAAAAGACAAAGGGTGTTGTACAAGCATCAGTTAATTTTGCATCTGAAAGCGCTGCCATCGATTACTTGTCCGACGTAGTGGAAATTGACGAGATCGTTGCTGCCATTGAAAAGGCCGGTTACGGCGCCATTCTCCCACATGACAGCCAGGAAGGCGAAGATGTCGAACAAAGTGCACGGCAGGCAGAAATTCGCAATCAAACCCAAAAATTTGTTGTAGGAGTTGTCTTTGCCTTGCCGCTTTTTGCTTTGAGTATGCTTAGGGGTTTCAGCCTCATCGGGGTATGGAGCCATGCGTTGTGGGTAAACTGGCTGTTTGCTGGGTTGGCCACACCGGTTCAGTTCTATACAGGATGGGACTACTATGTGGGAGGACTCAAGAGTATCCGCAACAAAAGCGCCAACATGGACGTTCTCATTGCCCTCGGCTCTTCGGTCGCCTACTTTTATTCTCTGGCCGTGTTGTTTTTTCCATCCGTCGGTCAACATGTCTATTTTGAAACCTCGGCGGTTATTATCACCCTGATCAAGCTAGGCAAGCTGCTGGAGGCTCGCACTAAAGGCAAAACCGGTAACGCCATACGAAAACTCATCGGGCTACAACCCAACACTGCTTTCATTATCCAGGGTGGAAAAGAAAAAGAAATACCTCTTTCCCAAGTGAAAAAAGAAATGGTTGTGGTGGTACGGCCCGGGGAACGCATCCCTGTGGACGGTATGGTTATCGAGGGTCAATCGGCTGTGGATGAATCCATGCTTACCGGTGAACCACTGTCGGTAGACAAAAAAGTAAATGATATCGTGGTCGGTGGTACCATCAATGGTGAAGGATTGCTCAAATTTCGGGCGACGAGAGTGGGCCAGGAGACTGCTTTGGCCCAGATTATCCGCCTGGTTCAGGAAGCCCAGGGCAGCAAAGCACCGATCCAGGCCCTGGCCGACCGAGTGGCGGCGGTGTTCGTACCGGGTGTCATCCTTATTGCCCTGATCACGCTTAGTATATGGTGGGGTGTAACAGGTGAATTTGTGCCGTCAATGATTCGTCTGGTGGCCGTGCTGGTCATCGCCTGCCCTTGTGCCCTGGGTTTGGCAACGCCCACAGCGATCATGGCTGGAACGGGTAAAGGTGCTGAGAAAGGCATTCTATTCAAAAAAGCCGACGCCTTGGAGAGAGCCACAGAACTGGATACCATTGTTCTGGACAAGACCGGTACAATCACCGAGGGCAAACCGGCTTTGTCCGATATTATTGCGTTAGATGGTCATTTTATGACCGAAGAGAAGCTTCTAAAACTTGCCGCATCGGTTGAGCAAGGATCTGAACACCCTTTGGGCAAGGCCATCGTCCGAGAAGCCAAAGAACGGCATATCGCTTTATCGGAACCCGAAAATTTCAAGTCTCATGGCGGTTTCGGTGTTCAAGCCAAGATTGAAGGGCATCACGTGCGTGTGGGCAAGCCCAAATGGTTTGACGGCGACTTTTTGGCTTCTGCAAACGGCAATATTCAGAGACTTCAAGCGGAAGGTAAAACGGTCATGGTCGTGGCACAGGATGACCGTATGGCCGGGCTTCTGGCCGTGGCCGACCGGATGAAACCCGATTCACAGGAGGCGATTGAAAGCTTGCATCACCAGCGACTAAAGGTGGTCATGCTTACCGGTGATAATTTCAAGACCGCCAAATTCATTGCGGATAAGGTGGGTATCGATGACGTTTACGCCGAAGTGCGCCCGGATCAAAAGTCTTCCAAGATTAAAGAAATAATGGATCAAGGCCTTAAGGTGGGAATGGTGGGTGACGGCATAAACGATGCGCCGGCATTGGCCCAGGCTGATGTAGGAATGGCTATCGGTACCGGCACTGACGTGGCCATTGAGACAGCCGACGTGATTCTTTCCAGTGGCAGCCTGCGGGGCATTCCACGGACGATTGCCGTCAGCCGACAGACCATGCGTACCGTGCGCCAGAACCTTTTTTTGGCGTTTATCTATAATATCATCCTGATTCCAGTAGCGGCCGGTGTGCTGGCACCTTTTGAGTTTTTGCCGATGACGCTGAGACAGCTTCACCCCATTTTAGCGGCCCTGGCAATGGCTATGAGCAGTATCTCGGTAGTTAGTAACAGCTTAAGGCTTTACCAGGCAAAAATCCAATAAGGATGATAAAAATAAAAGGAAGGTGTTACAATGGCAGAACAAATTGGAATCGTAATAAAAACAGAACCAGGTAACTATGCCCAGGTCCTTGCGGATCGCAAAAGCTCCTGCGGAGGATGCCAGTCGAACCCAGATGGTTGTCTGAGTTGTTTGACAAGCGCTAAAATTGAAAGCCGCGTGGCCAACCCTGTGAATGCCCATGCCGGTGATCTAGTCAAAATACATCTATCTTCGACAAACTTGCTTACCGGTGCAGCTATTTTATATCTATTGCCGATCATTGGAATGTTTCTCGGTGCCTTTGCCGGAGTTTTGGTGTCAACAGCGTTCGGCCTGACCCAAATCATCGGATCGATTGGGGGTGCCATAGCCGGATTGATAGTCGGATATGCTGCGGTGATCACTTTGGATCGGAATCCAAGCATTCGTCAACGGATGATGCCAACCATTACCACTATCGTGGCACATAATGTTAGCACTCCATATGTCAAAAAGGTATCTTGCTGTGGATAGGCATGGCATGCTCAATGGTGAAGGGCTGATGAATGATGTGGTTAAGATAGATAAGCTATAGAAAATGATTAACACGCATATTAAAACTATGAGTAATTTACCTAATAACATTCTTCAAATCGGGCATGTTCTCAACGATAAATGGGTAATCATCGACTTTATCGGCGAAGGGGCCATGGGGGAAGTATATAGAGCCCATCAGCTCAACCTTAAGCGTGACGTGGCGATTAAGGTTATCTCGCAAGACATGCTTCAATCTTTTGAAGATGATCCCAAAGAAATTGAAATCACTTTGCAGAGATTTCGGCGAGAAGTTCAAGCCATGGCTCAAGTACGGCACCCAAATGTTTTGCAAATAATGGACTATGGTTCTGATGCAATTTTTAAAGACGGCAAAGATGTCCCAATTGATTATATCGTAATGGAATATATCCCGGGAGCCACACTGCGGTTTACTATGTCTGAAGAGGGGTTTTACCCTGAACAGGATTTAATTGCCTCCTGGCTTACTGAATATTTTCTTCCCTTGCTTGAAGGTGTCGAAGCCATACACGCCCGGAAAATTGTGCATCGTGATCTAAAGCCCGAAAATGTTCTTTTAGATGAAAACACTCCAAAGATTGCAGATTTCGGGCTGGCTTGCTCTGTTTGCATGAAACCTGTCACACAGTCCATAGATGTAAAGGGCACTCCTGGTTATATGTCCCCTGAACATTTTTTTGATTTTAAAAAAGCTGACCGGCAAAGCGATATCTACTCACTTGGGAAGATTCTTTGCGAGGCGATTGAAGGCAAAATAACCTCAAAGATCCTGCCGTTTAAACGTGCAGCCATAGCGAATCCTAATACGCCTTTCCTTCAAAAATTGAATCAAATCATTCAAAACGCTACAGCCGAGGAAAAAAGCAAGCGGCTTGAGTCGGTTGGGGATCTCCGGAGGGCAATTTTAGAGGCCTTGGACATATTGAAAAATAAAACCATGCAGGGCGCATCTGTATCTGCCAGGCCTTTTTTATTTTTACATCGACCTTTATTCATATGGACAGGTATTGTTATCGCCATCTTGTCTATGGCGTTAATGACCCTCTGGCACTTAATGGGTGACCCCTGGAAAACAAGTATGGCTTTGAAAACTAAACAGAAAATGTCCGCAGAGCTTTCTCAAACGGGGTCTTCCGGTCATTCTGAAATAGCCCCAACCTCTCCTGCGTCATCTATTCTGGGTAAAGATGGAAATCCCATGCTTTTTATCCAGGGCGGTGAGCTCGATATTGTTGCCGAAGACTCAAATGATCAGCAGCATACCATTCGGATACAACCTTTCTACATGGATAAAAACATGGTAACGAATCATCATTTTGCCGAATTCTTAAACGAAGTGAAAGCCGGTTTGTTTGTCGAAAATGGCGTAGTTAAAAAAAATGGAGAGACTTGGTTTTATCTGGGGAAAGGTACGGAACCTTTTGAGCAGATTATTTATAAACATGGACGCTTCCATTTGCGAGATGTAACGTATGCGGCATATCCGGTGGTCCGTGTTACCTGGTTTGGTGCCCTGGCATATGCACGATACTACGACAAACGCCTTTTGACCGAATCGGAATGGGATTATTTGTTTTCGAAGCAACGTCTCAGAAGTATGGTCGTTTCAGAAGAAAACACCTACATCCAGACAGTGGACACCCCAGAGACATCTCCCAGTCTTGAAACCCACACACCTATGATGGGTGAAACACATACACATATGATGCATATGGATACAACTTCCGGAGATGATAGGGCATCCGTGAATCAACCTTCGGGGCAGCATGTACCGGGCAACATCCCTGCCCGCTCCGTTACAAATAATGTATCCGATTTCAACTCGATTAAAGAATGGGCAATCCGGGATGATGCCAACCAGAAAGAAAGAGGTGAAGCTGAAGTTCAAGAAAATGTCGATTATCCGAGTCTTATCATTGACAAGTCTTTCGCCAAAGAACTCGAATCCAAAAGCTTCCGATATCCTTGGGAAGCTTTTCCCGATGTTGGATTCAGATGTGTGTTTACGTTAGGGAATGATTAATGATATTCTCTGATGAAATTTATATTTTTCATTTCATAATTTCCATTGCCTTATAGTACGGTAAGATTCCAAGGCGCACTACCAAAACTGTTCTTTAGGTATCAACGGTTGCAATTTAATGTGAATGATATATTATGGTTACATAGAGCTTATCCATAAATATGGAGAATTTCATGATTAATCGGATAGTGGTTCCATTAGCGTTCTTGATGATACTCCTTGTTTCTATTCCATCCGCAATGAGCGCTGTGCGCGAATATCACTTGACTATCGCCCAGCAGAAAGTGATGATTCGCGACAAAAGTGGTGAAGGGATGACGATCAATGGCAACATTCCGGGGCCAACCTTGTATTTTCAAGAAGGTGACTTGGCTCGTATCCATGTAAAGAATGAAATGAATGTGGCGACCTCGCTTCACTGGCACGGCCTGCTTGTCCCGCCGACCATGGACGGCGTTCCCTTTATCACCCAGGTGCCGATAGAGCCAGGTACAACCTTCACCTATGAATTTCCGATCAGGCAGACCGGAACTTACTGGTATCACTCCCACTCCGGACTTCAGGAGCAAAGCGGTCTGTATGGCTCCATCGTTATTGAGGACGGTAAATACCAGACCGAACGTGATTATGTTATTCTGCTCTCCGACTGGACGACCGAATTGCCTGACTCAGTCCTGCGCACGTTGAAGCGTGGCAGTCACTGGTATGCTTTGCAGAAAGGGTCTTCCCAGTCCATTTTTGGTGCTGCCAAAGCCGACCGAATTGGCGATTATTTCATGAGGGAATTGCAACGCATGCCACCAATGGATATTGCCGATATCGCCTATGATTATTTCCTCTCAAACGGACAGCCGGAGACCAAGCTTGAGGCTCACCAGGGGGAAACGGTGCGTCTGCGGGTGATAAATGGTTCAGCTACTACCTATTTTCATCTCAATTTCTCCGGTGGCCCAATGACGATTATTAGTGCCGACGGGCAATTGGTCCAGCCGGTTGAAAACGATCTCTTTCTCATTGGAGTTGCTGAGACCTACGATATTCTCGTTACCATTCCGAAGCAAGGATCATATGAATTCCGGGCAACTACTCATGACGGGTCCGGTTTTACTTCGACATGGCTGGGAACAGGCACCAAATATCCTGCCCGGGTCATCCCGAAGCCCAACCTTTACGAGCCGATGGAGCATGGCGAGATGGGCTCGATCTTCGCCCTGACGCCAGCCGGAACAATGGGTATGCCCGATTCCATGGTCGATAAAGGTATCTTTGATAAGCCGGGGATGGCTCATAGTGGGCATGACATGTCCCATGGTGCAGGGATGGACCGGCAAGGTCATAGGACAGGCAACGACCTGAGGCAACCGATGCAGCATGGCTCAATACCCAAAAGTCATAAAGTCGAGGGGTCCGACATAGGGCATGAAGGGATGCAGCACGGCTCCTCGCCCATGGACCATCGAGACGTTCAATCCGATATGGAGCATATGGGGATGCAGAAACAAATGGGAACGGCTGACCCTGAAAAATTAAGTCAGCCAGCCATAACGGACGATAAACACAAGAAGCATCAAGATGATACGCCTTATCAGTCTGATCAGGGTATTTATATGTATGGGACAGAATTTGCAGAACATGTGCCTTACGCCCGTCCGTTCGGCAGAAGATTCGGCATGCTTGAAGCGGATATCGCCTCACGTCCTCACCTTTCCAGTGAAGGCGGTCCACAGCGACCGACCACTCCATATGCATTACTGAAATCCATAGAGCCAACACGTCTTCCGGCGGATGCACCGGTCCGGAAAATCAGGCTCACCCTGGATGGCGACATGCAGCGTTACACCTGGTTTCTCAACAATAAGCCGATATCCGAAACCGACAGTATTCTCATCAGGGAAGGGGAAATAGTCCGTTTTATCATGATCAATCGGACAATGATGCATCATCCGATGCACTTGCACGGGCATTTTTTTCGCGTGCTTAACGGCCATGGGGACAGTGCGCCGCTCAAGCATACGGTGGACGTTGCCCCCATGGGGACAACGGTCATTGAATTTTACGCCAATGAAGTGGGGGACTGGTTATTCCATTGCCACTTGTTGTACCATATGAAATCCGGTATGTCCCGGATGGTACACTATAAGGATTTTGAGGCGGCGCCGGACGTGAACGCGGTACGAGATAAACTCTACAAAGATCCGTTCTATTTTTACGGCGTTGCCGACCTGCTCTCCACCATGACCGAGGGCGCGTTGACCCTCACCAACAGCAGATGGGAATTCAAAGCCGGTTGGGAGGTGGGTTGGGAAAGTGTTCATAAAACCGACTGGGAAGGGCTGGTTACGATCGATTAACATGTGAACAGATTCACCTCCTTTTTTACCGGCGCGGACTTCTTCGGCCAAGGTTCGAGCGGTGAGGAAACCCGTGGAATTTTGGGGCTACGCTACCTGCTGCCGCTTAATTCTGAGTCTTGGGCCTGGCTGGATAACGACGGCGGCCAAAGGTTCATGCTTGAGAAGGAATTTGAACTCACTCCGAGAATAGGGCTGCATGGCGAGGTGGAATATGATACCCATGAACAGTGGGAGGGAAAGGTCGGTTTGTCCTATTTGATCAACAAGGAATTTTCGATCCTTGCCAATTGGCACTCGGAATATGGAATCGGCCTCGGCCTGCAGTTAAGGTTTTAGGCACAGGAAAGACGCGCTAATAAACATTGAGAATAAGGGAGGCTCTTTCGGGAGAACAAAGAGATGAAAAGTATTTACCGCATGATGTTCTTGGGACTGCTCGTTTTTGCGGTTCTGAGTGTCGAAAGTATGGCCCATGAATGGATGGCCCCCAAGGAAGCGGCAAAACTTGCCAACCCGTTCGTTCAGGACGAGGCGACGGTTGCTTGGGGAAAGGAAGTCTACCGTAATAATTGCGCCTATTGTCATGGCGAGACGCTCGAAGGACTTACGGCAAAAGATACCGGTCTCACAAAGGACACACCTAACCTCAAACGAAGTTTGAAAACCCACAGTGAAGGCGATATTTTTTGGAAAATCCAATCGGGCAGGGGTGATATGCCAGGGTTTAGGCAAACGCTTTCCGAAAAATATATTTGGGCAGTCATTACTTACATAAAAAGTGAGATTCGATAGACAACCTTGCCTTCCGAAAGTTTGTTTTATTTTAAATGCAGTTCTTGACATACCAAATGTGACACCTATTTTTCAAAATGACACCACTAAAAGGAATACAATAGTTGAAAATGAATATGGGGCTTATTTCTGAAAAAGGTTCTAATGCTCTGAGGTATAATCCCACGTAAATAGTGTATGTTCATGTTTGATTTTACATAAAAGCAAACAAATGTAATATTACCACAATTTCAACAACAATTCGGATGATGAAGGGAGGAAACAATGAAAAAGCTGTTAATGATGGTTTCGATTCTCTTAGGTGCAATGATTCTTTTTGGAACCAACTTTGCTTTGGCAGGAGGACCCCATGGTCACATGCATGGAAAGGCACGTTTTGATGCAATGGATACAGACAAGGATGGGAAAATCAGCCACGATGAGCACATGGCAAAATGTGAAAACCGTTTTAAAGCGATGGACACTGACCAGGATGGATTTCTGACCAAAGAAGAATGTAACAAAGCCTGGGGAAAGCATAAGGAAGTAATGAAGCAAAAAATGCACCAAAAGGGCTCTCAAGGAGAAGCTGGTACTTCGTCAACTGAAGTCTCCCCAAAGGAATCAAAAAAGAAATCAGACTAAGCAATCAATTGTTATCTATGTTCGCGAAAATAACTATTTGATAGTTAAACTAAATTTCGACACTGCAGGCACCATTTTGAAAAGAGCAAGGGCATGTCTAATGAGGCATGCCTTCTTGCTTTATGCTCGTATAGAGTAGTAACTAATTGAGCTAATTGGGGTGGAGCTGTGGTCTCTGCTATAAAAAATGAAGCCATGCGATATCTTGTGTTCCAATGATATATCCGAAAAATAACCAACCTTGTGATACTTAATGGATACATACAAGTCTGACCTGTTCCAATGGGTTGGATTTTTCCGACATGCATCTTGATGTGACGAACCTTTGATCTCTCCTGGAGATCACTACCTT
>Ga0272444_10002585_pt1 | contig 16657 bp, 13 predicted proteins | sample SSMForm13_FD_201033 | JGI IMG/M metagenome (GOLD analysis project Ga0272444, IMG submission 201033) | Marine sediment archaeal communities from Little Sippewissett salt marsh, Falmouth, MA, United States - SSM-Form-13 | ecosystem: Environmental > Aquatic > Marine > Wetlands > Sediment ...
AACACCAGCCCGTGTGAGTTCGCCCACGCCGACAGCGCCTTCCGCCGTACCGAGCTTCGCCAGGCTGCAACCCCAATGAGCAGCGCAGCCAGCAGTACGAAGACCCAGAAGAAGCCGCTCATCTCCCCCCTGTTGTGTCCGTATTCGCCAAGCTTGAGTCCTGCTCGGTCACCCCGCCGAGCAACCAAGCAAGCCCGGTCCGCACTCGGCAACTTACCGCCTCGATGGACCGCCTGCAAGTCCCGCGCAACGCGAACGCCAATCCTGTATCTGCTATGCAGTTGCGTCTTCGCACGACAAGGACGAGAATCCCACCGATACCATGCAAACCCGAGAGACACGCTTCGAGGACGCGACATCCGGCAACGACACCGCTGCTCTCTGCGGGATCGACCTCGAGTCGATACCCGCGGACTTCGCTCTCTGCGGGATCGACCTCGGGTCGACCACGGCAAAGATCGCGGTCCTCTCACCCACGAAGCAGAGCGAATCGCGGATCCAACCGGATTCGGGGCACACCCCGGAACATCCCCCTCGCCTCCTCTTCGGGGACTACCGCAGACACAACACCTCCGTTCGAGAAGTACTTGACGATCTACTACAGTCTGTCGTCGGGGTTGTGGGTGATCGTGCCCTTCGGATCCGGTTCACGGGTTCGGCCGCTCTCGGCCTCGCCGAGAAGTTGGAGATGCCGTTCATCCAGGAAGTCGTCGGCGCGGCCAACGTCGTTCGTCGCTTCCACCCTGAGGCCCGTGCATGGATTGACATCGGCGGAGAAGACTCGAAACTTGTGCTCTTCTCCCCAGATGGGCAGCTGGATATGCGTATGAACGGGAGTTGCGCAGGGGGGACCGGTGCGTTCATCGACCAACTCATCTCACTTCTGAATATCGATGCCGCTCGAGTCAACGACTTGGCTTCACACTCCACCAAGCGGCTCCCGATCGCCAGCCGTTGCGGGGTGTTCGCCAAGACGGATGTAGCGAATCTGCTATCAAGCGGCGCAGCAAAGGAAGACATCGTCGCATCCGTGTTTCATGCCGTCGCGATGCAGTGCGTCAATACGCTCGCTCGCGGGTTTCGTGTTGAGTCCAAGGTGATCCTTTCCGGAGGTCCGCTGACGTTCTTCCCGATGCTGAGGGAGATGGTGCTCGACGCATTTGGACTATCCAGCGGAGATGCGGTGGAGCTCGAGCGCCCGGAGCTGATTTCGGCGATCGGCGCGGCTTCGTTGGATGACGACCGCCACGTGCAGATGTCGGCCGGCCAGTTGATCGAGGTGTTGCGGCGTCTCGGCAATGAAGACACACAGGCTCGCCGGCGCAGCGAGCGCGATCCGGCACTGTTCTCGGGTCCGGCGGAATTCAAGGCCTGGAACGAGCACAGGTTCTTCCGCGTCAAACGTTGCGATCAGCTCGTATCCGCGGTGAGCGCCCCCTCAGGAGTCACCGTAGCGGGCGATGACTCCTCCACAGTCGACGATCTGCGTAACACTCAGTTGGATGGGTGTTTCCTGGGCATTGATGCGGGATCAACCACGACGAAGATGGTGCTCATCGACGCACGCGGACGCCTCGTCCTTTCCCACTATGCACCCAATTACGGAAACCACATCTCGGCGGCCCGAGAAGGGCTCTCCTCGTTCTCCAGGCAACTCAAGGGTCTCGGCGTATCCGCACGGATTGACGATGCGGCCGTCACAGGGTACGGCGAGGACCTTCTGCGGAGCTTGCTCGGCTTGCCTCACGGCGTGGTGGAGACGCTGGCGCACGCCCGAGCGGCACAGCAGATCTGCCCCGACGTGAGCTTCGTCCTCGACATCGGTGGTCAGGACATGAAGGCGATGTTCATCGACCATCAGATCATCCGCCGAATCGACATCAACGAGGCATGCTCCTCGGGGTGCGGCAGCTTCCTCCAAACGTTCTGCGACTCGCTTGGCGTTTCGATGGAGACGTTCGTCGAGGAAGCGTGCAAGGCAGAGCGTCCGTGCCATTTGGGATCTCGCTGCACTGTGTTCATGAACTCCCGTGTGAAGCAGTTTCTTCAAGAGGGGGCATCCCGTGGCGAGATCGCTGCCGGACTCGCCTATGCTGTGATCCGCAACTGTTTGAGCAAGGTTCTCAAGCTCCATGACATGGATTCGCTGGGGAACAAGGTTGTTGTGCAGGGTGGTACGTTCCTCAATCCGGCCGTGCAAAGGGCGTTCGAACTCCTCACCGCAAGAGAGGTGATCTGTCCTGATATCGCGGGGCTGATGGGCGCGTACGGTTGCGCCCTGGTGGCTCGCGACCGATTCCTGTGTTCCTCGCGACCGCAGGAAGATCGACGCCCACAGCGGTTTCTCCATCGCAACGTGAGCAGTCCCGTGTTCCCGGCTGTTCCGCGTCTTAGCCTGGAGAGCATGCAGAAGGTCGAGGTTCAGCAACTCGATCCCGTAACCTGCAGTGGGTGCGGAAACCGATGCACCATTCACCGCCTCCGATCTCCCCACGGTACGTTCCACTCCGGGAATCGATGCGAGCGCGTGTTCTCATCGGGTGGTACGGTAGGCCGACGGGGGAAGAACCTCGTCGAACGGAAACACAAGCTGCTGTTCGATCGGTCGTTTGTGCCAGAGCAGAGAAGCCGAAACGCAATCCGGGTCGGGCTGCCGCGGGCGCTCAACCTCTACGAGAATCTCCCGTTCTGGACGACGCTGCTCGTGGATTGTGGGATTGAGGTGGTGGTCTCCGGAGAATCCACACGGGAGCTGTTCGAACGCGGTCTATCCTCGGTGACCTCCGACAACATCTGCATGCCCGCCAAGCTCGTTCATGGACACGTCTTGGATCTCATCGATCGCAAGGTCGACCGTATCCTCTACCCGCGCGTTGTGTACGAGCGGAGGGAGAAGTGCGCCCTGAACAGCTACAACTGCCCGATCGTCACCGGCTACCCCGATGTGATCCGAAGCGCAATCAACCCTGCTGGGGAGTACGGAGTCCCGTTCGACACTCCGGTTCTCACGTTTCATGACACACGGCTTCTCCGCCGTGCCTGTTGGCGCTATGTACGTGGGCTCGGAGTGCCCCTGAGCCGATTCGGCCCAGCGTTTGGCCATGCATTGCGTGAGCAGGATCGATTCTCGCGTGCACTTGCATCGGAGATCGACGCCGTCATCTCCACCGCCGAGCGTGAACGGCGCCCAGTGATCTCCTACGTTGGACGACCGTACCATCTGGATCCGCTCATCCATCACGGAATTCCCGAGAAGATCGCCGCCCTGGGTGTGGATGTGATCCCGGGAAGTCACACGCATGCCGACAGGTTGGTTGACGGGGTCCGGGTTTTGACCCAGTGGGCGTATCCGAATCGGTTGTACCAGGCTGTGGATCGTGTGACCCATCACGGAAACGTCGAGGTCCTCCAGGCGAACTCGTTCGGGTGCGGCCCGGACGCGTTTGCCACCGATGAGCTTCGCGCAATGCTTGGCGATCATGGCCGCGACTTGACGGTGCTTCGCGTAGATGAAAACGCGAGCCCGGGATCGATCCGGCTCCGGCTTCGAACCAAGATCGAGACGCTGTCTTCGCGTCCCGCGAACACACCCTCACCACCGCCGATGCCCAAGCTCCGGCACCACGTCGTTCCGTTCCTTCATCGGGATCGCAGACGAACCATCCTTGCGCCAAGCTTCTCGGCTCACTTGTCGCCCGTCATCGAGCGGGAGCTCTCGGCGCTTGGCTACCGCGTGGAGGTCCTGCCTCCATCAGATCGCGAATCGCTTGAGTATGGCCTTAGGTACGTAAACAACGAGGTCTGCTATCCTGCCATTCTGGTGATTGGCGATCTGCTGAAGGCGCTCGATTCGGGGAGATACAAGCGATCAGATGTGGCCGTCGGGATCACGCAGACGGGAGGTCAATGCCGGGCATCGTGCTACGTGAACCTCCTCACCAAAGGCCTTGCCCAAGCGGGATTCGAAGACATTCCGGCAGTTGCGCTCTCGTTTGGCAGGAGCAAGCTTCACCATCAGCCCGGCTTCAAGGTGAACCCGGTGGCGCTTGGCGTGCGCGGTGCGATGTCTCTGATCGTGACCGACGCCCTGACGATGATGCAGCAGGCTCTTGCTGTCCGAGAAGTCCGCAAGGGAGAATCGCTTGCCCTCGCCAACGTCCTCACCAAGCGCTGGCTTGCGACGCCTCGACGGACCTCGTCCGCAGCACTCAAGTTCCTTCAGCAGGCCGTGGCTGCGTTTGCACGAATCCGGGTGAGCGATCACCCGTACCCGAAGGTAGGACTTGTCGGCGAGATCTATGTGAAGTACGGGGGGTACAGCAATCACCACATCGTTTCCTGGCTCACCGAGCAAGGCGTTCAGGTCGTGGTACCCCCGCTGTTCACCTTCTTCTTCCAGTCGATCAGGAACCGTGTCCAGGCCGAAGCAGAGGGGATTCATCGGGTGAACCCGCTTGGTTGGCTTCTCCCGGCCGGCGAGCTAACGGTTCAGAGGATCCTCGACAAGGCCAATGGAGTCCTTGAGCAACTCCCGCATAGTACGTTCTTCCCGGATCTCCGAGAGCTGGCGCGTGAAGCCTCGAACGTGATCTCGCTGACCAGCCGGTTCGGAGAGGGCTGGCTGCTGTCTGGGGAAATGATCCACCTCGCCAAGGCGGGGGCGGAGAACATCCTGTGTCTCCAGCCGTTCGGCTGCATCGCCAATCAGGTGGTGGCCAAGGGGATCGAGAAACGCTTGCGGCAGCTCCATCCGTCGATTCACGTGCTATACATCGATCTGGATCACAACACGAGCGAGACCAACATGCTCAACCGGGTTCACTTCCTGGTTCAGAACGCAAGAGACTCTCTCGGACACGCGATCGATCGCGTCACGCGGGCAAAGGACACGCCGGGGCAGATCATTGTTCCTTCCTAGCCTGGGCACAACCGCAATTTCTGCCCGCACGTCAACCCTCTGCCTACAGGGCGCGTACCACGGCCCAGACAGCAAGGCCGGCAATCGCAGTCAGAACTCCAATCCGCACCCATCCGGCGGGCGAGATCCGCGGAGGCATCTCATGGAAGACACGGACATCTCGCACCACGCTTGGCAGGCTCACGATGTCCCGCACTCCGAACTTCTCTCGCGTGCCGATGGCCATCCAAAGCTTGCCGAACTGAGAACCGGCATCTGCCGCATCGGAACCCGAGAGTGCGACAATGTCGTATCGTCCTGCCTCGGGAAGGTGTACGGTCTGCTGCAGCAGGATCCACGACTCGGTTCCCGTGAACGGCTCGAAGAACGCTTCGGGCTCAGAGATTGCTGTGGTACCCAGGAGAACGGCACCGGAACCGCCAGGCATCGCGAACGTTCCCGGCAGATTGATCTCGGGCAAGCCGGGCCCGACAATCGCCAAACTCGGACGGAAATCAACGAGTCGGTCGATCGCGGGAACACCAAGCGAGACGTACAGATCGAACGGTCCGGCGGTCTCGACGAAGATCCAACTGCTGGGCGCTTCGGGTGCAATCTCCGTGTAGATCACCTGAGACACGTCGGGGTCGAAGACCTGAACTGCAACATCGCGCGTCGGATACGTTTCCCCGACTGCGATCGGCTTGTGCGCAAGTGCGCCAAGCGAAACTGCCACGATCACAACCAGGACAACCCAGGCCATGGTCATCCTACCGCCCCGTCTCTTGCTCATCGCGGCACCCCGTTCCGTCGAGAAAGGGGCCCTATCGCTCAACCTCGACACCGCGCTGTTCAAGTGTTTCGATCACCGATGACGCGGCCGATCCCGCAGAACTGCTGATCGGCGTGTCACGCAGATCTACGTAGGTTAGCTTTGTAAGCCTGAGCAGAACAGCGATATCGCTGACATCCGTCGACGCCATCCGAAGCGTCTCTAGGTCGCGCATCTGCCACAGCGGTTCGATGCTTGTCACCGGATTCCCGCTGATGTCAAGCGTTCGCAGCGTGGTAACAGGTTCCACTGCTTGAAGACTCATGATCTCGTTGTCCGCGATGCTCAGCTGTTCGATACCCCGGAGCTCAGCAAGAAGACCAATCTCCGAAAGGCCATTCCCGCTGATGTCGAGCGATTTGAGATGATGGAACTCCACGAGAATCCCGAGATCCGAGAATCCAACATCGACCAGAGCCAGCGTCACGAGCCCCTCGAACTCCACAAGGGCGGTGAACCGGTCGAACGACAGACTCTCAAGCCCCAGAGCAACCAGGTCCGGTTGCGCATCGAGGAGCTGGTCGATGTGCGCATTGAGGCCGTCCACTTCGTTGAGTCGAACGCCTTGCAGGTCAACAAGAAAACGGAGCGGTGTGAAATCGTTCACACCAACCGATGTGAGCCCAAGAACCATCAGATCATCCATCCGGCCGAGGACGGAAAGGTCGAGATGGCTGTCCGCATCGACCTCGAGAAACCGCAACTGGGTGAGTCCCTGAAGCGGAGAGAGGTCGGTGCCGGCTTGGCAGCTGATCCCGAGATGTCGCAGGTAGGTCAGGTTGCGCAGGGGTTCCAGCGAGGAAACGTTGCAGCCCCGCAGAAGCAACAACTCAAGCGTCTCGAGGCCCTCAAGAGGTCCGATGTCGGTGACAGGGTTCCCGTCGAGAACGAGCATCTCCAGATGGTCGAGTCCACGTAGCGGCGACAGGCTGCTGATGGTGTTTTCCGCGAGGTACGCCTCGTGCAGGTACTCAAGTTCCCCCAGCTCACTGACGGATGAGATCTCGTTGCCGGTGAAATCGACCGTGGTCAGGGACGAGCAGTTCCCCAATCCTCCGAGATCCGAGATCCCTCGATCGACCGCAGCCAGATGCGTCAGCCACGACACGTCGTAGTCGTAGAGCGTCCCAGAGGGTTTGAAGATCGCTTCTCGCACTGCCGCTTCAAGGCTTCGATCGGAGAACCGGATCGTCTCCTGCCCGATTGCGGCGATCGTGCAAACGATCACCACAAGCGCCACTCCAAGCCCTACCGCCCACTGTCTTCCGCCAAGCCGACGCCTCCGCTGCAACACGACACTCACCTCCGTGGGGTCTCCCACACCAGATCCCTGCAACATTTCATTAGACGCGAGAATCCGGGTGAAGACAACCTCTCCAGCCGCCGTCACTCAACCTTACGGACGTTGCTCGTGCTTCGGAGAAGAGCTTGGCTGGATGGATTGACTGGACCCTCCTAGGGAGGAACGAGTACCGATGTGCCTCGCCTATCGCATGATCCTGTTTGTGATCGCGGCTGGTCTGCTGATTGCGAGTAGCTTCGCAAGCCCCCTGCAGCATGAGCCGAACGCGACCGCTATCCGTTGGGCGGGTTCGAGGCGAAGCTTCCCCAGATGACGATCGGCATTCCTTCCTCCCACGGAGACTCGTCTCGCATGGGTTTGGCGTATCGCTGTCCTGAAGCGTCCTACTCAGGGAACTACGGACTGCGCATGTTGACAAGCGACCGTGAGGCCGTGGCTGTCGTTTTCGAGATGCCAGTCGGGATGGCGATCTGCGAGTCTCGTTCCTGGGAAGAGCGGTCGGCCTCTCAGTGGGCCGGACGCTCCCGCTCCAGCTGCAGTTGCTCGCCGGGGCGGACGGTCCCAGCCCCTTCGCAACTGGCCATGCCAGACGTTTCGTTCGCTGTGACGGAGGATTCGCGCGGGGCGGCTTCGTTGCCCACAACCCGTCGCATAAGTCGATCGTGCTGCAGCTTGATCTGGGTCCCGGCGGGCAGATGACCGTCAATGACCTTCGCATCCAGCAGCGCTCGTGGATAGCGCGCTCGTCTCCGGCTTGTAGCTGGTGGCCTGTCGCTTGCAGAGACCGAACGTGCGTCGGTGGTCCCTCCACACGCTACATACTGCAAGCTACATGCGAAGAGGGGCGGCCGGTTCGTCACCGCCCCTCTTCGCCTTTGACTACTCGTCCATCCCCTCTAGGAACTGCAGATACTCGGAATCGGTCGACAAAACGATCCTCGTCGCGCCGTCAAGTGCCGTCTCGTACGACTCCAACGTGCGCCAGAACCTGTAGAAGTCCGGGTCCTGGTTGTAGGCGTTGGCGTAGATCTCCAATGCGTCGGCATCGCCTTCACCCATGACGATTTCGGCCGACCGGCGCGCATCTGCAAGGATGATCTCTGCGTCCTTGTCCGCTGTTGAGGTGATCCTCCGCGCTTCTTCCTCACCTTCGGCACGAAGCTGGGAAGCGATGCGTTCACGATCGGAGCGCATCCGGCTGAAAACGGCATCCTCGATCTCCTCCGGAAGGTCGGCCCGCTTGATTTGGACATCGATTAACACAATCCCAAACTCCACGAGCTTCTCGCGACTGAGCGTTGTAACCTCCTGCAGATACGTCAATCGGTTCTCGGACACGATCTCGTTGAACGTGTGCTCGGCAAGGATGTTACGCAGGTCAGAGTAAACAATGTCGTCGATCCGGCTCTGCGCGTTTAGCAAGCTTCCTCGAGTCGCCTCGATGAACCGCTGGGGATCGCCGACACGCCAAATGGCGTAGTTGTCGATGACAAGCCGTTCCTGATCTGCCGTCAAAATATCTCTTGGCTGGATATCGTAGTTCAGCACCCGGTCCTCCAGATAGGTCACGCTCTGGATGAAGGGTATCTTGAAGTACAACCCCGGCAGCTCCACGATCTTCACAATCTCACCGAACTGCAGCACAGCCGCCTTCTGCGTCTCGTGAACGGTGAACGAGAACAGATTGAACCCGATCATCGCAACGACGATCACGGCGGCAAAGATGAGTACTTTTCTCATGGCTGCTCACCTCCCCCCGTCGTCGAATCAAGCGGCATTCCCAGATCGAGGAAGTTCAGCACCCCGGTGTCGGTCGCGGCACGAGAGAGAATGATCTTCTCGATTCCAGGGAGGATCTCCTCCATCGTTTCGATGTAGATGCGGGTCCGAGTGACCTCCTGCCCCAGTTGGTAGTTGGAGAGGATCTCGACAAAGCGTGCCACCTCTCCTTCCGCACGCTTGACCCTCTCTTGCTTGTACGCAGCCGCTTGGTTGGCGATTTCCTGCGCTTGTCCACGGACACGCGGGAGGATGTCCAGTGTGTATTCCTCGGCTTGATTGATCAGCGTTTGCTTGTCTTGGCGAGCGCTGTTGACGTCATCAAACGCTGACACCACTTCGGCGGGGGGCTTCACATCCTGCAGCTGGATGTTCCCAACGATGATTCCGGCGTCGTACAGGTCTAGAAGCTCTTGTAGCGCCACCATCGTGTCCATGCCGATCACATCGCGTTCCTCGGTGAGCGTCTCATCGAGCGTTCGCTTTGCCACTTGAACTCGCAAGATCGCTTCCGCCGCTTGCTTGACGATCGCGCTGGGGTCGATCAGGTTGAACGCGAACTGGGCTGCATCCGCCACGCGGTATTGCACAACCATCTCCACGTGCGTGATATTCCCGTCTCCGGTGAGCATCAGCGCTTCTGTCTCAATCGTCTGGTACAACGGGTTCGGAGGTGAAGATACGGTTCGAAAACCGATCTCTTCCTTCCGGACCTCCAGCACGTTGACCGCAGCTACCGCCTCAATCGGTGAGGGGAGGTGATAGTGCATCCCTGGATCCGCCGTCCTCACATGGCGGCCAAACCGTGTGACAAGCCCCACCTCCGACGGTCCGATGGTGTAGATGCCGGTAGCGAAATACCCCGCCACGATGACAAGGATCAGCAGCCAACCTACACCTCCAGGCATCTTCTTCAGCCGATCCCAGGCCGCTTCCGCCGATCGCGGCCCGTTCTCTTCGTCTCGGTGAACGTATTCGGTCATTGCACCTCCTGCTGAGGCTGTAACCTTAGTCGACGCTGCCAAGATGAGCAACAACGCTTGCGCTCACACTTACCTCTGTTCGCCCGCCAGCAGCCGCTTGCCTGGCGATTGGAGACTTGCCTTCGCCAGCTCCAGTTCCCATCATGGAATCCGTGGAGGTGATGCGAATGCCAATCGATCCCGTGTGCCGAATGATGATCGAAGAGAATAGCGCCGTTGCATCCTCCGACTACCAAGGAAAAACCTACTACTTCTGCGCAATCGCCTGCAAAGAGATGTTCGAGGAGGACCCGAGCCGCTTCGTGCTCGAGCTCTCTCACTACGGATCCGAAGAGGGGAAACGGCATAGACGGTGGCTTCACCCGTTTGCTCGGAAGAAGAACTAGTCCGATCTACCATCACCACAAGCTATGGCACAGCCTCTGGAGCAAGAATGATCTCACCGGTTCCACGTTCGCTGTGCCTGGCCAAGAAGCTGTCGTCGGACTCGTGATAGGCAACAAGGACCGTGTAACTCTGCCCGGGGACAAGAACCTTGTCCTGGGGATCCCCGGAGTCCAATGGGATCACGAACTCGATCGTCGTTCCGGCTTCGGTCTGGACACCTGCAGCTTCTAGGACATCGTCGCTTCCCTCGCGATCGATGTCCGCGTGATGCGTCAACGGCCCTGTCCCTACATCGTCACGCATGACCACCTCTCCGTTGTCCACCGCTCCGAGGATGAAGTTGGCACCCTCCATACGTCGAACGGGATCAAACCCAACAGAAACGTAGCCGGCTCCAGGACTGACCACACCCACCAGCAGATGTTCGCCATCGTGTTCCCAGAAGACCACCACCCCCGCTACCTCGATGGACGTCGTGTATTCGCCGACTGCAATCCGTCCATCAACGATCACGCCCCCTTGACTCCCTTCGTCATCCAATCCTTCAACGTCGCTGCTGTGAGTGCCGGCACTGCCGTCGGGCGCTCCTGTCTCTTCCGGCGGGTTTGGCGGCTCGAAGGACTCCGGCGCAGGGCCGGGCGTGGCTTCCGCCACGGCCGCCGGTTCTTGTTCAGAGACCGCAACCTTGCCGTTCGATCCGGGCTGACCGAACAACAGCAACACGGCTAGTCCTCCAAGCACGGCCACAGCAAGGATTCCCCACATCAATCGGCTCATGGCTACCTCCTTCTGTTTCGATGCAGTTGTCCTCATGCAAGACACGAAGCATCGCTTCCCATCGAGAACCCTACCATGGCAACCCGAGAGACAGCGAATCATCACTCCGCCTCCGGCGCTTCCCCGATCCGCCGAAGCACGTCACGGCGCGTGCCAAGGTCGCCAAACCACGGATGGACATGGGACTCCACGCGCCCTACACTGAATGCATGAAGGACCGAATGATACGCAGCAGAGGGGCTCGAGCGGCGGTTCTGATCTTGTGCATTGCATGCATGACCGGATTGGGAGTCGCCGGACATGCGAATCCTTCTGCAGCCACGGTGAGCTGGGAGTTCGCTTCGGGGGTCGTTGGTGGTCTCGGGGGAGCCGCGCTCGCGGTGATCTGGATCTCCGAGACCGTCGACATGCTGGGAAGCCGCCTGGCAAGAACCGCCAACGTGGTGGGAAGTGTCACCGTGCTTGGCGGAACCGGCGCTGCCGTAGGTGTCCTGGCCGCGGCGCGTCTTCTTCATGCTTCCGGCAACATCCGCGCTTGCTTTCTGGGAGCGTTCGCCGGTGCTTTCGCAAGCATGTGGCTGGAACCACTCCTCTATGCCATCCGTATCCCGGAGGGGATCGCGGAATTCGTTGGAATGCTCATGCTCCCGATCGCCCCGGCGATCGGTGCAACGATCGGCTTCAACCAGCCGAACAACGAAGCTCTCGCCTCCGAAGGACAATAGGCGCAGCCTTCCGCGGCGGATCCTGCTACTCGGCTGGCCTCGGATCGAGAACCCGTCCCACGAACAGGATGGTTCCCGTGCTCTGCTCACGGATGACAAAGACAAACGGCCGGTCCACGGCGACCGGAATCGGCTCAGGCGGGATCCCGGTTCCAAGCATCATCACAGCGGTCGCTGCCGCTGCCTCCGTGCCCTCTTCACGAACGTCGACGAACGCCTGGTGGATCACCTTGCCGATGTGAAGCTCTCTGGATCCATCCATCCCCGAGAAGTCGGCTGTATCGGGGTTGAACGCATCAGGCATCCCCATCGACGCCAACGTTGCCGACAGATCGCTCTTTGCTTCCACCCGGAACTTCGGAAGAGCAATCTCGAGCTGCCCCCACTCGAGCCGGGCAAGGTAGGCTTCGAAGACCGCAGCATCGAGCAAACGTTCGACCTGCTCGAATCTTCCCTGCTCGGGGAGCAGGATCGTCATCCGCGCGTTGCCACCGGCAAACGGAAGATCGATCACCTCTACACCGTCAAGGCTGACGTAGGCGCCGGCCATCGCCCCGTGCATCGTCGGGACGAAGACAACCTCTTCATCGAGCAGGGCAAACGGCGCGTCGTGAGTTCGCCCTGTAGAGAACGGGTCCGCCCACCCGGCATAGAAGTAGATGGCGTTGACAAGGATCATCCGCGTGGCAGATGTGATCACGCCTGGTGACAGAAGATCCTCAATCGTCCCGCGGGTTTCACGGCTCACCCAGCCGTTGATTGCCCCACGCGAACCGTCCGGGTCTCGAAGGAAGTCCACCAACTGCGCCGGGGCCTCGTAGTCGATCGCCAGCGTGTCCAGAAACTCCTCCAGCACGCTGTATCCATCCTGCAGCCAGAGACTGTTGGCCGTGTTCAGTTCGTACAAGCGTCCCTGCATCCAGGGACGTCCGCATCCGCTGCAGCGGATGCCGTCGACAAGACGGCCGAACATCACCGGCACCTCGTCGTGAGTCAGTCCAAACTGCAACACATCCTCCATCTGTTGGGCAGTTTGCCCTCTCGCTCCCGCGTAGGCCATTGCCAGTGCCGAACTGACGCTGTATGGGGAGACAAACAGATTCTCTGCGTTCCTGCCCTGCTCTCCTGCTGCAGCCAGAACACGATACAAGTCGAAGGCAAACGCCGTGTTGCCTGCCACAAGAGTGTCTCCCGCCGCCCACGGATCGATTGGCGCGTCTGCTTCAGCGCCAACCGCCAAGATCGCGGCAACGGCGATCGTTCCCACCAAGCCAAATATCCTACGTCGACCCTTCATCTGGGCCTCCTTCTTCGCGCTCTGTGTGGCCAGTTTCTGCCCGTCCTGTCCGCTACAAACTCACGTCGCTCAGGACCACCTCATGCTTGCGCGCAAACCAACCCGACTTCCCAGCGGTTCCAGCTCTGGCGGACTGATGCCGATTGCAGGCAAGAGCCGGTGTCCACGCCGTCCCCTCGGCTTGATCCGGCAGGCGCGGCGGACCCGCGGTGGCCGGAGTTGGCTCGCGTGTGCCGCCCCTAGAACGGAAAGACAAACGTCGTCCCCACGGCGCTCTCCGCACACGATACCCCGAACCGCTCGCGAAAATGCCGCTTCGCCTCAACACCTGTGCAATGCATCGGCACAACCCTGTCTGGATGCTCCTGCTCAATCGCATCCAGCGTGGGTGTGATCGCCTCTCGGAATGAGGGTCCGCTCAAGTGAAATCCGCCGATCACTGCATGGATCGGCCGCCCACTCGTGAGCCTCCGGGCGTACAACACTGTATTGACAATCCCCGCGTGGGCGCAGCCGGAAACCACCACCAGCCCGTGCTCCGCCACATCGACAACCACCGCCTGGTCGTCGATCACGGCATCGGGGACGAGCTCCCCATCGACCTCGTGGACCGATCCCGGAAGCCCACGTTCAAACGATGTCACGCGCGGGATCTCGCTCGTCAGCAGGAACACGTCATCAACCACGCTCGGCGCCTCGACGTCGCAAACGTCGATCCCAGCCTCCTGAAGCTCACTTCGCTCCAGGAGCTCGGGGATCCGATAGGTCGTTCCATCATCTGCCCGGAAGAACCGTGGATGTCGGAACGCTTCGGGATGGATCCAGAGCGGAGGGTTCCCCGTCATGCTCACAAGCTCCATGGCAGAGCCCACATGATCCTCGTGTCCATGGCTAATCACCAGACCCGCCACCGAATCAAGCTGCCGGTCAATCCCCATTGTGCGAAGGTTCCGTGGTGCCGCCACTGGGCTGTAACCGGCATCGAGGATGAGCTGGCTGCGCCTCTCGCCGCGTTCCGCCGTCAGCAGCAGGCACAACCCGTGCTCGGCCAGCAGGGTGTCCGAGGGGAGCGAGCCGTTCTTCCCCACAGCAGGGCGGATCACACCCGCCGCGGATGGAAGCAGCGTGTCTGCGTAGTTGTCCACTACCACCAGGATTTCCAGCCGATCAACTCTCTTCAGATTCATCTGTCCCCCTTGAGCAAGGATCAGCACGCGGAAGCCTCCCGTCAAGCCGGGAATGTGATGTACATCACACAAGAGCACGATGATGTTGACTCACGGTACACCGAATGCTCATCGATGATTCATCACCAGCGTCTACTGTGAATGCGGACAGGATCAGACAGCCGGAGGCGGTGCTACCTGAAACGTTCTTCCCCGCGGAACAGGATAGAGTCAAAGCTAAGGAGGCAAGCGATGGAGAAGATCACCAGAAGCGACGCGGAATGGAAGGAGCTACTTCCCGGCCACGTGCATCGGATCACAAGAGGTGGAGGGACCGAGCCGGCGTTCACCGGCGCCTACTGGAACACGAAGGCTCCAGGCATCTATCGCTGCTCCAACTGTGGGCTGGAGCTGTTCGATTCCCGCGCCAAGTACGAATCCGGAACCGGATGGCCCAGCTTCTGGGACGCGATCGACTCGGAGCACATCGAGACACGGATTGACCGATCGTTGGGGCCGGTTCGTCTCGAGGCGATCTGTGCCCGCTGCGGTGCTCACCTCGGACATGTCTTCGATGACGGCCCTCAGCCCACCGGGAAGCGCTACTGCATGAATTCGGCGGCACTGAAGCTGGCAGAGGAGTAGCGCAGTGGCTCCATCAGACCCAAGAGCTGATCGCCCATTCGGCAATCGGTCCCCTGATGTACCGTCATCGGGTTGCGTTCGCGGCGTTCATCGCAACAGCGTGCGTGCAGGCCGTTCAAGGTCGGCCTGCACGCCGCATCATCATGACGGGATTGTCAGCAACGGGTACTGCCGCCGTGCATCCAAACCGTCTACCCGAACGCCACCCGATCCCGGCCTACCGGCCCTCCGGTAGGCGCCTCCCGTCGGCTGGGGCTCTTGCTTCATGTTCCGCACGTGTTCTATCCGATCCTCCCTCTATCCGTGAATCTCCACAGCGGCCAGGATGACGGCGTCATGGGAGCACCCGAAACGGTAGATGTACCGTCCCGGCACGGCATCCGAGATGTCTACTTCGCACGACCCGTCTGCACAGACCCTGTACTGACCTGCGGGAACCGGCGCAAACGGCCCGAGCGAGCCGCCCGTCACCGCTGCACGAACCACTTGCCCACACATATTCCCGCCCTGACGGACGTTGGTCAGCAACACGGAGAAGTCGTGCCCAGAGCTGTCCCGGATAACCTGGAATCTGACGTCTTGGACAAGCTTGTTCCCAATCGTGGGATCGTATCCGCATCCTGCGGTTCCCAGAAGTGCGGACCATCCTGCATCACTGCCGCACGAATACATCCCGCAGCTTGTCGTCCAGTTCTCTTCTGAGTCAGGAGAGAACGGATCGACTCGTTCCATGGTTGCTCGCGTCTCCGCACAACCGGCAGCCCAACCTGCCGGTGGCGCAGCGTTCGCCGTATCGATCACGCGCCCTCGAGCGTCGAGAAGTTCGATGACGGCGCCTTCATCCGGGATCGCCATGCCTTCGAGCCCTTGAGCATCATAGATGATGTTGGCCGCAACGCCGTTGACGGTTGTGTCGGCACCTCTCTCTAGCAGGAAGTAACCGCTGGAACCTTGTGCCGGTGAGATGGCAATGAGATACGAGAAACCGTCTTGCTCCTCCTCCTCAAACGCTGGGAACTCGCGATTCTCCACAGGATCAAGGATTCCGGAGAGCGATACGACGGACCAGGAGCTTGGTTGGGCAGCAGGCGATGTCTTCCGCCTCCAGCGTATCGACCAGCCGGCAAGATCGACCGGCGCATCCCCAACGTTGAGAAGCTCGATCCACTCATCATCTGCTGCAGCTTGCGTTCCCGCCCATGCAACCTCCGAGATCACAACACGGCCGGCTCGAGCGGTCACGGGGATGATCGCAGGGTGCTCGCAGTCGTCATCGAGGATGGTTCCTTGCCCGATAACGATCGGATCGATTGCGTCTTCGGACGCAAGCAGGGCAACCGGGAACGTTTCGTTGGGCTCGCAGTATGCATCGTCGAGCGTCGGGACGGCGACGTTCCGCAGCACGTCTTGTTCATCGAACGTGATCGACTCGCCCAGCAGGACGTAGTCGGATCCGGCAAGCGCCGATGATCCTGTTTGGACGGCGAACCACACGGTGACAGGCAGATCACCGGAGAGCAGCTCCAAATCGAACGGAACCGGCTCGCCCTCCATCGCCATTCCATTGCGAAGGGCCAGGACAGGTTCGTCGAACACGCACTCAATCGTCACGCCTACCGTGGCCGTGTCCCTGCCGCCATGACCATCACTCACCGTGTAGGTGAACGAGTCGCTTCCGCAGTAGTCCGCCGCCGGGGTATAGGTGATGCTGCTTCCGCTCTTCACCGCACTCCCGTGGCCGGGGCTTCCCACCGACTGGATCGTCAGCGTGTCTCCGTCCGGGTCGCTGTCGTTCGACAACACCGAGATCGATGTGCTGCTGTCTTCCGTGCAGCTCCCGCTGTCGTTTGCGGCGTTCGGAGGGTC
>Ga0272444_10002586_pt1 | contig 16650 bp, 14 predicted proteins | sample SSMForm13_FD_201033 | JGI IMG/M metagenome (GOLD analysis project Ga0272444, IMG submission 201033) | Marine sediment archaeal communities from Little Sippewissett salt marsh, Falmouth, MA, United States - SSM-Form-13 | ecosystem: Environmental > Aquatic > Marine > Wetlands > Sediment ...
CGTTCGACCAGCGTCATCAACGTGGCGATGGTTTCCTTGGCGTTGCGTTCCTGGATGTCGATATCGGGGGCGTCGTCGCCGGGTTTAATCAGGGCGTTGCCGCCCAGCGCCACCAGCACCATTTCGCGATCGCTGCGATAGATATCCATCATCAACTCCTCAACCCGCGTTGCGGCGTTTGCCGCGCAAAACCCAAGTGTAAAGAACAAACAGGATAACGGGCAACAGGGCGACAAGCGACGGCGTAGCTCCAGCCGACACCCCGCAGCCGCAGCCGTCGTCGTCATCGTCATCGCCGACCGGCTCATCGCCGTTGTCGTCGTCGGTCAATTGCCCTTCTTGCCCGGGCAGCACCGGTTCGAGCAACAAGTCGTATTGTTCGGCCTGTACAGCATGGTTGTCGTAATCGCCGTGCACCCGCAACACCACCGAACGAGCCGCGCCCGCCTGCCCGAGAGCCTGGGCGCAATCGCCGTCGCAGCGTTGTTGATCGACCATCTCACCGTTTTCGTAAAGCTCCAGGTATTTGAACCGCTCGGCGTCTTGGTCGGTGACGGTTACTTTCAACCGATTGCCTTCCGGCAGATCCAGTTGCCACCAGTCGTCGTCGTACAGGCGCAGGTCGGTCAATTCGAAGCGGTTGTTGAGCACCTTCGCGTAGTCGTGTGAATCGTTGGGTTCTTCGACGTCGTCGGACGGCAATTCTTCGTCGCAAAAACTCACGGCGGCGGCGCGGATGTCGTCTTCGTCCAGATCCGCCGGCGAACTGGAATCGATGTAATAGGCGTACATCGTCGCCGACCTCACCGAAGAGTGGCCGAGGCCCCAAAAGTGGCCGACCTCATGGACCAGCGTCTGGCGGATCTCGTAGGTTCCGGGTGCGCCGTCGGTCGACCAGGTGAAGTCTTTCGCGTTGAAGGCGATGTCGCACTCGAAAAACTGCCCCTCGTCGTTGTACCAGCAGGTGGTCACCGCCAGTACTTCCGGGCCGTAGGTCCATTTCTCGGTGGCGAAAGAAACGACGTTTTTCTGATCGAGTGCATTCGGCGTTTCGGTTTCGACGCGTCCGCCGTAGGTGAATTCCAGCGGCCGGCAGAAGGTTTGGTGCTCGAAATCCCAGCGGGCGAATGACGCCACGATTTCTTCGACGGCGGCTTCTTCGTCGATGTCGATGCCCAAAGGTTGTTGAATAAAAAAGGCGACCGGGTAATTCGTCCAGTGACAGAACCCCGTACCGCACTCCGAGAAGCTGTAGCCCCAGGCCGCGCTGGCGGCGACCAGCAAGAAAGCAACAATCAGCAATAGTCTTTTCAAGGTTCGCTCGTCGACGTCAGCGCATCACGGATCTGCGCTACGAAATCGCTGCGTTCCGCGCCGAGGATGTGGAGGTGACGCAGGCAGACGCTGCCGCTGCTGTCGCAGGCGTCGAAATGCTCCGGCGCCTGCGCCATCGCCTGAATGGCGTAGGTGCGGCCGTCTTTATTCACCAACTTGAACAAACCCTGCCCCAGACCGATAGTGCGCCAGGCGTCGCGGCTGAAACCCTCGGCGGTTTCCGCGGTAAGAAAAACGATGTAGCGTTCGCCTTTGCGCAACACCGGCGCGCCGGGCACAATCATCGTGTAGCCGCCGAAACGACCGCCGGGCAGGCGCAGCTTGATGCTTTTTTCCTCCGGCCCTTTGATTGTCTCGTCGACTTTGCAGGTCGCAACGGTGTAGACCTGTCCTTCGTGATTTTCATGCTCGATCGACTCGACGGTTACCGCGACGATCCGTTCGGCAGCCTTGGCCAAGTTGGCAAGCGGCAGCGGACAAACGGTGGCGGCGAAGGCGACGCCCCCCAACAACGCCGCCAGCGCCAGTACCACCGTTAAACGACGAATCATTTTATGTATCCTTTCCGGCGCAGCACGTCGGCCAGATCGGGCTCGCCGATTTCCTGAAGTTCGTAGCTGACGCGCACGGTCGGCTTGTCTTTGAAATCGACCAGGCGGCGCAGGTCGATCGGCGTGCCGATGATGATCGCGTCGCACTCGACGGCGTCGACGGTCGCCTGCAGATCTTTGATTTGCTGCTCGCCGTAGCCCATCGCCGGCAGCAAACTGGCGATATGCGGGTACTTGGCGAACACGTCTTTGTATTCGCCCTGCAGGTAGGGCCGCGGGTCGACCATCTCGGCCGCGCCGTGGCGTTTGGCTGCCAGCACGGCGACGCCGTATTTCATTTCACCGTGGGTCAGCGTCGGGCCGTCTTCGATGCACAGTACGCGCTTGCCGCGTAGCGACTCGCCGTCGTCGAGGAAAATCGGGCTGGCCGCTTCGATAATCGTCGCTTCCGGGTTGAGCTGCGACAGGTTGCAGCGCAGCGCTTCGACATCGTCGCCGTCGGCGGTGGTCACTTTGTTGATCACGATCACATCGGCGCGCAGGGTGTTGGTCAGGCCCGGATAATACGAACGCTCGTGACCGCAACGGTGCGGATCGGCGACGACGATTTCCAGGTCGGGCTTGTAGAAGGGCGTGTCGTTGTTGCCGCCGTCCCAAACGATGACGTCGGCTTCTTTTTCGGCCTCGGCGAGAATCGCGCCGTAGTCTACGCCGGCGTAAACGACAATGCCGTTGACGATGTGCGGCTCGTATTCCTCGCGCTCTTCGATGGTGCATTCGTGCTTGTCCAGGTCGGCCAATTCGGCGAAGCGCTGCACCGCCTGCTTGGCCAGGTTGCCGTAGGGCATCGGGTGGCGGATGGCCACCACCTTCTTGCCCGCCTGCTGCAGCAGTTTGACCACGCGGCGAGTCGTCTGGCTTTTGCCGCTGCCGGTGCGTACGGCGCAGATGGAAATCACCGGTTTGCTCGAAGTGAGCATCGTGTGTTTCACGCCCATCAGCACGAAGTCGGCGCCGGCCGCGTTGACCTTCGCCGCTAGTTCCATCACATATTGATTGCGCACGTCGCTGTAAGCGAACACGACCTGGTCGACGTTGTGCTCGGCGATCAGCGCGCCCAGTTCTTCTTCGCCGACGATGGGAATGCCCTTGGGATATTGCGGTCCGGCAAGTTCGGGCGGGTACCGCCGGTCGTCGATGTGCGGGATCTGCGTGGCCGTAAAAGCAACGACCTCGGCATCGGGATTGTCACGGAAATAGAGGTTGAAGTTGTGGAAGTCTCTTCCGCCGGCGCCTGCGATAACCACCTTTTTGACTGCCATCACGTCGCTCCTGATTCAACGGTGTGAGTTATGTCGTCAGGTCCTCAAAAACATGGGACAAATCCTTCTTTCACCATCGACCACCGCAAGGGTCGATGCGCTTGAGTCTATCGGCCTAAACAACCGTGTCAAGAGCGATTTTCGCAATTATTTTGATTGCGCTAGCGGCGCGGCGGCATCCGGTCGAGATGCGCGATATCACGCAATTTGGGCGCAAATCGGCTGACATTGACTTGCTTTGCCGGCAATGCTATACGGTTGGCCCGCGATGCGGATCCGTTCTTTGCCAACTGCGTGCTGTGACGGCAGCCGGGGAAGGTTGCACCGTTGCCGGCCCGGTTTCGCCCGTTGTGTGGAGGGGTGGCCGAGTGGTTGAAGGCGGCGGTCTTGAAAACCGCTGGGCGGAAACGCCTCGGGGGTTCGAATCCCTCCCCCTCCGCTAAACACAATCCGGCCACGGAGAGATGACCGAGTGGCTGAAGGTGCTCGCCTGCTAAGCGAGTGTGCGTTAACGCGCACCGAGGGTTCGAATCCCTCTCTCTCCGCCACGTCCGCTGACGCCCCCGGGGAGCAATCCTCGGGGGTTTTTCTTTGCCTTACGGCGAGGTGATTTTAACGACGCCGGGCTGGATTTGGGGATATCGCTCGAACACTTCCGGATCATGACTGACCACGATGTGATCGAGGTTGCCGTCGGCCAGGGCAAGGATGTCGTCGATGGTCTGGGCCGAGTCGGCGCGGTCGACGCTTTGACCGGATACGTGCCGCTCGTGCAGATTCTGGTACAGCGGCGCGACATCGGACGAAAGAATCCATGTTTTGTCCGCGTTTTTCACGACGACGAATTGAAACTGGCCGGTGTGTTTGCCGCGGCGCACCACGACGACGCCCGGCAGAATTTCGCCCACCCGCGGAGTGAAGTTGACCTTGCCCGCCTTTTTGAAACGTTTGAGCGCGGCGACGATTGCCGGGTTTTTCTCGCGAAACAGTTTTTTCGCGGCGCGAAACTCGCCCTTGGGAATCCACAGCGTGGGCGTGGACAGTTCGGGCAGGCCGCCGATGTGATCCCAATGCCGGTGGGTGATGACGACGTCGGTGATCTGATCGAGTTCGACGCCGATCGATTGCAGCAGCGACACCGGGCTGCGGTAGTCGATGATCTTCCACATCTTGATGCGCTTCTGACTGGTGAAGCCCGTGTCGATCAGCACCACGCGGCCGTTGCCCTTGAGCAGGTTGAAGCAGAAGCTGATCGGCGTGCGCACGGTTTTGTCGACGCCAGCGTAGAAAAACTTTTTCTTCGCCCGTTTCGCCAGGCCCACCTTCAACGCATAGATTTCATAAGCGCCCGTTTCAGCCGCGTCCAGCGTCGCGCGAATGTCGGCCAGGGCGACGGTCTTTTTCGGCATGGGCGTCGGTGTCGGCGCAGGCGCCTGTTTTTGGCAAGCGGTTACCGCAAGCAGCAAACCGATCGCGCAAAATATGATAAACGCCGTTATCTTGCCTTTTCGTCTTTGTTTCATCACAATAGGCACCCTCAACAAAAGCTCCGGTTGTTCGATCCATTACCGGATTCCGTTTTGGAATGCAATTGCGTAGTCTTTCGGGTCGAACCCGCTGACAAAGGACGACAGATGTCTGAACCTGAGATGCCAAGCGCGCCGGTAGCCGCAACGCCCACCGGGCGCCATATTTACCTCGGCGTTTCGTTGACCGCGCTGGCAGTGATTTTTTTCGAAACGGTCGCTTTCCAGGCGTTGAATTTCGTCGGCGATTACATGCGGGCGATTCTGGTCGTGGCCATCGCTTTGCTGGGCATCGCCGTCGGCGGCTTCGTTGCTTTTTTCCTCAGCCGGCGCGCGGGCAGCGGCGTGTACATCGGCATCTCGCTGCTTTTGCCGGTGTCGGTGGCAATCGCCTTTGCTTCGCTTTGCCTCTACCCGACCGACCCCTGGCGTACGTCGATCGCGTTGATGCTGCCGTTTATTTGCGCCAGTACGGTCATTTCGCTGACCTTCGCGCGGGCGCCGTCGCACCGGGTTTACTTTTACGACCTGGTCGGCGCGGCCGGCGGCGCACTGGTCGCCTGCATCAGCGTGCCGCTGCTGCGCGAAGAAGGATCGTTGCTGCTGATTATGCTGATCGGCTTCGTCGCCTCCTTCATCTTTGCCCGCGGTGAAACGGGCAAGGCCGGCGGTTTCGGACGGAAGATCGCCCTGGTGATGACGGTGGTGATGGCGGCGTTGATCGCGTTCAATCTAATTACCGACAAAATCAATATGGTTCACCTGGTTCGCCGCACCGACGAAGGTAACAACAAGGTTTACAACTTCATCAAGCGCCCGGCCGGCAAACCCGACGACCTGCGTTACTCGCGCGGCAGCCTGGTCGAGCGCATCGACATCGTCTACAAGCACGACCGGCGTCTGATTACGTTCTACAACGGCTACGCCAACGACCACATTTCACGTTCGCCGACCGCTACGTTTAAAAAGGACCGCCGCCTGGAATACGGGCTGGTGAACAACCCCGACGTGCTGGTTATCGGCACCGCCGCCGAGGGCATCGTCAAAACGGCCAAAGCGATGGGCCGGGGCGACGTCGTCGGGTTGGACATCAATTCCGCCGTCGTGCGCGCGATGGAAGGGCCGTTTTTCGAGTTTTCGCGCAAAGCCTACAAAAACATCGAGCTGCACGTGATCGATGCGCGCAGCTACTTCAACCGCACCGACCGGAAATTCGACATCATCACAATGATGAACACGCACCGCATGCGCAACGTCGGTTACACCGGGCAACCGGAATACCTGCACACCATCGAATCGCTGGAAGCCATCTTCGATCACCTGACCGACGACGGCTGGCTGGTGCTGGAAGAACGCGAAATCAACGACCGCGCTAAATACGGAATCCGCCGCTTCGTGCACAACGCCAAACTCGTGCTGCGTGACCACATCGGCGTCGACGACCCGGCGCAACACTTCTGGGTATACGACTGGTACGGCCGCAATGTGCGCAAACGCGGCAATCTCTATTCGCAGATCTACATTAAAAAGTCGCCGATTAACGCGATCGACCAAGAATTTTTCGACGAGGTCGTCGCCCGGCATACCAAAAAAGTGTCCTGGGGCATCGTCACCCGCTACCGTCCCGGGCACCGCTCAAAAAGCGACATCAGAAAGCTGATCCTCGCTGACGACCCTTACGATGTTTACAACCGCGAGGTTTACAATTTCGAACCGGTCACCGATGACCGGCCCTTCCCCTTCGACGTGCTGCGCGCGCGCCCGCACCTGAAAACGATTCTCAAGCCGACCGTCACGCTGACGCTGCTGCTGGGTTTGCTGCCCGCGGTGCTGTTGCTGGTCTGGCGCAGCCTGCGCCGGCGCGAAAACGAAAACCTGTCGCGGGGGCGGCAATTGGCTTTCGGCGCTTTCGCCGTTTTGTACTTCGCGCTGCTCGGCATCGGCTACCTGGCGCTGGAAGTGGTCTTCATGCAGAAGCTGCAGATCTTCATCGGCATCCCGGTGCTGACCATCGCTTCCGTGCTGGGCACGATGCTGTTTTTCTCTGGTCTGGGCAGTGTGCTCAGCGAAACGTGGACGACCAAGCGGCAGGCGCTGGCTTTCGTCGGCATCATCTTGCTGGCGCTGGCCTACCTGGCGATCATGGACGGGATGATCACTCACCTGACGTTCCTGCCGACCTTCGTGCGCGTGCTGTTGGTGATTCTGCTGCTGGCGCCGCTGTCGTTTTTGATGGGCACGCCGTTCCCCTTCGGCATGCAGAAGGCGAAGCAAGTACTGGACGACCGCTTCGGCGCGGCGATGTTCGGCCTCAACGGCGCGTTTTCCGCCCTGGCCACGCCGCTGGCCCTGGCGATGGGAATGATCGCCGGTTACACCAAAGCATTTTTGCTGGGCACGGCGGTTTACCTGGTCTGCCTGGTGATCGCGCTGGCGATGATGCCGCTGTCGCGCCCGCGGCAACCGGCGCCTTAAACGAAAAAGGGCGACCGTCACCGGCCGCCCCTTTTCATATCTGACCTACCCCTACAGGTGATCCTGAATCGTGACTTTTTTGATGACGACCGGCGTCAGCGGACGATCGCGGCCGTCGGTGTCGACCTTGGCGATGGCGTAGACCACGTCCATGCCCTTAACCACTTTGCCGAAAACGGTGTGGCGGTTGTCGAGGTGGGGCGTGGCCCGCACGGTGATGAAGAACTGCGCGCCGCCGCTGTTGGGCTGGCCGGTGTTGGCCATCGAAAGGATGCCGGGGCCGTTGTGGCGCAGGCTGGGATCGAACTCGTCGGGAATGTTGTAGCCCGGGCCGCCGGTGCCGGTGCCCAGCGGGCAGCCGCCCTGAATCATGAAGCCGTCGATGACGCGATGGAAAATCAAGCCGTCGTAATAGCGCTTGGTCACCTTTTCGCCGGTGCGCGGATCGGTCCACTGCTTTTTGCCGGTGGCCAGTTCGACGAAGTTTTTAACCGTGATCGGCGTTTTGTCGGCGAACAGTTCAATGGTGAATTCGCCCATGCTGGTATCGAAAACGGCATAGACTTTTTTCGCCGCTTCGCCGCTGCCGACGGTCATCGCCAGCACCGCACCGAGCAGCAACAACACGAGCATCGGTTGCCAATAAGACATTTTTTTCCTCCCTTATTTTTCGTTGGCCTTGACCGCGATGCGCTTGGCCAGGCGCGCCAACTGTTCGTTGCTTCCTTTGGAGATGTCGACCAGACAATTGTATACCGTCGTCTGATCGGCCCAGGGCTCCAAGCCGCGAATGGCCGATTCGCGCGCCGCTTCCAGGTCGCTTTTCTTGGCGATGCGGACCAGCCAGTTGATTTGATTTTTGCCGTCGATTTTGGCCACCGCCTTGACCGCGTTGGAACGCAGGGCGGAGTTTTCCGATTGTTCGGCCAGTTTTTTCAGCGTCGACACCGCCTGTTTGGCCTGCGGGCTGTCCGCTTTTTCCGCCAGCAGCACAGGGATCAACTCGCGCACGTCGTCGGCGCCTTCGTCGAGCAACTTGACCAGCGCTGTTACTGCCTGGTCGTTGCCGACGGCCGCCACCGCTTTCTGCGCGGCGCGACGCAGACCCCAATCTTCGTGGGTCATCAACGGAATCACCGCGTCGAGCATCTCGGGCGTCATGTGATCGCCGTAGGTTGTGACCAGCGCCGACTGCGCGCCGCTGCTGGTGGCCGCCTGCATGTAGGCGTTGAAGTCAGCGGCGGTAAAGGCGGTTTGTTTTTTCAGGGCTTTTTTCAAGTCGCTCAACGGTTTGCAATTGAAATCGCCGGCCTGACAGGTATTGGCTTTTTTTACCAGCGCCATGACTTGCCCACCGGCCGGCCCCGCATCGGTATCTGCGGACGACTGTCCGCCGCTGCAAGCAGTCAACGAGAGCAACAACAACAAACTCAGCGCAATCAACATCGGGCGATACATCGGAACAACTTCCTCCTTCGCAGAATAAAAATTTCGCGGCAGGATACACCTCCTCACCGTCCGGTTCAACCGGCCCGCACTTGGCGGCATCGGCGCGAGGCGTTACACTCCGGCTTGTTCAACAGGAGTGCATCCGATGAAAAAATTCGCGTTTCTTTTATTGTTGATCGTCGCCGTCGCCTGCACGCCCGGCGAAAAGGCGCAGGAGATGTCCGCGTTGGGCGGCGGAAAACAACCGGCGAATCAACAACTGCAACTCGACCTGCAGGCGCTGAAGGATTGCTGCGACGAAAACGCGCGGGCAATGGGCGCCGAATGCTGCCAGCAACTCGACCGCATGCTCGCCGCGCATTCCGGCGTATCCGGAATGCAGCAACCGCAAGCGACAATGCGTACCGGCCGTCCGGTACAGTTGCCGGACGAGATCGCCGCCAATTGGCCGAAGGTGAAACTGCGCGTCGGCCCGCGCGACGCGGAAGGCGCGGAGATCGAGGTCGCCGTCGGCGAAACGATCACACCGGCTGGCACGCCGCTGGCCATCGAGGTCAAATCGTTTGTTCCCGCCTTTAAAATGACCGCCTCCTCAATCACCTCCGCCGGCGCCGAAGCGACCAACCCGGCGGCGCAGGTGATCATCCGCGAAGCCGACAAGCCCGATTGGTCGGGTTGGCTGTTCGCCAACATGCCCGAGGTACACGCCTTCGAGCACGAGCAATATCAGGTGATTCTGTTGGGCGGCATCGCCAAGGAGTAAAGGCCATGAGCGCTTGGAACAAGATCACGATCGTCGACGACGGCGTGGTGTTTCAAGACACCGACGCGATCGTCAACGCGGCCAACAAAAGCCTGCTTGGCGGCGGCGGGGTCGACGGCGCAATCCATCGCGCGGCCGGTCCGGAACTGTTGGCCGAAACGCGCACCCTCGGCGGCTGCGAAACCGGTGACGCCAAAGTCAGCGACGGTTACAAGCTGCCGGCCAAATGGGTGATCCACACCGTCGGCCCGGTCTGGCACGGCGGATCGCGCGGCGAAGCCCGCTTGCTGGCTTCGTGCTATCGCCGCAGCCTGGAAGAAGCCGCCCGCATCGGCGCGAAGTCGGTGTCGTTCCCCTGCATCAGCACCGGCGTTTACGGCTACCCGCTGGAAGAAGCGTCGCGTATCGCCCTGGCGACGGTGCAGCAATTTCTGGCCGAAAACGATGCAGTCGAGCAGGTCCGCCTGTGCTGTTACAGCGCTGCCGAGCAAGAGGTCTACCACCGCCTGTACCAGGAAATGAGCGTGTAGCTCTCCGGCGCAGATCACAGAAAAACTTCAGTGATATTCAAATGATTGCTTACTGTGGCTGCTGCTGGCGAATGCGCCGGCCGCGGCGCTTGCGCTTGCGGTGGATGTCGTTGATCATCCGGTTGATCTCTTCGCGGAAGTGCTGATCGAAAATCAGAAAGCGGGCATATTGCTCGCCGTTCAGTTCCTTTTTCAGCTCCTCGAATTGCGCGGCGCGGACCTTGATGAACTCGCGTTCGATGCCGAGCACATCGTCGACCAGCTTTTTCAGCCGCTTCTGATCCGGCGTTTCCTTTTTCAACTCAAGATGCATCTCCTGCAGCAGCTTTTCCTTTTTCTCGGAAATCTGGCGGAACTGGCTGTCGTAACGTTGAATGATGGGGAAAATCCGGGCCGCGTCTTCGTTTTCCAATTCCAGCACTTCGGTCAACTTGAAGATGCGGTACATCTCGATGCGCTTCATGGCTTCGACGCGCGCTTGCGGGTCCTCCGGCGGCGGCGCTTCGTCCTGTGCATAAGACGCACCGGCCAGACCGGCCAGGCAAATCATCAAAGTCAAAGCGATTGTGATGCGGCGCATGGTTCCTCCCCTCAGATCGCAAATTCAATCTGGCTTTCGGCCAGCGTATCGGCCAATTCGGCGATTTCGTTTTCGTCGAGCGAAGCGTAGGTCGGCGAGGCGACGAACGGATCAGGGTCAACGACGGTCAATTCGGTATCGCTCGGCAGCAGCACTTCGGCGATTTGGGTTTGCAGTTGATCCATTTCCTCTTCGTTGAGCGCCGCCATTTCTTCGGCGATGCGCGGGTCGAGCGAGGAAACGAAGTAATCGCTGGGCAGCGGCTTGGACTTGGCCACGCCGGCGACCATCGTCTGCTCTTGCGGCTGGCCGAAGTCGATGAGGCTGATGCCCGTGTAAGCGCCCGCGGCGACCAGCAACAGCGTCAGCGTCGCCGCCACCGGACGCAGCCATTGCCCCGGAGTCCACAAAGCGCGCCAGAGCTTGACCGTCCAGGGCACGTACGTCGCTTCATGGTCGATGCGCTCGCGCAGACGGGCGTAAAAGGAGTCGAAGTATTGCTCGCCCGGATCGACGGCCGGTTGCCCGATCGCCCCCAAGACGGTGCGCAGTTGCTCGACTTCGCGCGCACAGTCGGGACATTCGGCGACGTGCGCCTCGACGGCGGCCGCTTCTTCCGGCGACAATTCGCCTTCGATCCAGTCGAGAATCAGTTCGGTCGACTTTTGGCAAGTCATGCGTTGCTCTCCCCGAAATTAGCCAGTAAATTTTTCAATGCCTTCACCGCGTAATGGTAGTTCACTTTCGCCGCCGAAACCGAAATGCCGACCGACTCGGCGATTTCGGCAAAGCTCATGTCGCCGAAGGCGCGCATTTGCAGCACCTCTTTCTGGCGGGGCGGCAGGTTTTCCATCGCTTCCTCGACGATTTTCCGGCGCTGATGGGCTTCGATCTGGTCGTCCACCGTGCTTTCCACCGACGCGGTGCGCTCGGTCAGCTCCTCGCCTTCGCGGCGGGCGCGATCGCGGATGAGGTTTTTCGAGTAATTCATCGCGATGCGGAAGATCCACGTCTTCAAGCTCGAACGTCCCTCAAAGCGCGCTAAGTTCTTGTAAACAGACAAGAACGTCTTTTGCGCGACTTCATCGGCGTCATCCTGGTTGCCGACCATTTTCAGCGCCAGGTAGAACACCATTCGCTGGTATTTCTTGACAATGATCTCAAAGGCGAACTCGTCGCCCTTATCGACAAAACGCCCAACCAAGGCTTTATCGTCATCAAGCAGCGGCATATCCTCGCTTTTCGTCACGTCCTCTTCCACTAATTACGACACCCCGGCGCAAATGCGGGTTAAAAACTTAAAAACAGGCAATTGCCCATGATTTCTTGTTGTTATTCAACATGTTAGCGCTAACCCCCGTTTTAAAAAAGGGAGTGACTCGCCGGAACCTTCTTCTTGACCGAAGGGCAAGCCTCAGACAGCGAATCCGTTTACCGAATGCCAAGTCCAGGCATTATGCCTGACAGCCACACCCGTCGTCGTCATCATCATCGTCATCGTCATCTGCACCGGCATCGTCGTCGATGGCGTCATCGTCGACAATGTCATCGTCACCGGTATCGTCGTCGGAAACGTCGTCGTCGGCTGTGTCGTCATCGGCCGTGTCATCGTCGGCGGTGTCGTCATCGGCCGTGTCGTCATCGGCCGTGTCATCGTCGGCGGTGTCATCGTCGGTGGTGTCGTCGTCGTCACCGGCGGAGATGGCATCGAAAAAGACGACAAAAACGCCTCTTGCGTTGATGGTCATGTCGCCGCTGGTAGCGCCGATGATTAAGTCGAGATCAACGTCGCCGTCGAGGTCGGACACCTGCAAGGCATCGCCGAGTTGGTAATACGGCGCGGACCCGTGGTAGGTCACGGCCGGTTCGAGATCGGCGATGTTGACCACCTGATCGGGTTCGTCAAGTTGGTCGGCGTTCAGTTGCACGACCAAACCGGATGAATCGAGCAGATTGTGCCGACCGAAGGGCGCGCTGGCCAGCAACATCGGTGCGGCGCGCGAAGCGGTCAACGGCGTTACCACCGCGGCGTGTTCGAAATAGCTCCACCAGTCGCCTTCGCCGAGCACGGCCAAGTCGGGCGGCTGCAGGGTGAGGTCGATGCTTGCGCCGGTGGTAAGGCGGCTGTTTTCGACCATCATCGCCGCGCCGATCGTGTGGCCTTCGGCGCTGAAATAAGGATCGGTCATGACGCAATCGCGCAGACCGTCGCCGGTCAGATCGGCCAGGTAAACATGATCGCCGAGGTAAGAAAAGCGACTGGCATCGCCGGCCACAATCGTCACGTCGGCCGGATCGGTCGCCAGGTTCTGCACCTCCGAATCGGACACTTCGCGCCCGAAAACGATGTACGCGCCGCCACGGCCGTTACCGGTTAGAAGACTGGGCGCGCCGATGGCCAGGTCGTCCTTGCCGTCGCCGTCGAGGTCACCGAAGAACATAGACGAGCCGAAGGAATCGCTGGTTGCCGGCGAGACAATCGTCAGGTCGGGCGCATCGACGGCAAAGTCACGCACCGCGCCGGTGGTTTTCAGAAACGGCCCGAGCACAAGGTAAACGGCATGGGGCAGCGACAGGCTGTCGGCGTTGATCGCCAGGTCGACTGCGCCGTCGCCGTTGAAATCGCCGGTCGCAATCGTGGCGCCGAGGTACGCGTAATCGCGGTCATGCAACAAAATCAGATCCGGATCCGTCGTTGTCCAGTCGACCTCCCAGTTAGCCGGGGCGTCGGTGCGACCGAACAGTATGCTGACTTGCCCGGCCCAGGGGGCGGTGCCCGGTTCGGCGTTGGGGTCACCGATGATCACGTCGTCGCAGCCGTCGCCGTCGAGGTCGACCAGAGCCATGGCGCTGCAGAACGAGCCGCAATTGGCCGGCGCGAGAATCAGCACGTCGGTCGGGTCGGAGCCAAGATTGATCTTGCCGCCGAGTTGGTCGAGCGGACCTTGAATCACATAGGCGCGTTCGCCTCCCTCACCGAGGGAGCCGGCGGCCGATCACCCGCCGGGCGCGCCGATCAACAGATCGACGGTCTGGTCGCCGTTGAAATCGCCGATCGATAAAGCGGTACCGATGACGTCGTCGACATCGCCGGTGATCGTCAAGTCGGCGTCGGCGGTCGAGACGGTGTCGCCGGCCCAGGCCGCGGCCGACGCCAGCGTCACCACCATCCCCATTAACAAAAACAGTTGCAGGAAACGTGTTCGCTTTTTCATGGTTGTTCCTTCTTTTATCTCCGTCGTTGCTTTACCATCCGATGCCGAACAAGAAATCCAGCGCCGGCGGCGCTTCGATCAGGTCGCCGTAAACGCCCAGATAATCCTCCAGGAAACCGGTCACGGTCAACTCCTTGACGTTCATCGAGTAGCCCTCGAACGACGGAATCGGGAAATCCTCGAGGAACTGGCTGATCAACGGCAGGATGAAATCGATCAGCACCGGCACGAAGCCTTCGAAGAAAGCATCGGGCAACAAACTCATCGACTCGACCACATCGAGGTTGACGGTCATTTCGCCGAAGGTGAACGTGAAGGCATCGCCGGTCGCGTTGGCGTCGACGGTCACCGGCGCCTCGACGTACACCAGCATCTGCAGCACCAGCGTTTCTTCCTCGAATTCGTTGGTCACGACTACGTCGACGAACATTTCGCCCAACTGCAATTCCACCTGCGCCGCATCCGCCGGTGAAAGATCGAGAATCGGCGGCAGCAGCCCGTGCAGCTTGATCAGCACCGGCGCTTCCTCGCCGTAAATGTCGCTGATGCCGGGGAAGAACAATTCCAGATCGCCCGCGTAAAGCTCCAGGCTGATGCCGGAAGTTTCGTCCAGCGTCATGTTGAGCAACCCGGCACGGAAAACAATGTACAGCGCCTGATTGAGAATGTCGTCGGAGATCACCGCGCCCAACTGGTAACTCTGCCCGCCCGGCGAATTGTTGCCCATCACCGGCGGCGAGCCCGGCGTCCACAGCGAACCCGGCAAGTCAGGCACATTCGGATCGTAAGCGGTGGCGGTGGCGCGCGCATTCATCCACAGGGCGATGCCCCCTTCGTCGATGTCAATGCTTTCGAAAGCCGCTTCCACCGCGAGGGTTTTGTCGAGCAGTTCGAATTCGAAATAGAGTTCGAGGTCGGCCAGCGCCTCTTCGATCAGCGGCGGCACTTCGGTCTGGATGATGTCGTTGATCATGTCTTCGGCCATCGGAATCAACGTGCCGGCGAGGATGCCTTCGAGCAGGTTGACCAACGTCGGATCGAAACCGGTGATGGTCAGATCAAAGCCCTGCGGCTCGCCGATCGAAACATCGCCGAGGGTCACGCTCAACTCATTGTCGACCACGTCGATGTACACCGGCACCGAGGCCTGCAGGTAGCTGAAGGCGACCGTCCCCTGATACAGCGCCTCGCCGCCGTCGCTGCACTCGAGGGTGAAGTCGACCGAAATCAGAAAGTCGGTGATCTCCACCTCGGCCTCGATAAAGCCGTAATAGGCTTCGAGGTTGACCGCGAGGGCGTAATCGACGTCGGTGATCGTTGCGTAGACGTTGCATGTGGTGATGCCGAGATCGATGGTTTCGTCAATCAGCGGATCGGGCAGCAGCGTTGTGATATCGAATTCCGCAAGGTAGGCGTTGGCGATTTCCTCGATTTTGTTCAAACCCGATTCGTTGACGCGCGCGCCGATGGCGTCATCCACCCAAGATTCATTGTCCAGGTGGCTGCCGCGCAACACGCTGATGGCGTACTTGTTGCTGTTGCCGGCTTCGTCTTCGACGATCGCCTCGAACAGGTTGTAGCCGACATCCAACGCGGTTAACCAATAGAACTGGCCGGTGTCGCTGAAGGTGACGTTGAAGCCGTTGATCGTAAGCGTATCCACGTCGCTGCCGATGTCCTCGACGTAACCCTCGAGGGTGATCATCGAATCCGCGGTGAACAGGCCGCGATCGGGGCTGGTCCAGGTCAGCGTCGGCGGAACGTTGTCGGTGACGATGACCGTGGCGTAATCGTGCAACGTATAGTAATGCGCGCCGACGGTGAAGTTGCCGGCCTTGGCAAAGGTAATCGTCTGTTCTTCTTCGTCGACGATGACGCCGTCGTCAGGGTCCACTTCGATCGTCCAGCCCGAAGTGTACTGGTTCCCGTAGGCGTCGGCCATCTCGACTTCGTAGTCGATCACCTCGCCCGCATCGATGTGGTTGTCGCTGACCGATAACTCGAGATCCAACGGCGCCCCGGGCGTCACGTCAATCAACGCTTCGTCGGTGACGGCGGGGTAGCCGACCGGAAACGCGGTGACCGTGTGTTGGGTCGCGGTGTAGAACGTGATCTGGCTGCCGCTGATGTCGACGTTAGGCGGATCGACGTCAAAGTCGACCGCGAAATCCTGCAGCAACTGGCTGAAGCTGTTGTACACGGACGTGTTGGCCACCAGCGAATGCCCGGCCTGCACTTCGGTGCCCGACATGTGCAGTTCGATGCTGGTGGGAATATGGTCGAATCCTTCGTGATCTTCTTCGTCGGACAACTCAATCTTCTTGCCGCTGTATTCGCAGGAGGCCGAGAAGGTCCAGGTGCCGGGTTCTTCAAAGGTGAACACGTCGCCGTTCTGGGTAAAGCCGGTTTCCGGATCGATATCGTAGGCAATGGTCACCTGGCTGGTGATGTCGTTGCCCATCTCGTCGTAGACGTGTACATCGCGGGTGATTTCGGTGCCGAGCTGCGCTGCGTATTTGGTGAGGGTGAGGTCGAGATACGGGTCGTCGATGTCGACGTTGAAGGTCACGCTGTCGGTGGCCGAGTAGGGATCGTTTTCCACCAGAGCCGAAAGCGTATGCCCGCCGGCGGTAACACCGTCGACGGTGCCGGTGACGGTGGTGTCGGTGATCGTCAACTGATCGGTGACGTCATCGCCGTCCAGCCGCACGGTGACGGCGGCGGCGTTGCTGATATTGATCGACACGGTCTGTTCGTTGGAATAGTAGGTCTGCCCCTCTTCCGGCACGACGATTTCGACGGTCGGCTCTTCCGGTGTCGTGTCGTCGTCGACCGGCGTCGTGTCGTCATCGACCGGTGTGGTGTCGTCGTCGACCGGTGTGGTGTCGTCGTCGACCGGCGTGG
>Ga0272444_10002587_pt1 | contig 16648 bp, 17 predicted proteins | sample SSMForm13_FD_201033 | JGI IMG/M metagenome (GOLD analysis project Ga0272444, IMG submission 201033) | Marine sediment archaeal communities from Little Sippewissett salt marsh, Falmouth, MA, United States - SSM-Form-13 | ecosystem: Environmental > Aquatic > Marine > Wetlands > Sediment ...
CGAACGGTTATAGTGTTATTCATGAGTCAAGGTTTTTTGTGGATGGCCGAAAATCGTATTGAGGATAACCGCGATAATGCCGGTACAAATATAGGCCAGAGTTAAGGTGATCAGGGCAAATTTCCCTGATGCGGCTAATGATGCTGAAAGAGCCATCGAATCAGACGTTTCGGATAGCAGCATTACAGTAAGGAGTATATTTTCAACGATATCAAATACGGCGGCAGCGATAATAACACTTGAGAGGAGCGGGCTGGTTTTTGAGATGAAGGGTTGTTTATCACGAACACCGAGTGAAAGGACAGTGCAAAAAACAATAGTGTGGTGGAATAAGCGGCGATATACAGAAAGTCAAGACCGAGGCTGAATAGCGCAAGACCCTTCCCTTTTTCTCCCCAGGATTCAATAATTGTGTTTGCTTTTAGCTGATTAAATGCAAGCTCATATGCGACTATACCATATTTGTTAACGGAGCTGCAGCAATCGGTTAGCATCCGGTCAAGCAAGATCATGATACTCATCAAAAGCAGCGTGATGAAAAGCGTGATCAGAAGATATTTCTTTTTGCGATTATACTCGTGTTCTGAAGGGTATGGATTGATTCGCATTTTCTGTTCTCCTCTGTATGATTATTACAGCCATTGAACGGAAATCTGTTCTTAACTCAGAAAAATGGGGCCGTGATTTTGTTCAGGGTTGCGGTATACGCATGCATAAAGAATTTTATAAACTCGTCCCAGCTAGTGATGATGGTACTATAAAGAACAATCAGTACAAAAAGGAAAGAGGCTGTAAGGGCGAAAACGACCATGTTCAACAGTCTTCTAAAACAGGGATTGCAGGTGATTTTGTGAATATGTGTTACAAGAAGCTGTTTAAAGGCCCAGACGATGAGATCTATGCCGAGCAATACCAGTCCGAAATTTTGTAGAGTGCTTCCTGTATTCGTTGAGCGGTAAAGACTGCCTGCAAAGATCAGCACAATAGAGAGGAGGAATAATAACTGAACCCAATACCCGAACAATACACCAAAGAAGGATTTTGGCGTTGATATATCAAGCAAGCCAAGCAAAATCGTGTTCAGCTTTTTCAAATAGCTGCTGATTTTTTTTGTAATTCCTTCACCGGAATCAAGGCCGTCTATCATGGATGAGATTATACCTGATGAACGCCCGAGATATCTGAGGCTGGGTTCGGGTTCAAGTTCCCTGTGAAAGTCATATGTGGTTTGAAAAACGGTTTTCCACGCGGGGTCCGGACATTTATTTTCTGTTGATGGAGTTTTTCTGCCTGAGACAGTTTCATCTTTCGAGGATGAATAGTCGGAACACAGAATCCAGTCAATAAGGGATGTAAGCCTTTTAATAGTTGCCTCTTTACGGCATTTCCATGATATAAAATGCGAACGAACTTCACCTTTTATGTTTACGTTAGGGTGATTATTGTGTTTTCCTGCCGGAGCATACAGTGCTTTTCGTATGTAGTGAAGCCTTTTATACTGCTCTTCAGCTCTTTTTGATGTAAACCGGGTACATTGCAGTTCATAGAGCCATTCATCAATCGATTCTCTGAGAATGCTATGGTGGGCGTTATCGATGAAGCGTTGCCGTATTGATGTGTGCTGTTCTTCTGGATGAAGAACGGTAATTATTTGTGTATCCTTATTGTCCGGAATAAGAGCGGAAATCAGCCTTTCTGCTCCATCGAGTCTTCCCCACAAGATATCGTTTCGGCGCCATTCCCTGTCGAGAAAACCACCGAATGAACCGAGCGCAATCCCTGCAAGTTTTGATTGACCATTTTTCTTTTCATCCAACAGGTTGGTTGCATCCAGTGGGCTTATTCTGTGAATATTTATAGGGGTTCCTTCCCCATATTCACCTCCGGCCAGAAGCTGGAAGGTCGTTATTTCCTGTAATTCATAGCCATAATCATAAAAGAACAGAAGTTTTGTTGCGGCTTCGGGCAGCTCATTAAAAAGCTGCTGTAGGGCGACTTCAATCGTATTTCTTACAGCAGAGGTGCCTGAGCTGTCAGCGTGCAACTGAGGCGTTGCGGCACACCGGGTTTCTGAATCTTCATTGATTCTGTTCCCGATTGCTGCCATGAGAGCATTAAACTCATTTTTGAAATCAAAGTCGTTGACGTTTTGAGTGATTTTTTTTACGATGGTATCGAAATCAGGAAAGCTGTCATTTTTTTGATTGTCTGTTTGAAGAGAGGTCAGGATGGAGTCAATCTTTATTGATTCGATTTGTAGGGCAGTTGAAAGAAACGTCGTGAAGTTATATATCGGATTCTTTTTTCCATGTTGAAGAAGATCTTTTTTGAGAGCATAGAGGATTTTAATACTATCAACGACCGGTCGGTATAAGCGCTCTTGTACATTTTTGTTTTTATGATTAAAAATCCCATCATCAGTGTCACAGGGCTGTGTTAGCGTCTGTTCTAATACTTCTCGAAAATAGGCAAGTCTTCGTATACGGAAATCGATGTCATAACTTGCGATAAAGTGGTTTTCTGTTTTTTTCTCGTTCGCTTTTTTGGGAAAATAGTTCTCTTTTCGCCATGCAGTAACGAGATGTTTTATGCATAAATGTACTTTCGATTGCTCGTTTATACCAGCCGCCTTACTGATAACAAGAGTTAGGAAGTCGGATATTTTTTCAATCTTTGTATAATGGTATGAAGGGTACCCGCTTCCATATGTTTTGGTCAAATCATCAAGGTCAAGTGCCGCAAACGGCTTGTCTCCGATTGTTTTTTTCTCTAATAGATGGTTGAAAAAAGACTTGATTTCCGAAGAGGTGTTTTCAGCCGTTGCTTGTTTTTGCGTTAATTCAAAACCAAGATTCCCGTTATTATCTAAAAATATTTGTAATAAAGACGGAGTTATTTCTTCCCTGTTCTTATTTCCGTTTTCTTTTTTTTGTGGTGCCTGTATTTGCTGAGTATTCCCGGGTAATTTTGAATAAAATGTTTGATTGAGTTTCTCCTCATTGATGGGCGTTAGTGTTTCCTTTATCTGGTTCACTGTGCTGATCCAGCGATTTCGTTTTTGAAGAAAATTGATTTCCTCGCGTATTGTTTCATATCGAGGTAATTCGAATGCGGCAAGTGTAGTGTTTTTCAGAAACGAAATAGTTTTAGGTTGATCTTGTGGGGATTTCGTATCATCGGATTCAGGCGCAGGATCAATAAAGAGTAGCTTTCGTTCAAGTGGGCAGTCGGACTCTCTTTCATGGATGGCTTGTATGGCATGGCCGAACGGTCTGTTGTCAAGGTATCCACCGTCAGCAAACTCTCGTTCTTCCAGTGATATTCCGTTCGAGGCATTGTATGGTCTGAAAAACTCATGTTTCCAATTCTCCAGATTGGTTGAGAAGCTCTTGTAATCCTCACGGGAATTTTTTTTCAGGTAATCAAGAACTTCCGCAACTTTAACAGGTTCAAAAGCTGTCGGGAATGATGAAGTGCAACGAGAGGCGAACGCAAGTAGTGGGTCATATTTTTTTGTAAAGTGGTTTGGCTGTTCTTTTTTCCCGCTTTCACTGTCGTATTCAGCAAGCCGGTATTTGAAGGGAAATACATGTTTGTGAATATTTTCGAAGATTTTACCATCGCTCAGTTGAATAGGAAGTTGTGCGCCGCGTAGGTCGGTTGCAGTAACAAAGAGGTCAAGGGATTCAATAAGAGGTCTTTGGTTATCTGGGTTTTCTGACGGTTCCCTGTTTTGAGCGGCGAGCTCCATTCTTTGAAATGCTTCCAGAAGCTTGGCGTACATTCTCATGCTGTTCAGCAGAGAAGTTTTTGGCTCTTTAGTGCAGAGCCTGCCAGCTTGGGATTCGCTATCGTTAAGTAGTTTGCCGAGATCACCTTCTTCAAGCCAGATTTTCTCAAGGTCTTTCAGGTTGTCGAGTCCTCGTGCCAGTCCTTTCGCCAGACATACACCATTTATCCCACCGGCAGATGTTCCTGAAATTATATCAACAATGAAGCGGTGACGGAAATTTGCCTTGTGGTTTGACGCAAGGTAGTTTGCGATTTCACTATAGACAGATGAGACTCCTTTTGATTTCGTAGAATAGTTTTCGGCTGTAGTATCCCAATTCTTTTCTGAAGTGGCATTCACCATATTCAGGAGTTCTTGAGCAATGCCGTTCATGTAGATGGCAAGCGATACGCCTCCGTACATGACAACAGCGAAACGGATCTCCTTGGTAATTGTATGCCGGCATTGCGCTGAATCCTGACTCATGGAAGTCTCCTGAGGCGGGGTGAAAGGTTTCCTGTTGAACGGCAGGCTTATGAGTATATAGTGTAATATAGGCGAAATACCTTTTCCTCAAAAGTAATTATAGCGGAATATTTGCGATTAGTGAACGCTTGAAATGAAATATGTGAGAGGAGTGAAATAAGCGGGAAAGCGCAGAGCAGCAATGCGAAGGTCGTTGTGAGGCGGCTATGATGGATATGGTGCAGAAAAAGTTATCCGGTCTGAATCTCGGTTTTGAGATCTATCTCTTCGAGTATGGAACTGACCCTGAGGCATGCCGGCAGCGGGCCTGCGAAGACGATGGAGCGTCCTTTGGTGTGGACTTCCCATGTATGCTTTTCCGCCTTTGAGCGGCTGCACTGGATCGCCTTGATAATCTGAAGGATCACTTCGTCAAAGGTGTGCTCTTCATCATTGAAGAGTACCACTCTGTATGCGTCAAGTGTATCGCTCAGGGTATCCTGAGTGCTTGTTTCGCTTTCCTCTCCTCCATGGGAGGCTTGCCAGAAACTCAACATAACCAATGAAATCTATACGTGGACATAACGATACGGTCGCATACCTGAAAAGGTAATAAAAACAGAAATGATCATAAAACGCAGAGTAATCGTAAGCGTATCTTTTCGCCAGAAGCCAGAAGCCAGAAGCCAGAAGCCAGAAGCCAGAAGCCAGAAGCCAGAAGCCAGAAGCCAGAAGCCAGAAGCCAGTACTAAGATGAAGATAGTTGAAGCAGTGACTTGTAACGAGTGACGCGTAAAAAAACAAAGCAGCTGAATGGCTGGATAGCTATCTGGCTACTCAGCTAACCAGCTATTCAGCAACATCCCCACTCATTATTCAATAGTCATTTGCCATTTCCCACTTATCGCTCATTGCTCAGAACTCAGAACTCCCTCCTCCCCATCTGACACATTCGACAGTCACCAGTCACCGAACCGCGGGCGATGTCGTCAGTGATATCTGTTCCTGACTGGCGTTAAGCGTGCAGGTTGCTCCGACGGGCAGCGTGAGAAGGTCGTCGATATGTCCATAGGAGAGTCCCGCGACAACAGGAACTTTTGGAGAGGTTTTCTCTGTGTAGAAGCGCAGAATATCGAGAAGAGGATGCTGCGTATCAAACGTTATGATCTCTTTGCTGAACTGGCCGAACAAAATACCTGAGCAGCTGCTGAGCAGACCTGCATTGTGGAAGTGGGAAAGGAGCCGGTCGATCCTGTAAGGTTCTTCATTGATATCCTCAAAAATCGGCAGAGCTCCTTTCATCGAGGGCAGATAGGGGGTGCCTACCAGACAGGATAAAACAGTCAGATTGCCGGCGAGCAGCGTCCCTGTGGCAGTGCCTTCCCTGTAGACGTTAATGGGATGGTCAGGATGATTGATGATCTGGCGAACAGAGGATGTCGATTCAAGTAATTTCCAGAAATTCTCTTCTGTATAACTGCTGGGATTGTGCAGTTCTGTCGCAAGCATCGGACCTGAAAAAGTCAGCAAACCGGTTTTAGCCAGGAGCGCTATCGAAAGAGCTGTGATATCAGAATACCCTGCGAAGATTTTTGGGTTTCGTGCGACCAGCTCGTAATCGAGATCCTGCAGAAGTCTTGTCGCTCCGGATCCGCCTCTCAGGCAGAAAATCGCCTTCACGGATGCATCGGCAAACATCTCATGGAGGTCGCTGAGTTTTCGCCGGTCGAGTTCCAGGCGGTTGTCTGTTCTGGAGTTGAAATGTTCCGCGGGCTTTACCCGGTAGCCGAGCTTTTCAAGATAAGAAACCGCGTGACCGACTTTTTCGTGGTCGGGAGAAGGGGAGGATGGTGAGATGAGCCCGATGGTGTCACCATGCCGGAGTGCTTTGGGTATCAGGGTTCTCATGTGTATAAGAAAAAAACATCAGTGAAGCGGAGATTTTTCCTATTTCACTGATGTTTTATATAGCGCGTTAGTTCCGTTGTTCGGATTATGAAATGTCTTCCGCGAGGAGAATTGCTTTATTGTCGCTCATTTCAAAAAAACCGTCAGCGATCATAAACATCTTCTCGCTATTGTCGGGAAGAGCAAGCTTTACTTTTCCACCCTTGAGCGCGGAAACCAGCGGAGCGTGGTTTTTCAGAACCTGGAACAGTCCATCCCTTCCGGGCGCCAGAATGCTTGTGACTTCTCCCGCAAAAAACTGTGCTTGCGGGGTGACAATTTCAATGTCAAAGGTTTTATCGGCACCAGCCATGATACTCTGATGATTTACAGGGTTTTCGCTTTCTCAATTGCTTCTTCGATTGTACCGACAAGGTAGAACGCATTTTCAGGCAGATCGTCATGCTTGCCGTCAATGATTTCATTGAATCCCTTAATGGTATCTTCGAGCTTCACGTATTTCCCTTCAAGGCCTGTAAACGCTTCGGCAACGAAGAACGGCTGTGAAAGGAAGCGCTGAATCTTTCTTGCTCTGGTTACGGTCAGCTTATCCTCGTCGCTCAACTCGTCCATACCGAGAATCGCGATGATATCCTGAAGGTCCTTGTAGCGTTGCAGGAGAGATTTAACTGCCTGAGCTGTGTCGTAGTGTTCGTCACCGACAATATTAGGATCAAGGATTCGTGATGTTGAGTCGAGAGGATCGACAGCCGGGTAGATGCCGAGCTCTGCGATAGAACGGGAGAGAACCGTTGTCGCATCGAGGTGAGTGAACGCTGTTGCAGGTGCCGGATCGGTAAGATCATCAGCAGGAACGTAAATAGCCTGTACAGAGGTTACGGAGCCTTTACTTGTCGATACAATTCTGTCCTGCAGTTCGCCCATCTCTGTGCCAAGGGTTGGCTGATATCCTACAGCACTCGGCATTCGTCCGAGAAGTGCGGAAACCTCCGAGCCTGCCTGGGTGAAACGGAAGATGTTGTCGATAAAGAGTAGCACGTCACGATTCTCTTCGTCACGGAAGTATTCCGCGATACTCAGACCGGTAAGTGCAACACGTGCGCGGGCACCGGGAGGCTCGTTCATCTGCCCGAACACAAGCGCTGTCTTGTCGATAACTCCGGACTCTTTCATCTCTTCCCAGAGGTCGTTACCTTCTCTGGTGCGTTCCCCAACGCCGGCGAACACACTGAAACCGGACTGCTGTTTAGCTATATTGTTGATAAGCTCCATGATAAGCACGGTCTTTCCGACACCGGCACCACCGAACAAACCGGTTTTTCCGCCACGTGAATACGGCTCCAGAAGGTCGATGACTTTGATGCCTGTCTCAAACATTTCAGATTTTGTCGACAGTTCGTCGAACTTCGGAGTGGGCCTGTGAATCGGATATGATTTCTCGCTCTTGACAGCTCCTTTGCCATCGATAGGATCACCTACGACGTTCAGCATTCTGCCAAGCACGTTCGGACCGACAGGAACCTGAATAGGCTTCCCTGTGTTTATGACGGGTATTCCCCGTACAAGGCCATCTGTCGCGTCCATGGAAATGGTTCGCACACGTTCTTCTCCAAGATGCTGCTGGGTTTCAAGAACAAGTTTTGTTCCGTCCGGGCGGGTGACGGTCAGTGCGTCGAGAATTGCCGGTAGGCCTCCTTCCTGGAAATCAACATCAACGACAGGGCCGATGATTTGAGATATCTTACCTTCTTGCATATTCACAGTGTTGAAAGGATTGTATGTATTGCGATGACAACTTTTACTTCAGGGCCCGGTTTTTTCCGGATGGCCCTGTTGTTTTTTTTCAGGTTAGAGCCACCTGCGGGAGTTGAACCCACGACCTACTGTTTACGAAACAGTTGCTCTACCAACTGAGCTAAGGTGGCACCTTAAAAAAATATGGTTTAAAATATACTTTATTTATTGTATAAACGCAAAGCAATATGGGCTTAGTTCAAAAGGCTATTAATAAAGGGAGGAATTGTATATTTTCAAACTGAAAGGTGTAGGTTTTTCCTCTACGCCAACCGGATTAATGCTAACACTACATTTATGAGATTGTTTAAATTAGCCACTGTTCTGAGTATCTCTCTGGTCATAATTGCCTGCAAGACAGAGCCGGCTGAAACGGCAAAGCCCCAAGCGGCAACAGTTGAGGCGACACAGGTAGTCATGGCTCCGGAATTTGCCGGAAAAACTCTGAAGGGAGAGGAGTTCTCTTCGCAGGAACTCTCAGGAAAGGTCTACATACTTAACTTTTTTGCGTCCTGGTGCCCTCCCTGCCGTGCAGAAGTCCCTGATATGATTGAGCTTCAGGATGAGTATAAACAGAAAGGATTCACCTTTATCGGGGTGACAGTAGACGAGGATCTGACGAAGGCAAGGCAATTTGCCGATGATTTCGGCATCAACTTTCCTGTTCTGGTCGCCGATCAGCAGATGATCGAAGCGTACAGCGATCATGTTCAGGGCGGTTTACGTTCCATCCCGACATCTTTTGTTATCAGCGCCAATGGTTCGATATCTTCTGTGCTTTTAGGCGCTCAAAGCAAAATGGCTTTTGACGGATTGATTCGTGAAGCCATTGATGCGGGTAACTAAGTTTTGCTTGATTGTTATCCGCATGATAATTTGTACATGTAATTTCGAGTATTCTTTTAAACTTCTGTAAAAAACAGACAAACATGAGCTCACTGCGCATCGATACTCCCGAATATGTAAAAAACACAAAATTAATTGAGTGGGTACGTGAAACCGCGGAACTCTGTCAACCGGATTCCGTCATCTGGTGTGACGGTACACAGGAAGAATATGACACGTTGTGTCAGGAAATGGTTGATAGCGGCACCTTTACCAGACTATCGGATGAGAAGCGTCCGAACAGTTTCCTGTGCAGGTCTGATCCCAGTGACGTAGCCAGGGTTGAGGACAGGACTTATATCTGCAGCCTTCGCAGGCAGGATGCCGGTCCGACCAACAACTGGGTGCCGCCAAAAGAGATGAAAGCGACCCTGAAAGAACTCTATTCAGGGTGCATGAAAGGGCGAACGATGTATGTCATTCCGTTCAGTATGGGGCCGCTTGGGTCACCTATAGCGCACATTGGTGTAGAGATAACCGATTCACCATACGTCGTGGTGAACATGCGTATCATGACAAGGATGGGCAGAAAGGTGATGGATATTCTCGCAGATGGTCGGGATTTCGTGCACTGTCTGCATTCGGTCGGCGCGCCGCTTGAAGAGGGAGCGCAGGATGTCCCCTGGCCTTGTAACGATCAGAAGTATATTGTCCATTTTCCTGAAGAGCGTTCAATTATGTCTTTCGGTAGCGGATACGGAGGTAACGCGCTGCTTGGTAAAAAGTGTTTCGCTCTTCGAATCGCCTCTTCCATGGCCCGCGACGAGGGATGGCTGGCAGAGCATATGCTCATTCTCTGTGTTGAATCTCCCGAAGGAGAAAAAACCTATGTGGCCGCCGCTTTTCCCAGCGCATGTGGTAAAACTAATTTTGCCATGCTTATTCCTCCGGACTCTTTTGAGGGGTGGAAGGTTACTACGATTGGTGATGATATAGCCTGGATTAAGCCCGCTGAAGACGGCAGGCTCCACGCCATCAATCCTGAATACGGATTTTTCGGAGTGGCGCCCGGCACATCGGTAAAAACCAATCCGAACGCCATGGCGACCCTGAGCGCAAACTGTATTTATACCAATGTCGCATTGACGCCTGACGGTGATGTCTGGTGGGAAGGTATGACCGATACTTCTCCTGAGTCGCTGATTGACTGGCAGGGTAATGCATGGACTCCTGATGCAGGGCGGCCTGCAGCTCATCCGAACGCCCGTTTTACCTCGCCTGCTTCTCAGTGTCCGAGTATAAACCCCGAATGGGAGAATCCGGCGGGTGTGCCGATCGACGCCTTTATTTTCGGCGGTAGGCGCAGTAATCTTGTGCCCCTTGTCTACCAGTCGCCAAACTGGTATTTCGGAGTCTATCTTGCGGCTACCATGGGCTCTGAAAAGACAGCGGCAGCAGCCGGAAAAATCGGTGAGGTGCGTCGAGATCCTTTTGCCATGCTTCCCTTCTGTGGCTACCATATGGGTGACTATTTCACCCACTGGCTTCATGTCGGCCGTCTCCTTCAGGAGCCCCCGAGAATTTTCGGTGTTAACTGGTTTCGCAAGGATGAAAACGGCAAGTTTCTCTGGCCCGGTTTTGGCGAGAACATGCGAGTGTTGAAGTGGATCGTCGATCGGGTGCATGGGCGTGCGAGCGCCGTGGAAAGTCCTCTGGGCTGGATGCCTAAATATGAGTCCATGGAGTGGGATGGGCTCGAAGATTTCACTCTCGACGATTTTTCAAAGCTTATGGCGGTTGACCGTGAAGACTGGAAGAAGGAGTTGTTGTCTCACGAGGCGCTTTTTGAGAAAATTTACGATAAACTACCCAAGGAGTTCTCTCATATACGGGAGCTGCTTCTCTCGACCTTCTGGCTCTCTCCTGAACATTGGGGGCTTGCCCAGGAACGCTATACGGGAGAGAATCACTGAACAGTAGTTCCTTGATTGTTTGATGACCACATGCCGCGACGGGATTTTCCTGCCGCGGCTTTTTTTATTCTTCTTAACAGTATTTTTTGTCTTTTTTTACGAGGGGTTGTTGTAAAAATGCAGATATATCACTATATGGTTATATAGTCTGATTTTTACTTCCCTCGCAACTATCTAAGATTTTTTTATCGCTGAATCTCCCTGACATTTTTTCTCCTGTTTATGGTTATGAAGGAATGTGCCCGGTGAGCTATTCCGTTTTTTTGTAAAAATTTTAAACAGAAGCTTTATGAGAAAATACGTGAACCGAACTGTATTGTTGTCTCTGCTGCTTGTGACCGGAGCCAGGGCGGCAAATGCAACCCATGGAATGAATCTTGAAGGTTATGGCGCCAAGTCTCACGCTATGGGAGGCACAGGGCTGGCATATGATACGGGAAACTCTGCAGTGATGAACAACCCCGCAACGCTGTCATTGATGAAAGAGGGCGCCAGTCGTCTGGGATTGGGAGTCAGAGGTTTACACCCTCATGTTAGTGCCTGGTATAACGATGTTGAGTCGCATTCAGAAGGGGATTCCTACTTCATGCCCTCTATTTCGTACATGAGGCGGGGCGAAAGGCTCTCTTATGGGGTAGGTCTTCTTGCACAGGGCGGTATGGGAACGGAGTATGGGGATCACTCCCCGCTGTTTCAGTATGGCATGTCAATGTTCGGCGGTATGGTGCCGATGAGCGGAGAAGATATCCGTTCAGAGGTCAGCATGGGAAGGGTTATGTTGCCGATTTCCTATGAATTGACGGAGAGTACGTCAATAGGCGCTTCAGTGGATATAGTCTGGGCAAGCATGGATCTTCGGATGGATATGGATGGCTCTCATTTTGCCTCGATGCTTGGCGGAAAGGGTGGTTCGGTTTCAGGAAGTATGCTGTCACCGTTTATGAGTATGATGGACGGATCGACAATCACGGATATCAACTATGTTCGGTACGATTTTTCCAATGACAGTGAGTTTGCAGGAGAGGCTGACGGATACGGGATAGGCCTGAAAGCAGGCATTGTGCACAAGCTGAGTGATATTGTCTCGATCGGTGCGGTATATCATTCGCAAACGCATATCAGTGATCTTGAAACATCTTCAGCAACGCTTTCTTTCAATGGTTCGGGCAACGCATTCCCCGCCGGGTCACCGGTATATGTTAGCGGTAAGGTTATCGTTAAGGATTTTGAATGGCCTGAAACTATCGGCGCGGGAATCGCTCTCTATCCAGGCCCTCGCTGGATGCTTGCTGCCGATATCAAACTGCTTAACTGGTCAGCAGTTATGGATGAATTCAAGGTTAGTTTTACGGCGGATATGAGTGCGGAAAACGGCCCGTTTGCCGGTGAAAGCCTTGATGTTTCGATGGACCAGAATTGGGAAGACCAGATTGTTATCGGTTTTGGCGCACAGTATACAGTCACAAATAATTTTAAAATAAGGGCGGGCGTAAGCCTTGCTGATAATCCGGTTCCTGACAAGACTCTTAACCCGCTGTTTCCGGCAACTACCGTAACTCACTATACCTGTGGTTTCGGTTGGAGGCTGTTTGATCATCATAATGTCGGTTATGCGTTTGCCTATGTTCCTGAGGCTCGGGATACCAATGTTGACGGTGTTACGATGGCGCATGGCCAGACAAACTGGTCGCTGAACTATGCCTATAATTTTTAGGGACAACTTTTTGATAACTATTCTCTTCGCAGTTTATCCGGACGGTAGAGCTGTTGGAAAAGAAGATATGCCTCAACCAGAATTGCAGGAATTTGACCGTATAGCTATACTGTTTGGAGTAGTGTAATATCGGGAAAACTTTTAAGGGAAGCAGGCGCAATGGAATGCAAAAAAGAGGAGAATCTCACAAGGTGCAACTGCACCTATGAACCATGTTCTCGAAAAGGGATATGCTGTGAGTGCATTGCCTACCATAATGTGAAAGGGCAGCTTCCAGCCTGTTTATTCCCTGATGATGCTGAAAAAACCTGGGACAGGAGTATCGCAAGGTTTATCGAAGTATACAGTAAGGATCGATAGTATTCAGCATTTCCCCGGTGGCAGATCTGTGGTTTTCTTGTCCGGGGAAACTGGTTACTGAGCGTTACGCCGCATCGAGTGTAAATCCGATTCTTACCGTTACCTGCCAGTATGCGATTTTGTTTTCCTCAACATGGCAACGTGTTTCGACGACCTCAACCCAGCGAATGTGACGGATTGTTTCAGCAGCCCTTTCTACAGCGTTATTGACAGCGTCTTCAATGCTTTTTGATGAAGAACCGACAAGCTCGATCTTTTTGTAAACGTGCTGTGTGCTCATAGGTATATGTATGTTGTTTATATAGTATAAATTGACATGACGGTAGCATATACTGTCATAAAATGTAATTAAATAAATAGAGAGCATACTCACAACACGCCCAGAGATAAAGAGCGTCCTGACGTGAGGGCTGTATGTGGGGAAGATATTCCGGAATCCTGCATTGGTCAGAGAGATTTTTTTTACGTTAACGGGGTTTCTGTTTGTCCTGCTTACGTTTTATGGTATATTTTTACTATATAATCATATAATTATATTCAACTCTTACCAAGCATTATTATGAGTGAACCACAGAAAAAAGTCGCGCTGATCGCCTCACAAGGGACACTTGACTGGGCCTATCCTCCGTTTATTCTCGGTTCCGCAGCCGCAGCAATGGATATGGAAGTGGTGATATTCTTCACCTTTTACGGCTTACCGCTGTTGAACAAAAAGATTGACGCCAAAGTCTCACCGCACGGCAACCCTGCCATGCCGATGAAAATGCCGTTCGGCAGCAAGGATTTTCAGGGGATCAATTGGCCGATACCGAATTTTCTTTCAGGAAATGTTCCCGGCTTCGATTCACTTGCAACGGGTCTGATGAAGGAGACATTCAAAAACAAGGGTGTTGCTACCATAGAAGAGCTGCGCGAGCTCTGTATTGATTGCGGTGTGAAGTTTATCGCATGCCAGATGACCATGGATGTTTTCGGTTTTACAAAGGATGACTTTATCGACGGGGTCGATTTCGGTGGAGCGGCAATGTTTCTGGAGTATGCGGCTGATGCCGATATTCAGCTTTTTATCTGACCGGAATTGAGCATTTCTTGAACCCCACTGTTCAGGTCTGAATTATTTCTCTCAGATACGTTGTCTCAAAAGAGTTCGTTTATGAAAATTGCAATTAGCGGAAAGGGCGGGGTTGGCAAAACAACCCTCAGCGCCCTGATGGCAAGGGAGCTCTCTGAACAGGGGAAGCGAGTCCTTGCTATTGATGCGGACCCGAATGGAAATCTTGCTGAAGCTGTCGGCTATGACGCAGGGAGACTCGGGAGAATCGAGCCGTTGATTGAAAAAAAGGCTCTTGTGGAAGAGCGGACCGGAGCTAAGCCCGGAAGTATGGGCGGCTACTTTGTACTTAACCCCAGGGTAGATGATCTTGTCGAAAAGTTTTCTGTTGAGATCAACGGCATGCGTTTGATGGTCACCGGAGAACTCAAAGAAGCTTTAGGCGGTTGTTATTGTCCTGAAAATGCTTTGCTCCGGTCTTTTCTCCGCCACCTTATGGTCGAAAGTGAAGATTGGGTGGTTCTGGATATGGAGGCAGGGTTTGAGCACCTCACACGCGGCACTGCTGAATCCGTAAGCATCCTTCTGGTGGTTGTCGAGCCTGGTCTCAGAGCGATGAAAACAGCAGAAAAAATCACCTCTCTGGCAAAACAGCTGCATATTCAGAAGGTAGGCTTCATTGTCAACAAGGTGCATAGTGAGGGTCAGATTTGCAGGATATCTGAAAGACTGGGCCCTGAGAGGATATGGGCAGTCATTCCTTTTGATTTTCTTGCGGTCGAAGCGGATCTTTCCGGAAGTTCTCCCTTTGAAGCGTGCCCTGCGATGCTTGAGACCGTACGAGAGCTTATAGAAAAGCTGGATAAGATACTGGTAGGCGATTAAGGTGCTTTTTTTTGGAAAGAATAGTAACGATCGTTAATTTAATCTGTTGCCACAGAATTGTATCGTCCTGTCGGTCAGCGGTTTCTTCACAACAGGATTTCCTCGTTGACTAGAGTATGCCACCGTACAGGTTTACGGCTAATGATCGCTTTTTTTTGTTCTTGAGGTTAACGATAGTTAACTCTTGTTCCCGGAAGGGATGATGGCCTGATGATAGAAAATATCCAGATAGCTCGTAGAAGGGCAGCGGTGTTCATGAAGAGGGACTATTCTGAAAATGAAATTACAATGGAGGCAGGTTATGAAAGAGGAAAAAGAATCAATCTCGCGTAGGCGCTTTCTTCAGAACTCCACGGTTGGTCTTGGTGCATTAATGGCAGGATATCCTCTGCTTCAGGGGTGCACGAAGGATGAGGGCGGGGCGTCAGCAGGAAAGGAAGGGGGGGCCGGCAAAAAGGTTACCAGCTGTTATCTACCGATAACCGACGCGACCCCGATTATTCTGGCTCATGAAATGGGATTCTATAAGGAGATGGGTATCGAATCCGACAGACCTGTGCTGATCAGGGGGTGGGCTCCGATGGCCGAGGCTTTCATGGCGGGAAGGTTCAATCTTACGCATCTGCTGGCGCCTATTCCGGTATATATGCGCTACAGCATGGGATTTCCCGTTAAGGTTGTGGCGTGGGATCATATTAACGGATCAGCGATTACCGTCGGCAAGGATAGCGGTATTGATTCGTACGCAGATCTTGGCGGCAAGCAGATCGCAATTCCCTACTGGTATTCGATGCACAATGTGATCATTCAGATGATCGCCCGTGAGTATGGTATCGAGCCGGTCATTCAGAACAAAAACGCCCCGCTTTCAGACAATCAGGTGAACCTGTTTGTTATGGCCCCGCCTGATATGCCTACGGCGATGGCATCAAAAGCGATTGACGGATATATCGTAGCCGAGCCCTTCAATGCGGCAGGCGAGATCCTTGCAGGAGGGAAAATCGTTCGATTTACCGGTGATGTCTGGAAAAACCACCCCTGCTGTGTCGCAGTCATGAATGAAAAGGATGTTGCAGACAAGGAGTGGTCGCACAATGTTGTCAAGGCGCTCGTCAAGGCTGAGCTCTGGGCGCTCAACAACGCTGAGGAAGCCGCTCATATACTTTCCAAGGATGGCGCCCAGTATCTACCTCTTCCCGAGAAGGTCGTCAAGCGTGCGATGATGAAGTACGATCTTGAAACATACGGCGCGAACGGCGGGACCGGAGCGATCCAGCACCCTGAATGGCAGGCACAAAGACTTTCCTATAATCCATACCAGTTTGAATCAGCGACACGACACATGATCGAGATGTTGAAACAGACCAGAATGGAGGGTGACCTCAGCTTTCTCCAGGCCCTTGATCCGGCCGTTGTTCAGAAGGAACTGATGTACACCGACGGAGTAAAAGCGGCAGTCGCGGATCTTGGCGGTCTTGAGCTCTTTGCCGGCGTCGATCAGGCAAGCCCGTTTGAAAGGGAAGAAATCATAGCAATATAAAAGCCTCTTCCAGACAGTTCACTACTCTGTTCAGCGATAAGGAGGGGCAAAATTAACAGCGGTAATAGGGCTGTCAGGGTATTCTGCGCCTTTCTGTAATGGCGTATGACAGCTCGAACTGTATTGCCTGCCGTTCACAGAGAATCAATAAATTTATGAATATGGGCAGTAAAGAAGACAATAAACAGTCCGGCTCCGGCGTGATTGTGGATTTTATAAAGGGTCGGGGGTTCTATCTCCTCGGTATTCTTCTCTTTCTGGCTGCCTGGCAGATCGCATGCTCGCTGAAGGGCTTCGGCGATTTCAGTGAAGCATTTTCCCCTCTGTCAGCGGCTTTGGCTTTACTGGAAATGGCCAGGAA
>Ga0272444_10002588_pt1 | contig 16645 bp, 13 predicted proteins | sample SSMForm13_FD_201033 | JGI IMG/M metagenome (GOLD analysis project Ga0272444, IMG submission 201033) | Marine sediment archaeal communities from Little Sippewissett salt marsh, Falmouth, MA, United States - SSM-Form-13 | ecosystem: Environmental > Aquatic > Marine > Wetlands > Sediment ...
CAAGGGGGTCGCGCTGGCCGATCGCAAGGGCATCATCATCGCCGACACCAAGTTCGAGTTCGGGATGCTGGATGACGAGATGATTCTAATCGACGAAGTCCTGACCCCCGACTCCTCGCGCTTCTGGCCCAAAGACAGCTACGCCCCCGGCGGCGCTCAGCAGAGTTTCGACAAACAGTACCTGCGCGACTATCTGGGCACCCTGGATTGGCCAAAGGAGCCCCCGGCCCCCCAACTGCCCCCGGAAGTGATCGAAAACACCCGCGCCCGGTATCTGGAAGCCCTCAAACGACTCACCGGCACGTAATTGGAGTCATCTGTCGCAGACGCCATCGCCGCTTTGCCCTTCGAAAACGTGGCGCTTGGGCGCATCGACCCGGCCGATGAGACTCTGCGCATCACCACGGCCGAGGGCATCGACGATCTGTGCCGGTCCATCGGCACGCTGGGGCTGCTGACGGCCCCGATCCTGCAAGCCGTCGGCGACGCCTACCGCGTGGTCAGCGGCTTCCGGCGCGTCGCCGCCTGTCGCCGCCTGGGCCGGGCAGTGATCCCGGCACGGGTGCTGGGGCCTGAAACCGCCCCGCTACTGATTGTCCGCCTGGCGATCGCCGAGAACAGCGGGCAGCGGCCCCTCAACCTCATCGAACAGTCGCGCGCGATCGGTTTGCTATCGCCAGTTTTACCGCCGGAAGCTGATCCGGGGCAGGCGCTGGCCTGCCTGGGGCTCTCGGTGAATTCGGCCCTGGCGCGGAAAATCGGTCTTCTGAGCGGTTTGGCAGACGTGATTCAGGAAGGGGTCTTGGCCGGCAATCTCTCCCTGGCCATGGCGCTTGAGCTGGGCGGGATGCCGGCCGGGGAAGGCCGGCTGCTGGCCGAACTCTTTGCCGAACTGAAGCCCAGCCTCAACAAGCAGCGTGAGATCCTCACCCTGGCAAGCGAAATTGCGCTCCGCGACGGGACCGATCTGGCCGCGCTCTTTTCCTCCCAGCCCCTGGTCGGCATTCGCAGCGCGCCGGAGATGGACCGCAACCAGAAACTGCGCCAGATCCGGAGTATCCTCCACCAGAAGCGCTACCCCGAACTCAGCCGCTTCGAGGGCCGCCTGACCGAGGCCCTGGGGCGCCTCAAACTCGGCCCCGGTTTGAGTCTGACCCCGCCGCGTCATTTTGAATCCTCCACCTGGACGGCGACCCTCGCCTTCGACAACCGGGCTTCCCTGGCTGCGGCCCATCGCGCCCTGGGGCGGCTGGTGGACGACCCCGGCTTTGAGCGCATTCTCGAAAAGAAAGACATCTGAGGCCGGCAGCGGGGTCGTCTTTTGGAAATATCTATTGCGGCGGGCCTAAAAACGGCACCATGATCAATTCGATGAACAGATAGGCCAGGAACCCCATCACCAAGACGACAACGGTGTAAAAGTACCAGGTGCTCACGCGGTTGGCGCGCTGATCCTTGGGGTCGTAGAAGACCGGTTGCATGCACTTGGTGCACCAGGTCTTTTTCTTGTCGGTAACAAAGGTGTGGCCGCAGCGGCAGCGAAGCTCCTTGGGGGGCAGGCTCATGACGATGCGCTCCTGTTGTTGTCGGTTCCGGTGGCCGCGGGGTCGCCCTGGGGGTTTCTGGCCTTGAAATACGCCGCCGCCTCCTTTTGGAACAGGAAGTAGGTGGAAGCGCTGAACAGCGCCGCGGTGACGCCGGCCAGCAGGCTGAAGTAGGGTTTGGCGCCAAACAGCAAAGCCATCACGAAAAGATAAACCACCACGATCACGATATTGCCCACCAGACACAGCACCCGCGCCCAATTTTTGACCTTGAGCAGAAAATAAAAGCACAAAAACCCCAGCATCGCCTGCTGAAGCAGCAGCTTCATGGGGATTTCGTCGGTCTGGGTGGAAAAGAAACCGTAGAAGAAAAAGTAATTGCAGAACCAGCCGCCCACCAAAAAGAGGAAACCGTTCTTGACGCTGGGGGGAAACGCTTTGAACTCCGCCAACAATTCCCGCATGACCACATCCTTTCCGGCGACGTTTCCATTGACGCCCGCTCATCCAAGCCCGATTCAAGTGCTTTGCCCGGGGTGCGCCCCCTGACTGCGCGGTGCTGTTACCGCGGCGCCTCGACCCCAAAGGGGGCGATTTTTCACCGCGGCCGCCATTATACACAATTTAAAAATTAAAAAAATATATTAAAAATTAAAAAATGAATATTTTTCCCTTGACCAAACTAAAAATACAATCTATTAGAAAATTAAACAAATAAATCTCATTCAGTATCGCCATATCGCCATGGGTATCCAGGAGCGCAAAGAGCGAGAAAGAGAACGGCGGCGGCAACAGATCATGGTTGCTGCCAAACGCGTTTTCTCAGACAAGGGCTTCTCCAAGGCCACCATGGAAGACATCGCCAAAGAAGCTGAACTCAGCCCCGGCACCCTCTATCTTTACTTCAAAAACAAGGATGAACTCTACGCCTCCCTGTCGCTGCGGATCTTGCAGTACTTAAACCTCAGACTGAACCACGTGCGCAAGGAAAAATTCGCCGACCCCGGCCAGCGCATCGCCGCGCTCAAAGCGGCGATGTACGACGTCTACGAGTTCGACCCGCTGATTCTCATCAACATGTTCCACCTGCAGTCCAGCGAAACCCTGAAGAATCTTTCGCCCGAGCTGCTGGCGGACATCAAGCGACTCTCCAGCGCATCCCTGGGCAGCATGGCCAAGATTTTTGAGGAGGGGATCGCCAAGGGGGAGTTTGTCAACGAGCACCCGGTGGCCATCGCCGATATCGTCTGGGCCCTTTTTTCGGGCCTTGTTCTCCTTGAGGAGAGCAAGCGCATCTTCAACCGCGACAGCAACTATCTGAAGAGCACCCTGGAAAGCGCCTTCGAGATTCTCGGCCGCGGCATTCGCGAGACCCCCGCGGCTTCCACTACCCGAGAGCCGTCAGGCTAGCCCTTGAACCGATTCCCAAGTCGAAAGGAGGTGGAAAAAAATCGCACGGCACTTCAACCGCCACCCATCAACTGCAACTTAAGGAGGATATCAATGAGTGAGAAAAGCGAACTTCAGGCATCCGAAGCTTCCATTGCGGTTCACTGGCAGGAGGAAGAGCTCGTCTATCCGTCGCCGCAATTCATCGCCCAGGCCAACATGGTCGACCCGGATGTTTACAATCGCTTCAGCCTGGAGAATTTTCCGAATTGTTTCAAGGAATACGCCGACATGCTGGACTGGTACGAATACTGGCACACCATTCTGGACACCAGCGACGCCCCCTGCTGGAAATGGTTTGTCGGCGGCAAGATCAACGCCTCCTACAACTGCGTCGACCGCCATCTGGCCAAGAACCGCAACAAGACGGCGATTCACTTCGTGCCCGAGCTGGAGCAGGAGGGCTATCAGCACATCACCTACCAGGAGCTGTGGGTGCGGGTGAACGAGATGGCGGCCGTTTTGCGGGATTTCGCCGGCCTGAAGACCGGCGACCGGGTGACCCTGCATCTGCCCATGACCCCCGAGCTGCCCATCACCATGCTGGCCTGCGCGCGCCTGGGGGTGATCCATTCCCAGGTGTTCGGCGGTTTCAGCGGCCGCGCCTGCGCCGACCGGGTCGTGGACTCCCAGAGCCGGGTCCTGATCACCATGGACGCCTACTACCGCAGCGGCAAGCTGCTGGATCACAAGAAAAACGCCGACATCGCGGTCGACCTGGCCGCCAAGGACGGCCAGAAGGTCGACAAGGTCCTGGTCTGGCAGCGCTACCCGGGCAAAGCCTCCAGCCCCACACCGATGGTCGACGGGCGGGACTACTTCGTCAACGATGTGCTCAAGGATTTTTACGGCGTCCGCGTGGAGCCGGTCAAGATGCCGGCCGAGGCCCCGCTTTTTCTGATGTACACCAGTGGCACCACCGGCAAGCCCAAGGGCTGCCAGCACAGCACCGGCGGTTATCTGGCCTATGTCACGGGCACCTCCAAATACGTCCAGGACATCCACCCCGAAGACGTCTACTGGTGCATGGCCGACATCGGCTGGATCACCGGCCACTCCTACATCGTCTACGGCCCGCTTTCGCTGGCCGCCTCCACCGTGATCTACGAGGGGGTGCCCACATACCCGGATGCCGGCCGCTCCTGGCGCATCGCCCAGGACCTGGGGGTCAACATCTTCCACACCGCCCCGACCGCCATCCGCGCCCTGCGCAAGGTCGGCCCGGACGAGCCGGCCAAGTACAACTACCACTTCAAGCACATGACCACCGTGGGCGAGCCCATCGAACCGGCGGTCTGGAAATGGTACTATAAAGAGGTCGGCAAGGGCGAGGCCATCATCGTCGACACCTGGTGGCAGACCGAGACCGGCGGCTTCCTCTGCAGCACACTGCCGGCCCTCAAGCCCATGAAGCCCGGCAGCGCCGGCCCCGGCATGCCCGGCATTCATCCCATCATCTTTGACGACAACGGCCAGGAGGTGGCCCACGCCGGGACCGCGGGCAACATCTGCATCCAGAACCCCTGGCCGGGCGCCTTTCAGACCATCTGGGGCGACCGCGACCGCTTCGTCACCAACTACTACGCGCGCTACTGCAAAAACCCGGACAGCAAGGACTGGCGCGACTGGCCTTACCTGACCGGGGATGCGGCCATGAAGGGGGATGACGGCTACTACCGGATCCTCGGCCGGATCGACGACGTCATCAACGTTTCCGGTCACCGCCTGGGCACCAAGGAGCTGGAATCCGCGGCGCTGGTGGTGCCGGAGGTGGCCGAGGCCGCGGTGGTGCCGGTGGCCGACGACATCAAGGGCAAGGTGCCGGATCTTTTCGTGGCCCTCAAGCCCGGCTTCGAGGCCAGTGACGAGTTGGCCAAGCGCATCTCCCAGGCCCTGGCCACCGAGATCGGCGCCATCGCCAAGCCGCGCAAGGTCTGGATCGTCAAGGACATGCCCAAAACCCGCTCCGGCAAGATCATGCGGCGCGTCCTGGCAGCGATTTCCAACAAACAGGATGTGGGCGACGTGACCACCCTGGCGAACCCCGAAATCGTTGAGGAGATTCAAAAAATGGCCAAAGCATAGGGCCTTTTGAACTTCAAACGTGAGCCTGGCGGGGGAGCGCCGTTGCGGACGGCGGCCCCCGCCGACCCCGAAAAACGGAAAGGAGGTGATGGGAAACCGATGGGGACCTCCGGCCGCCGCTGGCAGCGACCAGTGCGCCGGTTAATCGATTTTTCGAAACATCAAGGGGGGAAACATGAGCGGAACCACATGGGTATACATATTCCTTGGAATCTACATCATTTATTGCTTCTACTGGGGGCTTAAGGGCTATTTCACGGAGAAGACCTCTTCGGGTTACTCGATTGCCGGCCGTTCGATTCCATTTTTCGCTTTTCTGCTGGCGGCCACGGCGGCCTCCTTCAGCGGGTGGACCTTCATCGGCCACCCCGGCCTGATCTGGCGGGATGGGTTGGCCTATGCCTTCGCCTCGTTTTACGTCCTGACGATTCCCATCACCGGCACCTTCTTCTCCAAGCGCACCTGGCTCCTGGGCAAGCGCTACGGGTTCATCACCCCCGGTGACATGTACGCCTACTACTTCAACAACGAGTTTCTGCGCTACCTCGTGGTGCTGACCGCGGTGCTCTACTCGATCTTCTACTCCGCCGTGCAGCTCATGGCCGCCGGCGCGCTCTTCAACGTCATCGCCGGCGTGCCGTTCACCTTCGGCGCGCTCTTCCTGGCCTTCGTGGTTTGGTTCTACGTCTGCACCGGCGGTCTGAAGGCCAGCACCTGGGTCGGCGTCATCCAGTTCGTGCTCCTGGTGGGCGGCATCATCCTGCTGGGGCTTTTCGTCATCATCAACCCCCAGTTCGGCGGTTGGACCGGGTTTTCGGCCGAAGTCGCCAAGATGGAGGTCAAGTACCTGGAGGTGCCGCGGGTCATCTACTGGGGCCTGGGGGCCGCCAAGGGTGAATCGGCCTGGACCTCGGTCATGATCCTCACCTACATGTTCGCCCTGATGGGGATCCAGTCCTCGCCGGCCTTCACCATGTGGACCTTCGGGATCAAGAACCCGAAGCCCCTGGCCTGGCAGCAGGCCTTCATGTCCACCTTCGTGGTGGGTTTCGCCCTGTTCTTCTTCACCGCCTTCCAGGGCATGGGCGCGCGCGTCCTGCAGGCCTTGGGGGATCCGAGATTCGCCGACCTGACCGATAAGACCGTCGTGCCGCTTCTGATGCAAAACTTCCTGCCGCCCTTCGTGCTGGGGATCGTTTTCGTGGGGGCCATCGCGGCCATCCACTCCACCGCGGCGCCCTACATCGGCACCGGCGGCTCGATCCTGCTGCGCGACGTCTACTGGCGCCTGATCAAGAAGCAGGAGGCCTCCGACGCCGAGCAGATCTGGGTCAACCGCATCCTGGCCACCGTTTTGACCATCGCCGCGCTGACCGTCGGGCTGACCTCCAAGGCGGCCCTGGTGATCCTGGGGGCGCTCGCCACCGCCTTCGGCTTCGTGATGTACGTGCTACTGGTGGGCGTCATCTGGGGGGTCCGCTTCCCGACCATCGGGGCGGTCGCGGGGACCATGGCCGGCATGCTCGCCGTGTTCCTGACCTATAAGATCTGGCCGCGTCCGCTTTCCATGCATGCGGCCTTCTGGGGCACCTTCACCGGCCTGGTGGTCGCCTTTATCTGCCGCGGGCTGGGTTTCAAGGACACCAAGGAGACAATGGAGCGCCAGGCGGAGATCCGGGGATGGCTGGACAGCGTGGATGAGCCCAGCGAGAGCGGCAAACAGTGGCGCAAGGTGATGAAGATCGTCGTTCCGGTGTGGTATTTCTTCGCCATCGGGCCGGCCTGTATCCTGGGCAACAACGCCTTTGCCTTCGCCGGCTTCTCGCCGCTGTGGTCCTGGCAGATTTTCTGGTGGATCCTGGGCATCGTCATGATGTGGGCGCTGTGCTTCAAGGCCGAGATGTCCACCACCAACGAGACCCAGATCGAGCGGGCCAACAAGGAAACCATGATCGTGGTCAGGGAAACCTGATGATCGCGACGCTGAAAGGAGATCGGATATGAAGCTGGAAGATAAGTGGATGATCGCTCTGGTGGTTTTCGCCATTCTCTTTACGGCATCCTTCGGCTGGGGTGTCTGGGGGTAGGCCGAATTCCGCCCATCACATCAACCGGGCCCCCGCCGCGCTCTGCGGCGGGGACCCCGACCTGAGCCTGTTGCGGGCCAAACCGGTATTCCTCTCTCTGGGGGCGGCTTGGCCCGTTTTGTCCCGGGGCACCCCGGCGGCGGTTCCTTCAGGGCGCCGGCCGTGCAATTGGCACGTTTCCCGGCGGCCGGTCCGGCCGCCCGCCCGGGGCCGCCGCAACCCCTCAACCCATCCGGTACTGCAGCCATGGCCGCCAAAGTCCTGATCGTCGAGGATGACAGCAGCATCCTGATTCCCCTCACGTTTTTGCTGGAGCAAAACGGCTATGAGGTCAGCACCGCCGCCGACGGCGAGGAGGCCCTGGCGGCGGTGGCGCGTTCTGCCCCCGATCTGGTCCTGCTGGATATCATGATGCCCCGCCTGGACGGCTATGCGGTCTGCCAGGCGATCCGCGAAAATCCCGAATGGGGCGGGATCAAGATCGTACTGCTCTCCGCCAAGGCCGGCGAAATGGACGTCGCCAAAGGCATGGCCCTGGGGGCGGACGCCTTTATCTCCAAACCCTTCGCCAATGCCGAGATCACGGCCACCGTGCAGCGGCTGCTGACGGGGCCGGCATGAGAATCCGCAACCGCTTTTGGTGGTTCGTGTTGCTGGGGGTGCTCACCATCATTCTCATCATGGGGGTGCTGGCTTGGTTCTTCTGGCTCCAGCTGGCCCCGGCGGAGCGCTCGCTGCTGCTGAACATCCTGGGCCACAATTTCATCTATGTCTTCACCGTCGGGGTCCTGCTCCTGGCGGGGCTGGGATTCGCGGCGGACGGCGTTTTCCACGTCTATATCCTGCCCCTCAGCAAACTGGTGGAGGAGGTCACCCTGATCGCCACCGTCAACCCCTCGCACCGCATCGCCATGCAGGGCAGCCGCGAGGTCGATCGTCTGGTGGCCATCATCAACGAGAGCGCCGACCGGGTGGAGGCGCTTCAGGGCCGGGTCGAGGAGCGCATCCGGCTGGCCAGGGCCGAGGCCGAAACCGAGAAGAACATCCTGGCGGCCTTCATGGCCGACCTGCCCGAAGGGGTGTTGATCTGCAATACCGACGGCCGGATATTGTTTTTCAACAACCGCGCACGGGAGTACCTCTCCCACAACCGCCTCTCCGGCGCTTCGACCCCCAGCGGCGCGGACCCCTTCATGGGGCTGGGCCGGTCGATTTTTACGGTGATCGACAAAAACCTGATCGTGCACGCCCTGGATGAAATCGCCGAGAAACTCAACAGCGGCGAAACCAGTGCGGCGGCCTATTTCGTGGCGGTGGGCGAGGGCGACCGCCTGCTGCAGGTGGAAGCCGTGCCGGTGCTGAACAACCGCCGCGATTTCAACGGCTTCATTCTGATCTGCAAGGACATCACCGCCCAGCTGGAGGTCGACAGCCGGGTCAACGCCCTGTTCAAGTCGCTGGTTCAAAAGGTGCGCGGCAGCCTCGGCGGCATCCGCTCGGCCGTCGAGGCCATGATCGCCTACCCCCAGATGGCGGCCAAACACAGCGAGCGCTTCAAGGCCATCATCCACGAGGAGGCCCTGCGGATCGGGGAGCTGCTGGCGGAATCCCAGGAAGCCTACTCCCGCCAGGTGTTGACCCGCTGGCCGCTGGTGCACATGCCGGCCTGCGACCTAATAGAGGCCGTCGGCCGCAAGGCCGAAACCAAGCTCGGACTGAAGCTGGTCATCTATGGCTGCGAGGAGGACATCTGGCTGCGGGTGGACAGCTATTCCATCGTGCTGGCGGTCCTGTTTCTGCTGGAGCGGCTGAAGACCCATTTGGGGCTGCGCGATTTCAACTGCTGTATCGAGCGCCGCGGGCATTTCGTGTGTTTGGATTTGCGTTGGATCGGAAAACCGGTTAAACTGGAAACCCTCCGGCAGTGGGAGGACGAGGAACTCAGCGTCGCGGGTGAGGCGATCCCGCTGAGCCTGCGGGAGGTGGTGGGCCACCACGACGCCGAAATCTGGTCCAACGCCAGCCGGCGGCTCAAAAACACGGCCTATCTGCGCCTGTTTTTTCCCAGCTGCACGTCGGAGGCGGCCTGCAACATTCGCAGCATCACGATTCTGCCCGAGAGCCGGCCGGAATTCTACGATTTCGACCTTTTCAACCAGCCGGGTCAGAGCCCCGACCTGGATGACCGCCCGCTGACGGAGCTGACCTATACGGTCTTCGACACCGAAACCACCGGGCTCGACCCCCGCGGCGGCGACCGCATCATTTCCATCGGGGCGGTGCGGATCGTCAACCTGCGCCTGCGCCAGGAGGATTTTTTTGACCAGTTGGTTGACCCCCATCGGCCGCTGCCCCCGGAATCGGTCGAAATCCACGGTATTCAGCCGGAAATGCTGGAAGGCCAGCCGCCCATCGCCACCGTCTTGCCCCTCTTTCAGCGCTACACCGAAGAGACGATCCTGGTGGCCCACAACGCGGCCTTCGACATGCTGATGCTGCAGCTGGCCGAAGCCGAGACCGGCATCCGGTTCATCAACCCGGTCCTGGACACCCTGCTGCTCTCCTCCGTGGTGCACCCCTCCCAGGGCCGCCACGACATGGAATCCATCTCCCAGCGACTGGGAATCAGCGTCGTCGGGCGGCACACCGCCCTGGGGGACGCCATCGCCACCGCCGAGATCTTTTTGAAACTGATACCGCTGCTGGCCAAGCAGGGGATCTACACCCTGCGGGACGCCCGCGAGGCCTCCCGGAAGAGCTATTACGCGCGCATCCGCTACTGAAGTACTATGGCGTGGTTTCTGACCTGCGCCCCTCAAAAAATAGGTGAGCCATGGAGTCCAACGCCCTCGACATCCTCAACCAGACCCAGCCTTTTTCCGCCCTGACGGTTCAGGACCGCCGCGACCTGGCGCCGGAAATGATCCGCAAGCGCTTCCCCAAGGGGGAAATCCTCGCGGTCCAGAACAAAACCGTGGTGGAGCACGTCTTGGTGATTGTCAGCGGCACCCTGGAGCTGTTCTTCGAGGAAAACGGCCAACGCACCATCAGCGGGGAGCTTCATGCAGGCGATATCTTCGGCGGGATTTCCCTGCTGATGAACGCCGGCCTGGCGGTGCGCACCGTGCAGGCCAAAACCGACACGCTGGCCTTTGTGATGCTCAAAAAGGACTTCCTGTCGCTGTGCACCCGGCAGCCCAATGTGGCCAAATTCTTCGTGGATGAATTCAGCCACCGCATGCTGGACGAATCCTACGCGGAACTGATGGCCGCCACCCAGGCAGCCAAGTTTCTGACCGGGATCGACCCCTTTTCCTTTCTCCCCGAGAACGAGATCGAGAAGGCCGCCGCCAAGCTCGATATCGTGCGTCAGCCCAAGAACAAGGTGCTCTTCATCCAGGGAAAATCGCGGGTGGACGCCCTCTACATCGTCCAGAAGGGGGCGGCCGAGCGCTATTTCGAGGAAAAGAACAAAAAAATGCTGAGCGGGCTGATGGGTGAAGGGGACATCTTCGGCGGCATCTCCATGCTGCTCAACGACGGCTTCTCGGTGCGCACCTTGAAGACCATCGAGCCCACCACCTTCTACACCCTGCCCAAAGGGGATTTCCTGGATCTCTGCAGCCGCTTCGAGGCCTTTTCGGAGTATTTCACCGACACCTTCGGCAAACGCATGCTGGACCGCTCCTACGCCAAAGTCATTTCCAGCAGCCTACAGCCGCGGGAGGAGGGCGCCCGCTTCTTCAATCAGCCGGTGGCCAGCATCTACAATCCGCGCCTGATCTCCTGCCCCGCGGAGACCAGCATTCGGCAGGCGGCCGTGGAGATGAACAGCCATCGCTGCAGCTCGATTTTCATCACCCGCGGCGAGGAGGAGTTTGTGGGCGTGGTCACCGACAACGATCTGCGGCGCAAGGTGATCGCCGAAGGCTACGATATCGAGAAGCCCGTGTCCGACATCATGACCCAGCCGCTGAAAACCGTTCACTCCCAGGCGCTGATTTTCGAGGCCCTGATGACCATGATGCAGCACAACATCAAACATCTGGCGGTCGCCGACACCGAGGGCCGGGTGGTGGGCCTGGTCACCAACCGGGATCTTCTGACGGCCCAGGGCCAGTCGCCCTTTTTCCTGATCCGCGAAATCATGGCGGCCGACACCGTCGAGGCCATTTTCGACATGCACGGGCGGCTGCCCCGCCTGATCCAGAGCCTGATCAACAGCGGCGCCAAGGCGATGAACATCACGCGCTTTATCACCACCATTTCGGACGCCATCACCAAGCGGATCATCGAGTTTGCCCTGGAAAAGTGCGGCCCGCCACCGGTCCCCTTCGTCTTCATGATCCTGGGCAGCGAAGGCCGCCAGGAGCAGACCCTGAAAACCGATCAGGACAACGCCATCGTCTACGAGGACGTGGCCGCGGAGCGGGAGGCCGAGACCCAGGCCTATTTCCTCAAACTGGCCAAAAACATCTGCACCTGGCTCGACAAGGCCGGCTACGCCTTCTGCGAGGGCAACGTCATGGCCCAAAACCCCCAGTGGTGCGGCAGCCTGACCAAGTGGAAAAACTATTTCAGCTCCTGGATTCACGCCGCCGAGCCCGAAGACCTGCTCCAGGCCAGCATATTTTTCGATTTCCGGGGCGCCTACGGCGAGATGCGCCTGATTGACGAACTGCGGCAGTTTCTCTTCGAGTCCCTGGCCGGCTGGTCCGGTTTTTTTCGCCACCTCACCGAGAACGCCCTCTACTTCAAACCGCCGCTGGGCTTTTTCCGCAACTTCGTGGTGGCCTCCAAGGGCGAGCACCGCAACACCTTCGACATCAAAAGCGCCATGATGCCGATCGTGGACTTTGCCCGGATCTACGCCCTCAAAAACAGCCTGGAGGAAACCAATACCCTGGAGCGGCTGCACCAGCTGTATCTCAAGAAAAAACTCAGCTGGCAGGAGTACAACGATCTGGATCAGGGCTACAGCTTCATGATGCAGCTGCGGTTCGTGCGCCAGATCGAAAGCGTGGTCGAGGAAAACGCCAAGCCCGACAATTACATCAACCCCAAAAAGCTCTCGCGCATCGAACAGACCATGTTGAAGGAGATCTTCAAGCGCATCGAAAAGTTCCAGACCAAGCTGAGCGTGGAGTTCACCGGGTTGCCGTGACCGCGACCCTGACCATTGGCGTGTGAGGAGAAAATCATGTCGATCACCAAACTGGCTTGCTGCATCGATTTTTCCGAAAATTCCGAAGCCGCCTTCAAATTCGCCCTGGAATTGGCCGAAAAGTACCGCGCCAAACTCTTTCTGCTGCATGTCCTGCCGCCGGTGGTCAACCCCGCCCTGACCGGTTCGGAGTGGGCCGTTCCGGACCAGCCGGTGGACGCGCTGATCACCAGGCTCCAGGAGCAGATGGAAAAGGACTTCGGCAGCCGCGTCGGCAGCCGCACGCCTTGCGAGATCGTGGTTCTCGACGGGCACGTCTCCACCGAGATCGTGCGCTACCTCGGCGCAAACGCCTTGGACCTGGTGGTGGTGGGATCCTACGGGCTCTCGGGGATGGGGCTGGTGGTTTTCGGCAGCGTGGCCAAACGGGTGGCCGAGAAGGCGCCTTGTTCAGTGGTCATCGTGCGGCCCCCGCAGCCGGCCGCGGCAGGTTCGTAGGCCGCCCCCAGGCGTCCGGGGGGCTCAGCCGTGACAGTTGCGTAAAAAACCCAATTTCTGCGTTGCGCTGCATCTCGAAGTCGCTGCGGCGTAAAGTAGCACGCCTCACGCCGCTGAGATTTGCGCGCCGTAAATTGACCTTCTGTACGAAACTGTCTGGTTTTTGACTTTTTACGACCGCATCAGCCGTCGCGGGTGATGACTGCGGTCAATTCCTGCAGGACCTCCTCGGCGCGTTGGTCGTCCACCTGGCAGGTGCCCACCGCTTCGTGGCCGCCGCCGCCGTAGGCCAGCATCAGGGCCCCGACGTTGGTTTTGGCGGTCCGGTTGAAGATCGACTTGCCCACCGCAAACACGGTTTTGTCCGCCAGCGGACCGGGGATGGCGCGGATGGAGATGTTGCACTGGGGGTATAGGGCATAGAGCAGGAAGCGGTTGCCCGGATAGATGGGGTCCACCTTCCGCAGGTCGAGGAGCACCAGGTTTTTGTCGACCCGCGCGTGGTCCTGCAGCTGGGCCTTGAAAAGCGCCTCGTAGCTGAAATAGGTTTCCACCCGCTCGCGCACGTCGGGCAACTGCATGATTTCCTCGATGGAGAGGCGGCCGCAGTAGCCGATCAGGTCGCGCATCAGCTGGTCATGGGAGATCCTGAAATCCTTGAAACGCCCCAGGCCGGTGCGGCCGTCCATGATGAAGCTCAGCAGCGCCCATTCCCGGGGGCGGAGCACCTCCTCCAGGGTGAAGCTTCCCGAGTCGGCCCGGTCCACGGCGGCCATCATGGCCTCGAAGGATTTCGGGAAGCGCTGGAAGCCCCCGAAATGGTTGAAGACCACGCGGGCGGCGGACGGCGCCTGGGGGTCGATCACGTGATCGCAGCGCCTGGGGCTGCGCAGGGTTTCCGAAAGATGGTGGTCGATGCAGAGATGGGCCCCGGGCGAGTAGGGCAGGTTGGTGATGATGTCGTTGGGTCCGACTGCTATCTTGCGGTCCTGCATGTCCTTGGGGTGGGCGAAAAGGATCTCGTCGGCCAGCCCCAAATGACGGATCAGCGTCGCGCAGACCAGACCATCCATGTCGCTGCGGGTGATCAAACGATACTTTCGGCTCTCGCTCATCGTCTTTTTCCAATTCCAACCCCAAAGGGGCCCGGAAGGCGGCAGGTTGGCGATCGGCTTGGCTCCAAAAAAAATCATTATAGCCGGGGGGCCATCGCCTGTCAAAATCAAATTTGGCCCAAAGCCGCCAATCGGCCCAAGTCGGGCCGGCCGACCAGCGGTCGGCCGTTTTCTGAGGACAGGCCAAAGTGGATTTCAAGGCGGTTCTTTTCGATCTGGACGGGACACTGCTCGACACCCTCGCGGATATCGCCGATTGCAGCAATGCCGTCCTGCGCAGCCAGGGGCAACCCGCCCACTCGCTGGCGGCCTACCGGCAGTTCGTCGGCGACGGGGTTGAAGCCCTGGCCCGGCGGGCGCTGCCCGAAAGCCATCGCACCCCGGAGGCCGTTTCAGCCTGCGCGGCCGAGATTTCGGCCGCTTTTCTGCGCCACGGCGCCCGCAAGGCCCAGCCCTACGAGGGGATTCCGGAACTCCTGGCGCGGCTCACCGCCCGGGGGCTTGCGATGGCGATCCTGACCAACAAACCCCAGGCGTCCGCCCGCCTGATAGTCTCCCAGCGGCTGGCGCAGTGGCCTTTCGCCCTGGTTCGCGGCGCCCGTGACGGCGTACCCAAAAAGCCCGACCCCAGCGCCGCGCTGGCGATTGCCGATCGGCTGAAGATCCCGCCGCGCCGCTTCCTCTATCTCGGCGACACCGCCATTGACATGCAGACCGCCCGCAGCGCCGGGATGTTCGCGCTGGGGGTGCTGTGGGGGTTTCGCGCCGCCCCGGAGCTAATCGCCGGCGGGGCCCACATGCTGGTGCATCACCCGGCCGATCTGCTGGCCTGGCTCTGAAAAGGTTTTGGCGATGCTGCCCCTTGAATCCATCCGAAAGGCCGCAAAAGGCATCGGGGACCGCATCATCCGCACTCCCCTGGTGTTTTCGCCCTCCCTCAGCCGCATGTTCGACATCGCGGTCTATCTCAAGCTGGAGAATCTCCAGAAAACCGGGTCCTTCAAGATTCGCGGCGCCACCCACAAGCTGATGGCCTGCCGGGACCGGATCGGCCCGGAAGGGGTGGTGGCCGCCTCGGCGGGCAATCACGCCCAGGGGGTGGCCCTGGCCGCCCGCCAGGCGGGCGTTCCGGCCACCATCGTGATGCCCGAGTGGGCCAGCATCACCAAGCAGGAGGCCACCCGGGCCTACGGGGGCGAGGTGATCATCCATGGTCAGACCATCGAAGCCTGTCTCGAGCGCGCCCGGGAGCTGGCGGCCCAGGGCCGAATCTTCATTCACCCCTTCAACGACGCCGAGGTGATCACCGGCCAGGGCACCCTGGCGCTTGAGGTTTTTGAAGACCTTCCGGATCCCGATTTGATCCTGGTGCCGGTCGGCGGCGGCGGCCTGATCGCGGGCATCACCGCGGTGGCCGCCGCCCTCCGGCCCGAAACCGGCATCGTCGGTGTTCAGGCCGCCGCCTGCCCGTCGGCCTTCGAAGCCTGGCGCCAGGACCGGGTGGTGCGCGTCGCGGCGAGCCCCTCCATCGCCGACGGTATCAACGTCAAGGAGGTGGGCGAGCTGACCTTCGGGATGATGCGCCAGGGCCTGGGGGAGGTGGTCCTGGTGGACGAGGAGCAGATCGCCGCGGCCATCCTGATGCTACTGGAAATGAAAAAGACCCTGGCTGAAGGCGCGGGCGCCGTCCCCCTGGCGGCCCTCCTGGGCGGCGCCGTCCGCCCGCCCAAGGACAGTCGGGTGGTCCTGGTGATCAGCGGCGGCAACCTCGACAGCCCGCTTCTGGGGCGCATCATCGCCCAGGGGCTGATCAAGCACGGTCGGGTCATGCGGCTTTGCGTGCGGCTCAAGGATGTCCCGGGATCCCTGGCCCGCCTCCTTTCCGCCGTGTCGCGGCTGCAGGCCAATGTGCTGCACATCCGCCACGAGCGCAGCGCCCCTGATCTCCCCATTTTTGTCACGCGCGTGGAACTTGAGCTTGAAACCCGGGGCCCCGCGCACGTGGCCCAGATCGCCGCGCGCCTGCGCGAGGAGGGCTATGATCTGGAGGGGGCCGTGGCCGGGGCCGGCGGTGCGCCCGGATGATGGGGATTCGCGGGCGGCCGCGTCAGAGAGCGTCTGAGTGGGCCAGTTCCTGGCGGTTGATGGCGATCTGCCCCGAGTGGTGCACCAGGTCGTGGGCGGTTTGCTGGAAGGGCAGGTAGACCAGCAGCCTGTCAGCAGCCGAGACGCGCAGCGCCGGCGGCCACGGCGTCACCCATCCCGGCAGCCCCGCCAGACGGTTGGCCAGGTGGATCGGAAGGCTTTCGACGGCCTCGCCGGCGGGCAGGCTGACCGGTTGACAGGCCCCGGCGGGCGCCCCGTCCGCCAGATCCTCCCGGGGCGGGGCGAAGGTCAGCTGACCGGTCAGGCGCAGGAAGGTTTTGGGGCGCAGTTTGAAGGCCGGCACCCAAACTTGCAGCCGGCACCCGTTTTCCGACGGGCCAGCGGGATCGGCTGGCAAAGCGCCCAGGATCTCCGCGAGGCTCCGCGCAAGGCCCCGGATGTCGGCTGCGATCCGCCAGAAGGGCAGATGCCGGCTGCCCGCCGCACCGGCCGGGTGGGCACAGGCGACGTTTGCCAGCCCCGCTGGGCCCGGCTGCCACACCCTGCGGCAGCCGCGGCAGACCAGCGCCGCCGAGGCCCTGGCGCCTTCCAGATCCC
>Ga0272444_10002590_pt1 | contig 16632 bp, 16 predicted proteins | sample SSMForm13_FD_201033 | JGI IMG/M metagenome (GOLD analysis project Ga0272444, IMG submission 201033) | Marine sediment archaeal communities from Little Sippewissett salt marsh, Falmouth, MA, United States - SSM-Form-13 | ecosystem: Environmental > Aquatic > Marine > Wetlands > Sediment ...
GGCAGGACCTCGGCCGAAGTGGCGTCCATACCGAGGGGGTCCCCGATGGCATGGGCGCTCCTCCTGTTATCGCCGGTGATGAGGACGGTGCGCAGACCCATGGCCTTGAGGGCGGCTATGGCAGGTGCGGCAGAGGCCTTGGGCTGATCCAGGAATCCGATGATGCCGATGGGCCTATCCCCCTGAGCCACAAATACACAGGTCTTGCCCTCCCCGGCCAGGCGGTCCGCTGCCGGCAGAACGGATGTCACAGACACCCCTTCATCTTCCATGAGGCGCTGATTCCCCATAAGGATGGTGGTTTTGTCCACCAGGCCCCGAGCCCCTAATCCTGATAAGGCCTCAAAGCCGGTTGCCTTCGGGATGGCCGTTCCCTGTTCACGGGCCCGGGCCACCACGGCCTGGGCCAGAGGATGCTCGGAGACCGATTCGACGGCTGCGGCCAGCCTGAGGATCTCCGCCGCCGGGACAGCGCCTTCCGAAACGATATCCGTCACCTCGGGGGACCCTTTGGTGAGGGTGCCGGTCTTGTCAAAGGCGATGGTGGTCAGTTTGTAGGCGTTCTCCAGGCTTTCCCCTCCCTTGATGAGGATTCCGTGCTCCGCACCGATGCCGGTCCCCACCATGACGGCCGTGGGCGTGGCCAGGCCCATGGCGCAGGGGCAGGCGATGATCAGAACCGAGATGAAATTGAGGAGGGCCCGGCTGAACAGAGTTTCCGGGACCAGGAAATACCAGATCCCAAAGGTCAGAACCGCAATACCGAAGACCACCGGCACGAAGATGGCGGCCACCTTGTCGGCCAGGCGCTGGATGGGGGCCTTGGAGCCCTGAGCCTCCTCCACCAGGCGGATGATCTGGGCCAGCGCGGTCTCGGCACCCACCCGGGTGGCCTTGAACGTGAAGCTGCTGGTCTTGTTCATGGTGGCCGCGAAGACCTCGCTTCCGGCCTCCTTGGTCACCGGAATGCTCTCCCCGGTGAGCATGGATTCGTCAACCGCCGAAGACCCGGCCACCACCACGCCGTCCGTGGGGATCTTTTCTCCCGGCCGCACCACCACACGATCGCCCTTTCGAACCGCTTCGATGGGGATATCCACCTCTGCCCCGTCCCGAATGACCCGGGCGGTTCGGGGTTTGAGTCCCATGAGCTTCTTTATGGCCGAGGATGTTCGGCCCTTGGCCTTGGCCTCCAGGAGACGGCCCAGAAGGACCAGGGTGATGATCATGGCGGCCCCGTCGAAATAGACGTGGGGGGAAACCCCGGCACCGGCAAAGAGCCTCGGCGCAAAGGCGGCCAGGGACGAATAGACATAGGCAGACAGAGACCCCACCGTCACCAGTGTATTCATGTCCGTGGTCTTCTGCCGGGCCGCCTTGATTGCCCCGGTCATAAATCGGCTCCCCACCCAGAAGATCACGGGCGTGGTGAGCGCAAACAGGACCCCCAGCATACCCTGTCGAGGGATCGAGCGGAGGAAGGGGAACCAGGACTGCATGGAACCTGCAAAAATGAGGACGCTGAGAACGACGCCGCTCCAGAATCGGATCTTGAGTTCCCTGATTTCCTGGATTCGAGCCGCTTCAACCGGGTCTTCCCGGTGTTCTTCAGAGGCACCCAGAAACGTGTATCCCGCATCCGTTATGGCCTTGCGGACCGCATCGAGGCCTTCCCAGTCCGGATGGTGGGTGATGGCCGCTCCCCCGGTGGCCAGGTTAACGGCTGCATCAATGACGCCCCCCACGTGTTGAAGGGTGGTTTCCACCCGCCGGACACAGGCCGCGCAGGTCATTCCTGAAATGAAGACCCGGGTCTTCTGAAGCAAAGATTCCCCTTCGGTCTCACGGCCGATGACTTGGTAACCGAGGTCTTTGACCTTGGCAACCATCTGATCCACATCGACTTCCCCGGGGTCATAGACGACGGTGGCCTTCTGGGTGGCGAAGTTGACCCCGGCCGATGATACACCTCTCAGATCGGCAAGTCCCTGCTCCACCCGACGCACACAGGCTGCACAGGACATCCCTGAAATGCTGAGCTGAGCTTTTTCAGGCAACCTGGTATCCCGCCTTCAGGACCGTCTCCCGGACCGCGTTCATGTCCACCGGTGCGGTCTCATCAAAGGTGGCCTCACCCCTTGTCAGATCCACCTGCACGTTCGTCACGCCCGGCACCCCGGCCAGGGCCTTTTCGACGGCCATGACACAGTGCTGGCACGTCATTCCCTCTATCTTGACGGTGGCCATCATTCCCCTCCTGCCATCACGGTTTGTCTGGATGCCTCACGCATCTCACTTTTCGTAATGCTTTAACTTTCTGAACAAATGTATCGTAAGTTATTTGGCCAGCGTTTTCAAACACCTAAACTGTTACTTCTTTTCAAAATATGGCCTTGCGTACCGATTACAACCTGCTCCAGCGGCAACATTCTGCCCGCTGCCTTCATGGCCTTTTCCAGGATTGCCGGCAGGGCCGAACAGCAGGGGACTTCCATGACCAGGGCCGTCACGCTCTTGATGTCGGCGGTCTTGAAGATCTCCGTGAATTTCTCGACGTAAGCCTCCACATCATCAAACTTGGGGCATCCCACCATAATGACCTTGCCTTTGACAAAATCCTGATGAAAATCGGGATAGGCCACCGGAACGCAGTCAGCGGCAACCAGGAGATCGGCCCCCTTCAGGAAAGGGGCGTTGGCCGGAATGAGATGGATCTGGACCGGCCAGTGCGAGAGGGCGGATGCGGTTTCTTTCTCTGTTGCTTCACCTTCACCCTGTCCTGCTGAAGACGCCGGAACAAATGTCTGTATCTGAGTGGAGGGGCACCCGCGGGCCATGGGCATCGACGCCTCGGTTTCCGTCTGTTGACTGAGGTAGTGCTCCACAGCCTCCTCGTCAAAATCCTCAGCCTCGCGCTCCACAATCCTGAGGGCCCCGTTTGGGCAGTCTCCCATGCAGGCCCCGAGGCCGTCACAATACTTTTCCGCCACCAGACGGGCCTTTCCGTTCACCACCTCAATGGCCCCTTCGGCGCAGGAGGGCACGCACTGCCCGCAGCCGTCGCATCGTTCATCATCGATTTCAATTATTTTTCGCATGACTTTCATAAGACTATCCTTTCGCCTCCAAAAGCCTCTGCTTGGCGAGCCTCCGGCCGCTCTGGGTCAGAAATGCTGTATTGAGGACATGGGTCAGTTGTTCTTGATCCTTGGGAGCTTCCTTCTGTTTTTCCTCCAGTTCGGCAATGGCTTCCGCATCGTGAAGTGCTTGGAGATTGACTGTATTATTTTCCCCTGAATCCCGACGGCGGGCAATCAGATCGCACACTTCATCCATGAGGGCGTCTTTCGCGCCGAGCCTGGTCAGGATTTCCCGGGCCAGGGAGGCGGCGACCCCATCCTGTGAGCCGTCTCCCAGGTCCTGAAGGTAGGCTGCGCACAATATGACCGCAAGATTGGCGCCTTCCTCCCGTCCGATCTGTTCCACATACCGGGCCACCCGGACGGCGTGTCCGACCCGTTTGAAATCCCGCTTCAAATACCGTTTCACCTCGATGGCCACACGGTCCTTGAGCAGGTCCTCCTTCTGGGCCAGGAGTTCGGGGGGGAGGTTTCCGATACACTGATCCGCATACTGGCAATAGGAGGCACAGCCGAAATCGAGGCCTGGATTGAGGAACCGATGGCCGCATGACGGACACTTACGTGTCGGATCATCTTTGAAAAATTCGACCTCGTTTCCGCACTTGGGGCACTTGACCTCAAAAATGGCCCCCGGCTTCCAGTACCGGCTGTCCTGTCCCGGGCATTTCATCTTTCTCCTCCTTAATAATAAGGATAAGCGCTGAAACCGGGAATACAATGCTCCCGGTTTCAGGCTTCCCTCGTCAAGGTGCGTAATGCATTCCACTGTAGCCGATTACCAACTATCCCACCGCCTGCGATATAGCCAAAAGGCTGAACGGCTACCAGGGCGCTTACCTGCCGGCCATCATCGCCGCGATATCCGCCTCGGGCTCGGTGATCGGCTTGATGTCGAACTTATCCACCAGAACATTGAGCACCGTGGGTGAAACAAACGCCGGAAGCGTGGGCCCCAAACGGATCCCTTTGACCCCCAGGTAAAGGACGGCCAGCAGGACGGCCACCGCCTTCTGTTCATACCAGCCGATATCAAAGGAGATGGGCAGTTCATTGATATCATTGAGACCGAATACCTCTTTTAGTTTCAGGGCAATAACCGCGAGTGAATAGCAATCGTTGCACTGCCCTGCGTCGAGAACCCTCGGAATACCACCGATATCCCCTAAGTCCAGTTTATTGTAGCGATATTTGGCACACCCGGCGGTCAGAATAACCGTATCTTTGGGAAGGGCCTGGGCCACCTCGGTAAAATAGGTCCTCGATTTGTGTCGGCCGTCGCATCCTGCCATGACGATAAAACGCTTGATGGCGCCGGACTTGACCGCTTCCACCACCTTGTCCGCCAGGGCCAGGACCTGGTTGTGCGCAAACCCGCCGACAAGGGTCCCTGTCTCTATTTCAGTGGGGGGCGGGCACGTCTTTGCCCGGTCGATGACCTGAGAGAAATCCTTGGACCCGCCCTCCGGTCTGTCAGGGATATGCACGGCCCCCGGATACCCGGTCATTCCGGTGGTGAAGATCCGGCTGAGGTAGGTGTTTTCCTTCTTGATGGGAATAATGCAATTGGTGGTCATCAGGATCGGGCCGTTGAAAGCCTCGAACTCCTGGTTCTGATGCCACCACGAGCCGCCGTAGTTTCCGGCAAAATGGTCATACTTCTTGAATGCCGGATAGTAATTGGCCGGGAGCATCTCACCATGGGTATAGACATCCACGCCGGTCCCCTCGGTCTGTTTCAGCAGCTCTTCCATATCCTTGAGGTCATGCCCGCTGATCAGGATCCCGGGATTGTCCCGCACCCCGATATTCACCTCTGTAATCTCAGGATGGCCGTAGGTGCCGGTGTTGGCCTCGTCCAGGAGGGCCATGGTATTCACGGCGGTCTCGCCGCACTTCATGACCAGGCCCACCATCTCGTCCACAGAGAGGTCTTTGGTGGTTGAGGCCAGGGCCTCCATCATGAACCGATAGATTTCATCTTTTTCAAATCCCAGGATGGCGGCATGGTCGGCATAGGCGGCCACCCCTTTCAGGCCGATGATGAGCAGTTCCCTGAGAGATCGAACATCTTCATTCTCCGTTTGAAGGATGCCCACCGATGGGGCCTTTTCCCTGAACAGGGCATCATCGTCTGAAAACCAGACCGCCGCATCATGGAGTTTCCCTGAAAAATCCGAACCATTCTTTTCCCGGTAGGCGATCAGGAAACGCTCCTTGACCATGTCCCGTATCTCAAGGGCCTTTTTGATCAGAGAGACGAATCGCTGATCGTCCCAGTTGACATTGGTGATGGTTGAGAAGAGGGCCTCGATAATAAATCGGCCCCAGGCCTTATCAAATACACCGAATTCGCCGGCCTTTTCCCCGTAAATGGCGATTCCCTTCAGGGTATAGATCAGCAAATCCTGAAGGTTGGCGGTCTCCTCGGGCTTTCCACACATCCCCTTTACGGTGCACCCCTGGTTTTTTGCGGTTTCCTGACATTGAAAGCAATACATGGTTTTTCTCCTTTCCGGCTGTTATGGGGTTTGGGTTGGTTTGCCAACCGTGTTTCCATTCTGTTTAAGCGCTTGACACCATTATGACGGGTGAATGAGAAACCTGCATTGACTTAAGTCAATACGTTCTGCTTTTTTTCATTTTTTTTCAGTTATTCTTTCTGAGATGTCATCTGGCGTTCCCGGGTCAACCCTTCATAGTGGGTCTCCATCCATAAATGGCCTTTTTCTCTCCGAGCCGTAGGCTCTACGAGCCGGAGGCCGCAATCTCGACGTCAATCTGGGTCCCCCCTTATATTGTGCGACCTAGCGCAGTACGTCTTCGTGTAATCCCTTGATTTCCTTGCCCTTGCGAAAAAATTTCCATTTCTGAATTGGAAACTGAGGCGTGCCCGGAATTCCGGCTTTGTCTGGATTTAGGGGGTTTTCATTCAGAGACGAGTTCGTGGCTGGTTGAGGGATACCGTCAAGACGGTGTCGTTCTTTCTCCTGTCTGACACCTTTCTGCCGATACCAGCATCATTTTTCCCCTCCGTGAGCGTGCCCAAGAACGGGCCAGACCGGTTAACATATCGGATTAACATGGAATCATTTTGGGATAGGATTCTCGCATGATTCTTGCTTCACTTAAAAGCAGCCCGTCTCGCAGGCCATCGTATCTTCAAGAACCGGGAGGACGGATATGAAGCTGCTCACTCAGATTCTGATAGAGCGCTTGGAGGAAAAGGGAATGGGATCCGTAGAGATTCCGGCATTCATTCGAAACCTGACAAACGCCCTCGTTGCGAACCCTCAGTCCAGCCATGGGTATCTAAATGATCAGCTCCATGCCTTGGGATGGAACGATCTGGAACTCGATTATCGCACGTTCGAAGTGGCCGCAGCCTGTGTTGAACCATGGCCTTGAAAGGGCTGTTTGCAGGATATTTGAGTTGGGTTTTCTTCGCGGGGTTGGCAGAAAAGGCTCAAGAATCATGGATAGTTTGCCGATCTTATATTTGAAAGCACCGTCGTGTTACCCTGAAAGCCGTCGCTCATTGAGACATCATAGGATGGAAAACCGAAATATCATATATGAACTCCTCGATATTCTGAGAGATGACCAACGGCGTTTTGACAGGATCGTGGACGAGTTACGAATCCAGAAAACGGCAGGCAGACGCTCAAAGCAGGGGTACCGTGATAAAGACGAATAGGGACATGGGGAGTAAAGACAGCCTGTTCCACGCATATATTGGACTCCGCATGGATGGAATCACTCCCGAAGAACTTCTGGTGCTTTTCAGCCGGAATCATGTCAACGTCTTCGAGTCGCTGTTTCTAAAGTACTGGGGTGCACGTGTTTTGACCTGACAATTATACGGACGGCCTTCCATCATTCAATTCCCCTATTTCCAGGCAGCGTCTGTCCTCCGGACGCTGCCTTTGCTTTTCTGAAGAAACCGATATCTCAGTTTTCCATTGCCACCTGCGTTCGCGCCGGGCGCTGCGGCAGAAGCTTTGTTTGAGACTCCTACGCCGGAAGCGAAGATCCTCGGAACACCCATACGCACAACGGTGCCGTTAAGGGTTTACCACGACGCGCACGAAGAACCACGAAATTTTTTTCTCTGGCCTCATTCGGGCCCTTCGTGAGCTTCGTGGTGAGATTTCTATTTTGATTAGGTAGGGGCTTTCAAGAGGTGTTTGGCGCAAGCATGCTCCCCGGTGCGGATCTCAACGGCTACAGGGGCGGGGACCACCGACTGGTGGCGCCATCGTATGACCAGCAGCCCGGAAGGGCCTTTCGGTAGGTGTAATGGGGGTTTTCGGCCCATAAGAGCATCTGTTCGTGGGCGGCATTCAATTTCTTGAATGCATCTTCATCTCCCCCGACATCCGGATGGTGAACCTTTGCCATTCTTTTATAAGCGGATTTGATCTTACGTGTAATTCCTTCAGAAGAGAGGTCTGTCCTCTTCAGCTTCAACATTTCCAGGCACTCGGTCTCCTGCCTCGATAGCCTGGGGTGGGACTTCTTGGCCGGCCGGATCGCATTGGGATGGATCTCCTTTTTAGAGTTCTGGTTCACCAGGCAGAGGGACGCGTAACTTCGGGACCCGTTGTTATTGACAATATGGTGCCATTCCTCGCCAAATTGCAGGACCAGTCTTTTCAGGTCTTCAGCCGGTTTATTCCCCTTGACCCGTATCTGAACAAATCTGGACACGTGTTTGGACCATACCGGAAACACATCCAGTATGACCCGATCGTCCGTAAAGGAAAACGCCGCGTACCGCGCATTCACGGCCCTCAGCAGACCCTTTGAGAGGGAAAGGACCCATTGAATGTAGTCCCTGCACTCCTTCGAGCAATAACGCCTTCGGCCATCGATGTTGGGCTTGCCGCAGGCGAGACACCTTTTTTTTCGTGGCCGGGTCTTTTTCCTGCCGTTTTTGGCGCCTGCCACCTCTGTTGGTAGGGTTGTCATTCCTCCCATCCGTCCGATTTCAATGGTACAAGGGATTTCATGGTGCGGTTAAACTCTCTACTTTTTAACCCAAAACGTACCGATAGGCAAGGAAATCCTCCCCAAACAGAAGACCCGTTGCGCCCTACAGTTCCTCCGGTGTAAACGTGGTTACCTGATCGATATGGGTGGCATCTGAAAACACCATGGCGAGCCTGTCCACACCGACGGCAATACCGGCCGCCTCCGGCATGTTTTCCAGGGAGCGAAGAAATGTCTCGGGCATGGGATACATCGTTTTTCCCGATGCGGTGCGCTGTTGGCGCTCCCTTTCAAAGCGATCCCGTTGCTCATCAGGATCATTCAGCTCTGAAAATCCGTTGGCCAGCTCAATCCCGGCAATATATATCTCAAACCGTTCAGCCACGGTTCGGTCATCGGTCTTGAGCCTCGCCAGAGCCGCGAGGGACGCCGGATAGTCCTGCAGAAGGGTCGGCCTTTCCATGCCGAGGTGCGGTTCGATTTGATCGACCATAATCGGGTCGAAGCATCCTTCATCAAGTGCCCTGGTCAGAGGCAGAGCGGCGTATCGGTCGAATGCCTCTTTCACGGTGAGCCGCTCCCACGGCCCCGTCAAATCCACGTCCCTCCCCCGGTACGAGATCTTTCGGCCTTGGCCGAGTCGCTCGGCCACAAACAGGAATAGCGCCTCGCACTCCTCCATCAGGGCCGTGTAATCGATGCCCGTTCGATACCACTCCAGAAGGGTAAATTCAGGCAGATGCAGATGGCCCCTTTCGCCCTTTCTAAAACACTTGCTGATCTGAAATATTCGGGAAAAGCCAGCGGCCAGCAACCGCTTCATGCACAACTCCGGAGACGTATGCAGGTAGCGACCGTCGGCAGGTATGGCTTCGATGTGGACCTCAGGGGCAGGAGAGAGGATGAGCTGGGGGGTTTCTACCTCTAGGTATTCTTGATCGGAAAAAAACGCACGGATCGCGCGGATCATCTCCGCCCGCATGCGGAGACGGTGCCCCCGGCGACTCAGTCGCGTTATCTCGCCCGGGAGCGTATCAGTCTTTGACCCGGGTGACATACTCCCCGGTCCGGGTGTCCACCGTGATCTTTCCGCCTTCCTCAACAAACGGTGGAACCCTCAGCACATATCCGGTCTCCAGGGTGACAGGCTTGGTATCGCCGGCAACGGAATCTCCCTTGACCCAGGGATCGGCCTGGGTGACGGTCAGATTGACAAAGTTGGGAAGGGTGATCCCGATCGGCCGTTCCCCGAAAAAGAGGATGTCCACCTCCAGGTTGTCTGTCAGGTAATTTACGGCATCACCGACCTGTTCATCGGACAGAACCGACTGCTCATAGTTCTGCACGTCCATGAACCAGTACTCGTTTTCCTGGTTATAAAGATACTGCATGCGCCGTTCATCCAGATCGGCCGGCTCAAACGTATCACCCGATCGATAGGTGGGATCGATGATCACGCCGGTCATCATATTTTTCAGCTTACAGCGGTAGAGGGACTGGCCTTTGCCGGGCTTCACGAACTGAAATTCCGTTATCACATACGGCTCATTATCGATCTGTATCTTCAGTCCCTTTCTCAAATCACTGGCAGTGTACATGGGTGTTTCTCCGTTTGATTAGATGATGAGATTCAAGGTTCAGAGTTAAATGCGCCACTGACACGCACGACCCTGGATAGGGGACCATTCATTAGCGGGAATAGACCGTTCGCGCCTGCCAAACCCTTGAACCGTGAACCTTTGAACCCCTGAACGGTTATCAATGTTTGAACGCCCGTTGCCCGGTAAAGACCATGGTCACCCGGGGATCTGCTTCGTTACAGGCTGCGATGGCCTCGAAATCCCGGAGAGATCCGCCGGGCTGGACAATGGCCCGTATGCCCTGACGGATCGCTACATCCACCCCGTCCCTGAACGGGAAAAAGGCGTCCGAGACCATGGTGGCCCCGATGAGTCCCCCTTTGGCTGTCTCGGTTTCCCGGTCGATATCTTTGAGAAGCTGCGGGTCCTTTTCGCCCTTTTGCGTCATCAGCTCCAATTCCTTGTAGGAGATGCCGTGCTTTTGAAAACAGAGGACATCGGCATGCTTGGTATAGGCCTTGTGAATAGCGATTTCAGCCACGCCCACCCGGTCCTGTTCCCCGGTTCCGATCCCCACCGTGACCCCGTCTTTCACATAGATGACCGAATTGGACGTCACCCCCTGCTCCACCTGCCATCCGAACAGCATGTCGGCAAACTCATCCTGGCTCGGAGGTCGTTCAATGCGAAAGGTCTTCCCCTCAAACTGCGTCTCGGCCAATGTGAAATCCTCGACAGATTGAATCCGATTCAGGGGAGACTGCTGGACAATAATCCCCCCGTCCATGAGGCTCTTAAAGTCTACAAACCGTTTTTGTGCATATTCGGAAAGGCGGTCCATTCGGGGGACCCGGATGATGCGCAGGTTGCTCCGTCTGGACAGGATATCCACGCTCCCTTCGTCAAAATCAGGGGCTGCCACCACCTCGAGATAGTTCTCGGACACCCGCTCGGCCGTGGCCGTGTCCATGGGACGGTTAAAAAGGGCGCATCCGCCAAAGGCCGCGATCCGGTCGGCCATGTCCGCCTTTTCATAAGCCTCTGCCAGGGTGTCGCCGTATGCCACGCCGCAGGGGTTGTTGTGCTTGACGATCACCACGGCCGGACCTGAAATGAGATATTTCATAATATTGAGGGCGTTATCCACATCGGTCAGATTGATTTTGCCGGGATGCTTGCCGCTTTGAATCATGTCCGCTTCAGAGATGGCGGCAACCATTCCGAGACCCGGCTCGATAAACTGACATCCGCCAAGCGCAAGATTCCCGTTCACCAGCTCATAAAGGGCCGCCTCCTGGCCGGGATTCTCCCCATAGCGGAGCCCTTTCTCAATGAGCTGCCCGCCTGAATCAGGGATCTTCCACGACCGCTTGCGATACGTCAGGGTCTGGTCACCAAAAGAAATGGTCATTTCCTGCGGGAAATGGTCATCCATGACGGTTCGGTACATTTTCTTCAATTCATCGCTCATTTTTCATCCCCTTTATCTGTGTAGGGCGCGAAGCGTACCGGGCGAAGCGCAAGCCGTTCCGAACGCCACCCTCCCTGCTCCGTGCGCCCTGCTCTGACTCGGTGCCCTACGCACTATGCGCCTTGCGGTTCTCGATATACGCATAGGCGTTGTGATTGTGAATGGACTCGAAATTCTCAGACTCCACGGAGAACCAGGTGATATTGGGATCACTCCCCAGCTTGATGGCAATGTCCCTGACAATATCCTCCACAAACATCGGGTTCTCGTAGGCCTTTTCCGTCACAAATTTTTCATCTTCACGTTTGAGGACGGAGTAGACTTCACTGGAGGCGGATTCTTCCACCAGCTTGATCAGGTCTTCGATCCAGACGAATTTCTTGAATCTCACCTTGAGCCGGACTTCGCCACGCTGATTGTGCGCCCCGAAGTCGCTGATTTCCTTGGAACAGGGGCAAAGGGTTGAAATCGGAACATGAACCCCGATCACCAGATCGCTGCCCCGGTTGAGGGATCCCTTGAAGGTGCACCGATATTCCATCAACCCTTCCGCGCCGGTCACGGGTGCGGACTTGCTGATGAAGTATGGGAAACTGATCTCCATGTGAGCGCTCTCCGCATTCAACCGGGCCTTCATCTCGTCAAGGATGCCGGATAGATTCTGAAGGGAGATCCGACGGCTGTTCTCATTGAGAATCTCAACAAAACGGCTCATATGGGTCCCCTTGTAATAACGGGGCAGATTGACATACATGTTTATTTCGGCAACGGTCTGCTGCTTTCCATGATCCTTGTCGAGCACGGTAATGGGATAGCGGATCCCCTTCACCCCTACCTGATCAATATCGATATTTCGAGAGTCCTTATGATTTTGAATGTCTTCCATCGCTTTGTTATCGGTTAGGGTTTACCTGTTCGGAGGTCACACCTCCTTGCCACCGTCTCTCTTGGCTCCGGCCAGGAGAAGCCCCTGTAGGATATGGCAAAGACCTCGCCAAAAGGTCCCGTTTGCTCATATTCAACGCGCATGGGGATTCGAACCACTGACTGAGGCGCTCGAGGATTAAAATCCGAATGGCGCGTATAGATCCGGCCGATGCTTCGGAGAGCAAAAAAGGGGCGCTTTTAAGGGTATAATCGTCATGCACTATAGTGATCTTCCGGATAAAGTCAACAGGAACATCACGGTGCTCACACCAGATAGTCTTTTAACTTCTCCTGAAGGGAATCCGGCCAGGTTTCTTCAAAGAGAAAGGCCTTGATTTCCTTTTTTGAAAGCTCCCGCAGGACGTCCCCCGGCAACTCCCTCAGGGCCTCCATCCTGCCGGGTAAGGGTTCTCTTTCACGTTCTTTTTCTGCTTGCATTCTGTTTTCTCCGGTTTCAATTCTAAGATCAATGTCATTCACTTGCTGAGTATGTGGATGGACATGCTTTTGATTTGATGTCTCGCTGCAGGTGCGGCTTCAGCCCCAGATGGGGGCGGTTCGCTCCGTTCTGTGCGGCTGAAACCGCACCTACCCGCACACATTCGGGGTTAAATCAATGGCATTGATGCTAAGATATTCAATTTTGAGGAAGTTCCTCCATCCAGATTCTTTCGTTGAACCAGCGATTTCTGAGCGCCTCCAGGATGCCGGTCCCGTCGAGCATCATCATCAGGTTTTCGACCCAGTTTATCAGGAGTGTGTCCTCGGGCATGGCAATGCCCAGCGGTTCAAAGGTCAGACGGACATCTCCGGCGGTCAGTCCCTTGTCTTTGTTCCGATACGCCGTAAGGGCGCAAAAGGGGTAGTCGGCGACCATCACTTCCACCTGATCGCTCAGAAGCATCTTGACCCCGGCATCGTAGGAGGCGGCGGCCGTAAACGCGGCCTCGGGCGCGGCCTCTTGCACCATCTTCTGACTGGTGGAGTCCTTAAGGGCGGTGATCTTCAGATTCTTCTGGTTGAGTCCCTTGGCATCCTGTATCTTGGCCACCGTGCTGAGTTTGGTCAACACACCCTTTCCCGATATATAATAAGGACCCACAAACGCCACCTTCAAGTTTCGCTCCGGCGTTACGCTCATACCCGAGATAACCATGTCCACCTTCCCCGCCTGAAGCGCCGGCAGCAGTTGCGCAAACGGTAGGGTCACCAGTCTCAGTTTGACCCCCATGTTGGTGGCGATCAATTCGGCCAAAGCCGGATCCATGCCGATGATCTTCCCGGACTTGTTTTTGGCGTTAAAAGGGGGCTGGTTTCCTGAAAGCCCCACGTTCAGTTCACCCTTTTTCAGAATGCGATCCAGGACAGGTCCTGCCACCGCGGTTGCAGCGAATACCACCGCCATCAGAGTCGCCAGCCCGACCACGAGTATCCCCTTTTTCATATCCATCCTCCTTTTCTATCGTATGTCACTTGAAGGCACCCGGCCTCAGGCCTCGGGCGCAAGGGAATTTAACAGCATTCGTCACCGATTTCAATTGAATTGAGGCGCCAGACGTCAGCCCACAATAAATAGACCCCTACACCCGGAACAGACCGCAGCCCGCACTCACCCAACCCAACAGACTCAACGAACCCCATTAACCGAGATAGGCCTCCTTCACCTTTTCGTTTTCAAGCAGGGCGGCCGCTGTGTCTTCAAGAACGATCTGACCTGTCTCGATGACATATCCGTAATCCCCCAACTCAAGGGCGGCCTGGGCGTTCTGTTCCACCAAAAGGATGGTCAGCCCATCGTCCCGTATCTGTTGAATGATACGCATGATCTGTTCCACCACGAGGGGTGCCAGGCCGAGGGAGGGTTCATCTAAGAGGAGGAGCGTAGGCGTTCCCATCAGGGCCCTTGCAATCGCCAACATCTGCTGTTCTCCGCCCGAGAGGGTCCCCCCTGACTGCTCCCGGCGCTCCCTCAGGATCGGAAAGAGCCCGAATGCGTCGTCCATGGAGGCCGCCACCGCCTCCTTGTCGTGTCGTAGATAGGCCCCCAGGACCAGGTTTTCCTTCACCGTCAGATGCGGAAAGATGCGCCGGCCTTCCGGGATTTGAACCACGCCCCGCTTGACAATCTCCTCCGGGGCCAGTCTGTGGATGGCATTTCCCTTAAAGAGGATCCGGCCCGATGTGACCGGCTGAATGCCGCTGATGGTCATGAGAAGGGTCGATTTGCCGGCGCCGTTGGCACCGATCAGGCAGCAGATGCTTCGCTCGCGGACCGTCAGGGAAACCCCTTTGAGGGCATGTATCTTTCGGTAATGGCTGTGAACCGCCTCAAGTTGCAGCATGGGCCATGCTCCCGCCGAGATAGGCTTCAATGACTTTGGGATTGTTTCGTATGTCCTCGGGCGTTCCATCGGCGATGAGTCTCCCATAATCCAGTACGTAGATATGGTCGGCCAGTTTCATCATGACCCGCATATCGTGCTCGATAATCAGCACCGTAATCCCTTTTTCCCGGATCTTGAGGACCAGCTGAATCAACTGGGACGATTCCTGGGCATTCATCCCGGCGGCTGGCTCGTCAAGGAGCAGGAGCCCGGGATGGGATGTGAGGGCCCGGGCGATCTCCAGGCGGCGTTGCTCTCCATAGGCCAGCGTCCCGGCCAGCTCAAAGGCCCGATTCTCAAGCCCCACGAAACGGAGGTATTCAAGGGCCTCCTTTTCGGTCACCCTCTCCTCTTCCCGCTGAGCCCGTGTCTTCAGGAGCGCGCCCGGCAGGCCGGTCCGCATGAGAACGTGATGCCCGATCTTCACATTGTCCAGAACACTCAGATTGAAAAAAAGGCGGATATTCTGAAAGGTCCTGGCCATGCCCATTTGACAGATGGCATCCGGCGTCAGCCGGAATCCGTAAAGCTGCCGCACGGGACGCGTCAGGAGTTGGAAGAGGAAATAGATTGAAAACGGTCCGGCCGAGAGTCCCCAGGGCCAGGCCAGATAGCCCAGGGGGAGGGTCGTTCCCACCAGAGACAGGCCCGGAGAGAGGTGGGTCAGCCACCAGGCGGCAAAACAGATGTCCGATAAGAGAAAGACAAACATGAGACCCCATGCCCAGATCTGAAAGTCCATGATCCCTCGAGTCAGGATCAAACGTATCCCCAGGATAAAGATGCCCAGGAGGACGAGTTCCACCTTGAAAATGGCCTCTGGCAGAAAAAACGACCAGAAGAGGGGGAGCCAGATGAGACCCAGAACGAAAAAGGCCCTCGCGCACCTTCTGACGAGGTTCTGCTTGGCTTCCGATGCCTCAGGGACGATGGGCCTGTTTTGGAATTCGATCTGTCCGCGAGTGGGGTCATAGAGTCCGGCAAAGCAGTTGAAAAGTGTGGTCTTCCCGGCCCCGTTCGGGCCGATGATCCCGACAATCTGTCCGGGCCCGGCCTCGAGGTTGATCTCTCGAAGGGCCGAAATTCCCCCGAAGGATTTGGAAAGGTCCGTCACTTTGAGGATCGGTTTCATAAGTTGAGTCGCTCCCGGGCAAGCTGGGCCTTCCGGGCCTGGGCGCCCTCAAAGGGGATCAGGCCCTCGGGTCGCCACCGCATCATGAGCACAAGGACCAGTCCGTATATGAGGTACCGGGCGCTGAACAGGCTTTGGGGCAGCACCGCCCGCAGGACCTCGGACAGGGGGATCAGAATGAGTGCCCCCAACATGGTTCCGGCAATGCTTCCCATCCCCCCGAAGACGATGAGGCAAAGGATCAGGATAGACTCCCAGAACTTGAACATGTCCGGATGGATAAACTTGAACCATTTGGCATAAAAGGCACCGCCCATGGCCCCGATGGAGGCACTGATGGCAAAGGCCGTCACCTTGTACCGGATCAGATTGATGCCACAGCACTGGGCCGCGATTTCGTCTTCCCGTATGGCAAACCAGGCCCGTCCGATTCGGGAATCCTGGAGCCGCGTCACCACCAGCAGGACGATGAGGAGCAAAAACAGGATCAGATAAAAAAACTCCCAGTCACGGGTCAGGGGATGTCCGAAGATGGCGGGCGGAGAGATGCCGGGAAGACCCATGGGCCCGCGGGTGAGCCAGAGTTCGTTTCGGAGGAGAAGCACCACCAGTTCGGAAAATCCGAACGTGACAATGGCAAAATAGTCTCCGGTCAGTCGCAAGGTCGGCGCCCCGAGAAGCGTCCCCCAGAGGGCCCCGTTGAGTGCGGCGAGGGGAAGAATCACCCAGAGGCTTAGATCGTAGTGAATGGCAAGAAGGCCGGAGGTGTAGGCCCCGATCCCGTAAAAACCCACATAGCCCAGGTCCAGAAGACCGGTAAACCCCGGAACGATGTTCAACCCCAGGGCCAGGATCATATAGAGCGTCGCGGTGGTCAATATCCTGAGTATATAGTTGGTGGACGCCCCGAAAGGGAGCCAGGGGATGAGGATCGCCAGAAGCATCAGGCCCAGGAAGAAAAGGCGGGGTTTCTCTTTGAGTGGGGACACACCCATCATACCTTCTC
>Ga0272444_10002591_pt1 | contig 16630 bp, 8 predicted proteins | sample SSMForm13_FD_201033 | JGI IMG/M metagenome (GOLD analysis project Ga0272444, IMG submission 201033) | Marine sediment archaeal communities from Little Sippewissett salt marsh, Falmouth, MA, United States - SSM-Form-13 | ecosystem: Environmental > Aquatic > Marine > Wetlands > Sediment ...
GTGTCGGCATCAAGAGGAACGCAGTACGGCACGACCGCCCCACCCGTCGAGATCATCAGGATCGAGTTACCCTGGACCGGGGACTACTGCCTGACCGTCGAGAATCGCGCCTCAAAGTGGCACGCGGAAGCAACCCGCGCCGTCTCGATTCACATCTATATCCGTAACTTGACGACGGATTGTATCGCCTTCGTCGAGCACTACTCCGTCGCCGGGAGCATCCGCGAGGTTGCGACAAGTCGTCACGTCCTCACGGTCGGTGCAGCCTCTGTGGAGAGTCGATCGTTGCTTCCTTACAGCTCCCGCGGGCCTACCTTCGACGGACGCACCGACAAGCCTGAGATCTGCGCACCTTCGGGCGTGGCAGGCACCTGTTATCGCGTGTTCGACGGGACGTCCGCCTCGGCGCCCCATGTTGCGGGAGCGCTGTCCGTGCTCCTGTCGGCCGTTCCGGAGCGGTCAGGTTCGGAAGCTGTGGCGCTGCTTCTCCGCACTGCCCAGTGGCTCACGGACGATCAGGGAGCACAGTTCTGCGTGGTCGACTTGGAGAGCGCTCTCAGTGGATCGACCGGCGTGCCGTAGTCAGATACTCGTCGGCGCTTGCGGCGCAAGGTCGTAACCCGATCCGACACGCTCACCTGAAACCCCATCACGAAGACTCCTTGAGCCGGTTTGCTAGGAATCGAGTCCTTCGCTCCACCAGTATCGATGAACGAGCAATCCATCTGCACGGAGGTGCGAAGACATGTTCAAGCAGAAGACGATGGTGTTGGCGGCGGCAGTTCTCGCGGTAGCAGTGGTCGGTTGTGCGGTCCCGGCGTTCGCCTCGTATCGCTCCGTCGGCTACGTAAACGGCTGGCTCGGAACCGGTGATTGGGAATGGATCGGGGCGGATCTGTATTCCGGCAGGCAGTACAAGATCACGCTGTCCGTTCCGTGGAGCGCGGACTTCGACGTGAAGGTCTACTACGACAAGAATCGCAACGGGATCGCTGAGAGCTCGGAGTTGATCGCGAAAGGAACCCGGGGAACGGGCCTGGACGAGAGCTTCACCTTCGTCCCGCGCTACACGGGTCGCTATCACATCAAGGTCTACTCCTACAGCGGCAGCGGCTTCTACACGCTGAGGCTCTACAAGTGGGTCTAGGCAGCAGTGACATCCGCGTCGCCGCCTCGTGCGCCTGACATCACTAGACGGCAGAGACGTAATCATCCACCCGGCCAGGGTTCCCTCCTTTCCCCAGCCGGGTGGCCAACGATCAGCGCTACCCTCCATACAGCGGGGTCATCCCGCGACGAACCTCCGAACAGGCGGAGAGGGCATCGCCCTCTCCGCCTTTCTTCATTGCTGCAGATAGACAGAGACCGCGACCCTGTGAAGAGGCTTGGCATGCCCTATCGGGACTTGCCGACCGATTGGGTCCGCACTCACCTTGACCCCGACGCAAGCTGGCCGTTCAGACTCACTCTCAAACTGCGCCGATCAATGGAACTGGTCTAGCTTCCTAGAGCCCCGGTGGATGCCCGTGCCAAGCAGGAGGCCAGTCAATGACCGAGCGAATCGCCAACGAGAACTCCGACGATGTCTGGTTCAGGGTTCCGCACCAACTCATCGGGAGATAGAGGTGAAGGGAGTCCTGACTGTGCTCTGGTTCGCAGCGCTCTTCGTCTGTATGTCAGCCTTGGCCAGTGTTGCCGTTTTTGACCTGTTCCCCAGCTTGTCCCAGATGATCAACGAGCTATCATACCAAGGCAAGGAGAGAGAATGAATCGGCAGAACGCAGCGATGATTGCTGTAATCCTGGCTCTTGGATTCCTGATGACCTTAGGACCGATCGCACCCTTGACTCTTGGCCAAACCGTGGAAGACAAGAAGGCACAGGCAGACAGATTCCTCCAAGATGGGCTGGTCGAGTACAACCGGGGTCACTTCTTCCAGGCAATCAGCTGCTTTGAGCATGCTTTGCTTCTCTACCGAGAGATTGGCAATGCATGGGGTGAGGCGGATTGCCTAGGGAACCTTGGGCTTTGCTACAAGGCCCAAGCTTCATACGAGCGCGCGATCTCCTATCATGAGCGCTCCTTGAGAATCTGCCAAGAAACTGGATACCGTCTAGGCGAGGCCAACTGTTTGGCAAACATCGGCCTCTGTCGCCACCTGCTTGCTGAGGACCAACAAGCGGTTGACAGTCTCTCGCAGGCGCTTCTGATTTTCTCCGAGCTTCGCAACCGCCGGAATGAAGCGAGCACCCTCCTCCAATTGAGCATTTCCTACAGGGTTTTGGGAGAATACGAACGCGCCCAGGAATGCGACGAGCAGGCTCTCATCATCTTCCGTGCACTCGATGATCCCTCCGGAGAAGCAAGAAGCCTCAACTCCCTAGGGAATGACGCCTATCGAGTTGGGGACTACGAAGTGGCAATAGCCTTGTATGAACGCGCGTACGACCTCTTCCACGAGACTTCGGATTACCGTGGAATGGCTGCTAGCCTAGGCAATATGGGTGGTTGTTATGAAGTATGTGGAGAATACGAACGAGCCATCGAGTGCTATGAAGCAGCGGCATCCGTCGTTCAGTTGACCTTCTACAGCGCTGTGAGCGCACAAAGCATGGCGACGAGCCTTAACAACCTAGGAGTCTGTCACTTCAGGCTGGCAAATTACACGAGAGCGATACGCTATCACGAAGAAGCCCTTCTGCGATTCCAGGAGATCGATGACAGACGCGGTGAGGCAAAGGCCCTTGCTAACATGGCTAATTGCTACCATGTACTAGGCGTGTACACTGTGGCCCTCCAGCTCTATATGGAGACATGGATCACCTTCCAGGACATCGGAGATCGCGGAAGTGAAGCCACTTCACTCAACGCCTTGGGCATGTTCTACAAGGAAGAGGGCGAATACCAAACCGCGATCGACTTCTACGAACGGGCATTGGTTATCGAAGGGGAACTCGGCGACTCTCGCGGCGAAACGCTGAGCCTTCTTGGTCTTGGCCTCTGCTATGAAGCGCTGGCGAGGTACGAACAAGCTATTGAGGCTTATGAAGGATCTGTCACTCTTGCGCGGGAGATCGAGGCAGCGGAAGAGAGCTGGTATGGGCTGTGGGGGTTGGGTAGAGCGCACTGGAGAAGCGGTCACTTGGAAGACGCACAGGCCACGTTTGAGCAAGCCATTGCCGCGGTCGAGTTGGTCCGCAGTCTGATTCATGGGGAGCCTTTCCGGCAGACGTTCTTCTCCAAAGCACAACGTCTATACGAAGAATACCTCGATCTCTTGTTGGACTCTGGGAAACCGGAGGCGACTCTCGACATCGCCGAACGCTGTCGGGCGCGAACATTCCTCGATCTTCTTGCTGCGGGACCGATCGGGACTCTAGAGAACGTTGTGGAGAAGGGCATCCGCTCAGGTGTTGTAGAAGTCTCCGCCATCGGGACTGACCTGGCTGAGATTGTGGTCGATCTTCCGACAGACACCGCGGCTCTTGAGTATTTCGTTGCGGAGAAGGCAACGTACCTGTGGCTCATCCGGGATGGATTGGCGAGCGACCCGATCCGGATCGAGACTTCGCGTGCTGAGCTGCGCAAGCAGGTTCTCGCGTTCCGCACGACCATCGAGACGACGTCGACCAAGATGTCGGAGACTCCAGATCCAGAAGAAGGGATGGAGGAGATGTCGCGCGACCTGTACGAACTGCTGATCGCGCCAGTCGAGGATCGACTGGAGGGCATCGAACATCTGGTGATCGTCCCCTCCGGCCCGCTGTACTACCTGCCGTTCTGCGCGCTGATGAACTGCCCGGACTGCGAAGGCCCGGACCTCTTGGGAGGCGAGTACCTGATCGAACGCTACACCCTCAGCTACACCCCCAGTCTGACAACACTGAAGTACGTCTGGGCGTCCTCCGAGGCAATCCAAGCGAACCCGCTGTTCCTGGCACTCGCCGACCCCGACTCGGGAGACCCGCAGTTCTCTCGTCTTCCTGGCGCGCAGGACGAAGCCGTGGCAATCGCTGATCTCTTCGACCCAAGCGAGGTCTACGTCGACAGCGCCGCCACCGAGGACGTCATCATCGAACGGACGCATCCCGCTAGCCAGATCCTGCTTTCGACCCACGGGGTGTTCAATCCCCACAACCCGATGTTCTCCTACCTTCTTCTCTCCCCCTCCGACGGCTCCGACGGGCGGCTGTACACGCACGAGATCTTCGGCCTCGATCTCCACACCGACCTCGTGACGCTGAGCGCGTGCGAGACGCTGCTGCCTGCACTGGCGGAGATGGAGGAGGACGTCCGAGCGGTGCGCGGGACACCGGTGGAAGAGGACGTGGAGCTGACGGACGATCTTCTGGAGACGTTGACGGCGGGAGATGAGATCGTCGGGCTAACGCGCGCCTTCCTGTATGCCGGGACCCCGTCGGTGCTGTCGAGCCTGTGGAGCGTGGTTTCGGAGACAACCGAACCGTTGATGGTGGCGTTCTACGGGTACCTAAAAACGAGCCTCAGCAAGGCCGACGCGCTCCGCCAGGCCCAACTCGACGTCATGGCCAGCTATCCCCATCCTCGCTACTGGGCCGCGTTCGAACTGGTTGGCGATTGGAGGTAGGTTCGATGAAGAGAATCATCCTGTTGTTGGCGCTTGCCATATTGTGCAGCTCCACTCTTGCCGGAGCCAAGACCCTCCACGTACCGGAGGAGTATCCGACGATCCAAGCAGCGATCGACGCGGCTCAACCAGAAGACAACGTCCTCGTGGCTGCGGGCACATACAAGGAAAGCCTGCATATCGACAAGCCTCTCTGGCTCACTGGAGCCGGCCGAACGCGAACCGTGATTCAAGCGACCTGCCCCGAAGCAGATGTCGTGTCAGTCCGGGTGCCCTACGGCGAGGTGATCATCGAAGGGCTCAAGGTCTGCGGAGGAGACGCAGGGATCTGGATCCTCGTCGGAGAAGGCGCGCACGCCGACGTCAGAGATGCAATCGTGTCCGATAACCGACAAGGTGTCACCGTATCCGGAGAGGGAAGCGTCTCCCTCGGGCGGAGTGCCCTCATCGCGAACGCAGCCACCGGCCTGGAGCTGGGCAACGGAACTGCGAAAGTCGAAGGCAACGAGATCCTGCGCGGGGGGACGGGCGTCTTGCTCGTGGGAGGCGTCGACGTCGAGCTATCGAACAACCTGGTCGAAATGAGTGAACGCGGGATCGACGCTGGCTCCTCGCAGTGCGGCGTCCACGAGCAAGAGAGGCCCTTTTGGGGGCGAATCCGCGGCCGCGGGAACCTGGTCTATGGAAACGAGAGCTGCCTCTGTCCTCCCCGGCCCGGCGATCATCCTTGGCCGGAGGGGTTCAGCGATTCGACATGGGTGGAGAAACTCGACGAGGTCATCGGGCTCCTCGGGCGCGCCGCCAGCGCATACAACGAAGAAGCGTACGAAGAGGCGCTCGATGCATACGAGGCGGGTCTGTCTCTCCTTGCGGCCCTCGGAGAGACCGCTCCACCTCTCCTTCAGAGCAGTTACCAACACAATATCGGCATCGTCTACCATCGGTTTGGCCATTACGAGGAGGCTCTTGCTTCGTACGCGGCCGCTCGAAAGGCCTATGCGGACCGCGGAATGGACGTCGACGTCGCGTTCACCGACCGAAGCGCGGGTGTCTCCCACTCTGCTCTTGGTCGCTTCGAAGAAGCATTGGCGAGCTTCGAGAGCGCCTACACTCTGTACATCAAGCACAGCAAGGAGATCGATGCGGCCCGGATCGAGAAGGAGATGGGTAATGCCTACTTCAGCAGCAATCGCTACGAGGAGGCCCTCGCGTGCTACCAGTCCGCCCGTGTCACGTTCGCAGCCTACGGGCTACAAGAGGATGTAGAGTCGGCCGACTGGAACATCGCCTGCGTGTACCTGCATCTTGGCCGCTTCGAAGAGGCCCTCGCCGCCTTCCAAGCCGAGCGCGACAGATGCGCATCCTCCCGCAACAGTGGTGAGCTATGCGTGGCGGCCACCGACTGGAACATCGGGTTGATCTACTACAGCCTGGGGTGGTATGAGTGGGCGATGGGGTCGCTTCGGTCGGCCCGCACCGCGTACTCACGGTTCGGGCAGGACGTGAGCGTCATCATCATTGACTTCAACATCGCCAACGTCCAACTCGCTCTCGGCCTTTGTGACGATGCGCTCGCAACCTATCGATCCTGCCGTTCCGGCTACGCGTCTCACGGCATGGACATCGGCGTCGCCATGTCCGAGAGCGGAATCGGCTCCGTTTGCGCCCGATTGGAGCGATACGAAGAGGCACTTGAGTCGTTTGAACTTGCTCGGAGCATATATGCGAACCACGGCATGGCGGAGTCCGTGGCAAGCGTCGAGACCAGCATCGGCATGGTCCATGGTGATCTCGGCCGCCACGAAGAGGCGCTGGCGATCTACGAAGAGATCCTCGGCCTTCTCGATCAGACTCCCCCTCTGGCCGGGATGTCGTACTCGTACGCCTCAACGAGGTGGCCCGTTCTGTTTCACCGGGGCCGAGCCTACGAGAAGCTCTCGCGTTGGAATGAGGCACGGGAATCGTATGAAGCCGCGATCGCTGTGATCGAGTCAATCCGTGGAACCCTGACTGCCGAAGAGCTGAAGCTTGCATGGCAAGAACGAACGAAGGACGTCTACCAGCACCTCATCGACCTCCTCTACCGGATGGGAGAGGGGCAACTGGCTTTGCTGCACGCAGAGCGTTGTCGTGCCCGCACCTTCTTGGATCTTGTCGCCGCGGGGCCCGTTTCCTCCCTGGAAGACATCGCCGAAGAAGGGATCCGCACCGGTGTGGTCGATGCCGCGGTCATCGAATCCGATCTCGCTGAGGTCGGCGCGGGTCTGCCAGCGGACACTGCCGCCCTCGAGTACTTCGTCGCCGAGGAGGCGACGTACCTGTGGCTTGTCCGAGACGGCTCGGTGAGCGAGCCGATCCGGATCAAGATTGAGCAATCTGGTCTGCGCGAACGGATCCTCGCATTCCGCACCACAATAGAAACGACGTCAACCAAGATGCCAGGGACTCCAGATCCAGAAGAAGGGATGGAGGAGATGTCGCGCGACCTGTACGAACTGCTGATCGCACCAGTCGAGGATCGACTGGAGGGCATCGAACATCTGGTGATCGTCCCGTCCGGCCCGCTGTATTACCTCCCGTTCTGCGCGCTGATCCGCTGCCCAGACTGCGAGGGCCCAGCGTTCTTCGGCGGCGAGTACCTGATCGAACGCTTCAGCCTCAGCTACATCCCGAGCCTGACGACGTTGAAGTACGCGTGGGCGGCGGCGGATGAGGTGCCGATTGAACCGCTGTTTCTCGCCCTCGCCGATCCCACCTCGGGAGACCCCCAGTTCTCCCGTCTTCTCAGTGCTCACAGCGAAGCAATCAGCGTCGCCGAGCTGTTCGATCCAAGCGAGGTGTACCTCGATACGGCAGCAACCGAGGAAGTGGTCGTTGGACGGGCAGCCTCGGCCGATCACATCCTCCTCTCGACCCACGGCTCGTTCAATCCTCGCAACCCGATGTTCTCGTACCTGCTGCTGTCTCCCACAGATGAGAGCGACGGGCGGCTGTACACCCACGAGGTCTTCTCACTCGATCTTCACGCCGCCCTGGTCACGCTCAGCGCATGCGAGACGCTGCTGCCGGCGCTGGAAGATGCCGAAGCGGAGGCTCGGGCAGTCCGCGGAGTGTGCGACGATGGAGACGATCCACTCAGTGAGGAGCAGCTGGAGGTTCTGACGGCCGGCGACGAGATCGTCGGGCTGACACGCGCCTTCCTGTATGCCGGGACCCCGTCGGTGCTGTCAAGCTTATGGAGCGTCGTTTCCATCACGACCGAGCCGCTGATGGTGGCGTTCTACAGCCACCTCAGAGGGGGGATGAATAAGGCCCAAGCTCTGCGCCAGGCCCAACTCGACGTCATGGCAATCTACCCTCACCCTCGCTACTGGGCTGCGTTCAACCTCGTCGGCGACTGGAGGTAGTCCACCAGGCGAGCCGCGAGAGCGGCCGCTACCGCTCGTTCTCACCTGCATCCGGAGGATGTAGTCGTCGGGTGTGAACATCGTCCTGGTCGTCTACGGGCATCCGTGACTTCCTCTACGCGACGTAACAGGATGAACGGGCTCGATATCGTCTTGCTCACCGTTGCTAGGAACCGGCCCGTTTCCTCGACATGTACAGGCGGAAGAACCAAGACGCACATGGAGGTGCTTCAAATGCTGAGACGAAACGTGTCGGTGTCGTCCGTCGTGGTCGCGCTGCTCGCGATCGCCATTCCCGCAGCTGCCGTGAGCTTATCAACCCCCGCCTTCTCTCCCGTGCCGACGTCACCGTTCGTCCTTGTGTACCAGGACTCCGACTGGTTGAGTGGTCCGGGAGACAGCTGGACCTACCGCGGCACCCTTTCGCGAGGCGTGATGTACAAGTTCCAGCTTACGGTGCCCTGGAACACGGACTTCGACATCAAGATCTACGATGGGAACGGAAACCTCGTCGCCATAGGGGCGAAGACGCTCGGCGCCGACGAGACGGTCTACGTTACGCCGGCGTGGACGGGGTCGTTCCGCATCGTCGTCTACTCCTACTCCGGTCATGGTTTCTACACGTTGAAGATGCTCAGACGGCTGTAGACCTCTCGTGCAGGGATCTGGTGCCGAGAAGCATCGCAACCACGTACCGGCAACCATCCTAGTTCAACCCAGTCATCCAATCGCCAAATCCAAGACGAGCAACATACCCTGTGCTCTGTGCTACCCATCTGCCAGGCACGGTGTTGATCCACCGGGGACTCGCCGCCCCGGCCGATCGGGGTTCCCTCCTTGCCCCGGACAACCGGATGGCTGTTCGGATTGGCAAGCGCGGATGCGAGACTGGTCAGGCGGGGGAGCATTGCCTCCCCCGCCTCTTCGTTTCGTGGCTTGAACAGAACCCATAGAGAACCTATTCTCCTTACCGAGATGGTCTAAGCTCAGATGAAATTGGGGGCCTTACGGTTGGCCTTGTTCGAACATGGAGCGTTATCGATGCGCGAAGCGCCACAGCCGCCGAGCGTGTCATCGGTGCTGCTCTTGTTTGTGTCTTGCGGCTACAACTCTCTCGCCATGCGCGTGATCCAGTGGCTGCGCAAGCCACGAGACCTCCCAATCAGAGAGCTGAGGCTCCTTCGCGCAGGAGGCTTCCCCAAGCCGATTGGACCCACCCGAGGAGTATCGACTCCGTACCAGCGCCTCGGCAACACGAACAACGGAGTTTCCCGCCGAGCTCGCTTGGAGCTGGAGAGCGATTGGAGGTAACGCGATGACCAGGAAGGCTTCTGTACTCCTTCTCTTCCTTATATCCGGGTTGATCCCAGCATTTGGGTCAACTCTGCACGTTCCTGAAGACTACCCGACGATCCAAGCCGCAATCGACGCAGTCGAAACCGGGGGCAGGATCTACGTGAGCAGCGGGACCTATGTTGAGTGCTTGGCAATCCAGAAGGCGGTGACGCTAGTAGGAGAGGGACCCGAGACCACTGTGATCGAAGCCACAGATCCTGTATCTAGCGCCGTCACAATCTTGGCCGTAGGGCTTGTGCAGATCGAGAACGTCGCAATCACCGGGGCAATCGGAGTGTCCACAGCGGGAGTACTTGTTCGAGGCAATAGCTCCGTCTGTCTCTCGCGTTGTCAGATCGAAGGGAATCGATATGGCGTCGTTTGCGCCGGCGACTCGAGGGTCGAACTCGAGACATCCGACATCACTGAGAATGGCTTGGATGGAATCGCTGCCGTTGACCGGAGTAGCATCTTCCTGAGTGGGTGTTCCATCAGGCAAAACGGCGGCAACGGCCTTACAGGGATGCACTCTAGCCAAACGCGATCCGACAGCTGCTCTCTGGAGGAGAACAGCGCTGCGGGGGTCTGGGCAGCCAACTCATGCGAAATGCGACTCGCAGATTGCTCGCTCACGCGGAACGAGTACGGGGTTGTGCTTCAGGAAGAAGCAGTCGGTGTATTGCGACGGGTTCAAGTCGTTAAGAACAGCAAGTCGGGCATCACATGCATGGGAAACTCGCAAGCACAAGTGCTCGACTGCGCGTTCTTCGCGAACGAAAGCGGGCTTCGACTCTCCGATGAGGCGATGGCAGAGATCAGCGATTCGAGCTTCGAGGGGAACCGTTCGTACGGCGTTGCGGTCACACAAGGTACGTCCACCACGGGCGCTGGCAACTACATGGCCGAAAACGGCTGCGATCTTGCGGGGAAGCTGCCGGCAGGGTTCAGGATCCCCCTTCGTCCGGCTACCGAAACGCGAGTTGTGTACCCCTCCGTGGAATACGACACCCTTCAAGAGGCCATCGATGCGCTTCTTCCCGGGGGAGATCTCCTTCTTCGCGTCGGAGAACACAAGGCTGGTATCACGATAGAGAAGCCGGTCGTTATCAGGGGCGAAGGGCGAGCGCAAACCTCTCTAGTGGCGCAGGCACCGGGATCAAGCGTCATCTCCCTCATCAGCAGCGGAAGCATCCTCGCGGAGACTCTCACAGTGCGAGGGGGAGACGAGGGCATTGCGGCAGCGGGCTCCGCTGTAGTTGAACTGGATGGCGTGGCAATCGAGGAGAACGCGTATGGCGTCATGGCACAAGACAACGCCGAGGTCACCGCGCGAAATGCGGCCATCTCAAGGAACAGACACGACGGGCTGTTCTTGCGCGGCAGCGCACGAGTGGGTCTCCATGACTGCGAGATTGTCGGGAACGGCGGGCATGGAGTACGGACCGAGGGCGAAGCGTATGCAGAAGGGGCCGAGAACCTGATGCAGGGAAACGGATGTGATCTCGCGGGAAACGTCAATCCTGCGTTGCGTCTTCCTCTCAGAGACCCCCTCGTGGCGGAAGTCGCCTATCCGTCAGCGGGCTACACGACCCTTCAGGAAGCGATCGATGCTCTCCTGCCTGGCGGCATCCTGACGATCAGCGGGGAATCCCACGTGGGAGGCGTGACCGTCAGCAAGCCTCTCACGATGGCAGCCGCGCCGCTGTGCAGGGGCGTCATTTTCGAGGCTCCGTCCGAGCACGTGACCGTGCTCTCTCTGGTGAGTGGGGCGGACCTCACCCTGGAGGGTTTCCATCTCAAGAGGGGGTTCGCCGGCCTGTGCGTGGGGGGAAACGCGAAGGCCCGAGCTCAATGGTGCACCTTCTCAGAGAACGAACGGTTCGGCGTCTTCGTTGGGCGCGCAGGAGCAGCCGAGCTTCTTGATTGCACCGTTCAGCTAAACGGCATAGGAATCTGTCTTTATCAAACCGTAGGGCTCTCCTTGAAACGCTGCAACGTCTCGGCCAATCGGACCGGTCTCTCAGCGCTGGCGCCTCTCTCGGACTCGGGTGCTGTCACATCCGAGGTGCCTCATGTCGAAGTCACCGGCTTCCTCAACTGCATCTCGGGGAACTCGGAGGCTGACCTCGTCCCGGACTACCCCGGCCGTCCATGGCCGGCGGATACGGACCCGGCGCGAGCCCCGTTTGTGACCGGTTGCGATCCGCACGTCCCCCAAGAGCCGATCGACTACGACTACATGCGCCTGATGCTACCTGCATCGGAGCTTGAAATCGATGAGATCCAGATCCCCCCGATTGCCACAGTGGCGGAGAAGTACCCGATACTGGTGAGCTTGTTCGAGCCCGAGTTACCCCCAGGATATACGTCTTACCACTACACGCTCAATCCCCACCAGATCTGCGTTACGGATCTCGACGGAGACGACACCAGGGAGATCATTGTCTCCGACGAGGACCTGCCTCTCGTCTATGTGGTTCGAGGAGCACAAGTCGAGGTCTGCTTGATCGGGGGGATGCTTCGGATGGACCCGGATGGCTCCCCCAGCACCTTCCAGTCGGGGATCACGTCCATGGCAGCCGGCGACATCACAGGCGATGGTGTTGAGGAGATCGTCTTGATCATTGGTGGCATGATTCTGGCCGCGACGTACGCTGAGGGTGAGTTCGATGTCGTCTGGCAGCAGTCTGCCCCCGGCGGTAAGTACGCTGACGCGGTGACGGTCGCTGACATCAATGGCGATGGCCTAAACGACATCGTTCTTACCCGAGGTGTCTTCTACCAGCAGCGAGATGCAGCTTTCGGCGAGTTGGTGCGCTTCGATCCCGAATGGCCCTACCATGGCGACGACCTCGAAGTGGCTGATCTGAACGGCGACGGACTCGTCGATATCGTGCGTGCCCGGAGCGGATGGGGCGTCCTCCCCGGCGCCAGTGGCTTCGAAGCAATGTATCAGACCGAGAGTCACCGGCTCGTCTCCTCAGAGACATACGTAGTGCCTGCAGGGCAGTCTCTTAAGAGTGGAACCGTCAGTATAGGAGACGTCAGCGGGGACGGCCGCGCCGACGTCGTGACCGCTGGGGCCGGCCATCTAATCGTCTACTATCAGCGCGATGACGGGAGCATGAATCCCCGCGTCTACCCTGTGTACGGCGGGCTCACAGGGCCCGAGGTATTCGATGTCGATGGAAACGGCCGCCTGGACATCGTCGCCTGCAATGGCTGGGGGGACCTCGTCGTATGGAGGCAGGGCGAGACGGGCGCCTTGAGGGCGCCGGCATACTACCGAGCCTTGCAGGGGCACAAGATGCGGGGGACACCCTGTGTCGCGGATGTCGACGGAGACGGAAGGCCGGGGATCATCTGTGGACTCGAGAATAGTCTTGTCGCCGTCGTCGACTTGTACGAGCCCACGCTGACGGAAGGACTGCCCACTCACCGGCGCGAGCACGGCGCGTCTCAGACGCACCTTCCCCTTATCGACACGGCTGTTGGGCTCTCTGTTGAACGGTTTCTCATCGACCCGGTTGTACCTGCCTACGCGGGCGACGAACGCACCCTGCTGCTGACGATGTCTCCCGGAGCTGTCGCTGTTGGGGACGTCAACGCAGACGGCCAAGACGAGATCGTCGTGGCGGACAGCGCGGGGCCCCGGATCTACGTGTGGGACAACGCGGCGGTCCGCGCTTACTCCACACCAGATTTCCCCCGAGGAGTAGCACCAGGATTCGGCAGCGACTGGTGGTTGGCCATCGCGGATCTGAATGAGGATGGAAGAGACGACGTAGCGGTCTCCAGGGATGGACGCGACATCGTAGTTCTTCTCCAGACCGAAGAGGGAGTGCTGGAATACGCGCAGTCTGTCGCTACGGGTACAGGCGTCCAGGGTGGTCTAGCGATTGGAGACATGAACCAAGACGGCCTGCCCGACTTGGTGACGGCAGGTGGAATCCATTATCAGCAGAAGGGACACCTCTTCGGCGAACTCGATGCCTTCCCAGAGCAGGGCGGCCCGAATTCCGGAGCCAAGGTCGATGTTGAGGTCGCCGACATGAACGGTGATAGCTTGCTCGATGTCGTGAGGGCCGTGTCATATGCGTTGCCTCATCGCGGCTCTCCACTCACGTATTGGTCCGGCTTCGAGTTGCTCTTCCAAGACGAGGGTCATGAGTTCGATGAGCCGATCCCGTTCGGGCGCGAATGGGACTCCGCCCCCAAGCAGTGGATTGCCGTGGGCGACATGACGGGGGACGATCGCCCCGACGTCGTCTTCTGTGTTTCAGAGGACGCACAGCATGGGGGCGAGACTTGGATCTACCCTCAGTGCGACGAGGGACTAGGCGACCCCGTCGAGTCACAAATGGGGGGAGGTTCGGCTCCGATCATTGCCGACTTCAACGGTGATGGCAGAAACGACCTGGCGGTGTTCGATTCGTATGACAAGATCAGCGTGGCGCTCCAAACGGAGACGGGTGGATCTGGCTCCGTTAGGTCCTTCCCCGCTTCGATTCCCCAACATCCCGGCACCGATGACCTGGCCGCGGGAGACGTGACCGGAGACGGGCACGCGGACATCGTCTGTGTGGCAAACTACGATGACGGCCTGTGCATCCTTCCCTCAGTGGTCCTCCTTGCTGAGTCCTTCGGCACAGTCGAGGAGGCGATCGGCTACTGGGAAGCGATCCTTCGGAACACCGTGGACCCAGTGAGTGAGGCGCTTGTGCTGAACGAACTCGCCGTTCTGAACGGGAATCTCGGCCGGTTCGAGGACGCTCTGGAATACGCGCAAAGGGCCGTTCTGAGCTCCGAGACGCACCGCCTTCTTTTCTGGACCGCGCTGGCGCTGAGCACCGAAGGTGCTCTTCGCTACACGCTCGGGGACTTCGAAGGAGCCAGTGCATCGTGCTGGATGTCATCTCTTCTGTATGAGCAGTTTGGGTACGGGGTCGGCGAGAGACGAAGCTATCGCAACGTCACGCTCACAAGGCTGGGACTCGGTGATTGGGAGAACGCCGTCGACCTATGGGAATACGGAACAAGAAGCTTGCTCAGAGCATTCGGCGCAGAATGGGCCTACGAACCCGACCTGATAGCCTTCGGCTTGTTCCACCGTGGTTTACTGGGCGACTCCGACAATGAGTTCGGTCGCCTGCTGGAAGGGGTCGCTGTCGATTTCGGCAACATCGGCGCCGTCGAGGCTATCTACGGTGACGTGCAGAAAGGAATCGAGTTCCTCGAGCGATCCGCTGAGTTGAGTCGCAATTTGCGTTGTACGGCGAACGAGGCTATGGCACTCGGCAATACCGGCAACGCCTGCGCCAGACTCGGCCGGACCGCACTCGCTCTCTCGTACTATCGACATGCAATCCGCCTGATGGAGTCAATCACTCTCGACGAAGGAAGCATCTCCGTCCCTGAAGCTCTCTGGATCCTTCGCTACAACCTGGGTGTAACGTGCGAGCAGCGAGATGATTCGGAGGCGGCTCGAGATCAGTATGAACATGCAATCGGCATCATTGAGAGCCTGTTGGAGTCCTTGTCCCTGGAGGAGCTCAAGGTCGAGTATCAGGAGAAGACGAGGATCGTCTACGAGCGCCTGGTCGACTTGCTCTATCGGATGAACGAGGGAACCTCGGCGCTGTTGTACGTCGAGCGCTGTCGCGCGCGGACGTTCCTCGACCTTGTGGCTGCGGGACCCGTCGGCACGCTCGACAGCATCGCTGAGGAGGGGATTCGCACCGGTGTGGTCGATGCGTCGGTGATCAAGTCCAATCTCGCCGAGGTCGTCGCAGATCTGCCTGCGAACACCGCCGCCCTCGAGTACTTCGTCACCGGGGGTGCGACGTACCTGTGGCTGGTCCGGGATGGATTGGCGAGCGACCCGATCCGGATCGGGTCTTCGCGTGCTGAGCTGCGCAAGCAGGTTCTCGCGTTTCGCACAACCATCGAGACGACGTCAACCAAGATGTCGGAGACTCCAGATCCAGAAGAGGGGATGGAGACAGTGTCGCGCGACCTGTACGAACTGCTGATCGCGCCAGTCGAGGATCAACTGGAGGGCATCGAACATCTGGTGATCGTCCCCTCCGGCCCACTGTATTACCTTCCGTTCTGCGCGCTGATCGATTGCCCCAGCTGCGAGGGTCCCGCCTTCTGCAGCGGCGAGTACCTGGTTGAGCGCTACACCCTCAGCTACATCCCGAGCCTGACGACGCTGAAGTACGCGTGGGCGGCGGCGGATGAGGTCCGAGATGATCCGCTGTTCCTCGCGTTGGCTGATCCGGATTCGGGAGATGCACGTTTCCCTCGCCTTGTTAGCATGCAGCACGAGGCAATAGCGGTGGCAGGGTTGTTCGATCCGAGCGAGCTACACGTCGCCACCGCCGCGACTGAAGAGGTCGTGATGGCGCGTGCAAGCGAAGCCGACCAGATCCTCTTGTCGACCCACGGGTCGTTCAATCCATACAATCCGATGTTCTCCTACCTGCTGCTGTCCCCGACCGATGACAGCGACGGTCGGCTGTACACCCACGAGATCTTCTCGCTCGACCTCCACACCTCCCTGGTGACGTTGAGCGCGTGTGAGACCCTATTGCCCGCTCTGAAGGATGCGGAAGATCAGGTGCGGGCCATCCGCGGCACCGCCGAAGAAGACCCGGCGGACCTCAGCGAACAGCTTCTCGAAGCGCTGACCGCCGGCGACGAGATCGTCGGGCTGACGCGCGCCTTCCTCGCCGCAGGGACGCCATCGGTGCTGTCGAGCTTGTGGAGCATTGTCTCCATAACGACCGAGCCGTTGATGGTGGCGTTCTACGGGTATCTGGACGCGGGCCTCGACAAGGCCGAAGCCCTGCGCCAGGCTCAACTCGACGTCATGGCAACCTACCCTCACCCTCGCTACTGGGCCGCGTTCTCGTTGGTCGGAGATTGGAGATGATCCAAATGAGGAGATCGCTGCCCTATCCTGTTCTTGCCGTGCTGATTAGCTCCCTTCTTGCCTCCGAAACCCTCCACACGCCCGATGACCATCCAACCATCCAAGAGGCGATCGACGCAGCAGATCGTGGGGGCACGGTACACATCGTCGCCGGAACGTATGGAGAAAACCTGGTCGTTGAGAAGCAGCTTCTCGCGTTTGGCGAACACCCGCAAGCGGGTCTGATCTGGTGGCAGAGGCGCCTTCTCAAGCACAACGTGAAGCGATCGTCATCGAGAACTCCGACGATGTCTCGTTCTGGGCTCCGTATTGGCTAATCGAGAGGTGCGAATGAAGAGAGCACTG
>Ga0272444_10002592_pt1 | contig 16628 bp, 28 predicted proteins | sample SSMForm13_FD_201033 | JGI IMG/M metagenome (GOLD analysis project Ga0272444, IMG submission 201033) | Marine sediment archaeal communities from Little Sippewissett salt marsh, Falmouth, MA, United States - SSM-Form-13 | ecosystem: Environmental > Aquatic > Marine > Wetlands > Sediment ...
ATTATATTCCCGAAACGGGCCAGACCACTATTAGCGGGATGGGTGAATTGCACTTGGAGATTATTCACCATAAGCTCACTCGTGATTTGGGTTTGGATGTACGGGTCGGCAAGCCTTCGGTTGCCTATAAGGAAACCGTTCTTGGCAAGGCCGAGGCTGAGGGCAGATTCATTCGCCAGACAGGCGGGCACGGACAGTTTGCCGTTGTTAAGCTGCTGCTGGAGTCGTATACGCCGCCGGTCGGGGGCGAACCAGTCGTCTTTGAGAACAAGACGACCGGCGGGGTGATCCCCAAGGAGTTCGTCGCTGCCGTCAGGGAAGGTGTGCATGACGCCGCCACTTCAGGTCCGCTGGCGGGCTACCCGATGCTGAATATTCGCGCGACGCTGCTGGACGGGGAAACCCATCCGGTTGACAGCTCAGATGTGGCATTCCAGCAGGCGGCGGCGATGGCCTTTAGAGCTGCCGCAGAAAATTCCCATCCGGTCTTCCTTGAGCCGATTATGTGTTTGCAGGTGACGGTCCCCGAGGAATTTCTCGGGTCGGTCACTGGCGACTTGAACAGCCGACGAGCGGAAATTCGTGAGATGGAACAGCGCGGGACATTCCGCGTACTCTTCGCGAATGTCCCCCTGGCCGAAATGTTCGGTTATTCGACGAAACTGAGGTCTTTGACTCAGGGGCGTGGCACCAGCACGATGGAGCCGCAAGCGTACGCGGCTGTGCCGGCGCAGGTGGCCGAGAGCATATTGAAGTACTATTGATGAGTCTTTTTGCATGACTTTCAGGAAAAGTGAAGAAAATATTAGTCAAACGATTGACAGCTTCATAAAAATCCGTATGTTAAAGCGACTCGGCGCAACCGAGTGACGTTCGCGTAAATACCGGAACCCGACTGGAGAGTGTCTCCATGGTGCAGGACAAGATAAGAATCAGAATGGAAGCCTATGATCATCGGGCTCTCGATTCCTCGGCGAAGGAGATTGTAGACCACGCCGAGCGAACGGGTGCTCGCGTTCGTGGGCCGATCCCGCTTCCCACGCGGATCGAGCGATATACGGTTCTTCGAAGCCCGTTTGTGTACAAGAAGTCTCGCGAGCAGTTTGAGATGCGGACCCACAAGCGGATCATTGACATCTACGAGCCGACCGTTCGTACGATCGAGGCGTTGAACCGCCTGATCGTCCCGGCCGGCGTGTTCATTAAGATCAAGGCCTAGGGTGTGAATATGCAGCCTACAATTCTGGGCAAGAAAATCGGAATGACGCAGGTCTACGACGACAATGGGATATTGCATCCCGTGACGGTCGTCCAGGCCGGGCCGTGCAGCGTCCTTCAAGTCAAGAACGCCGAGACCGACGGTTACGAAGCCATTCAGATCGGCTTCGACGACGTCAAGCCACACCGAGCGGCCAAGCCCCTGATCGGGCATGCCGCAAAGGCGAAGTGCGGCCCGAAGAAGTTCGTTCGGGAGGTCCGCCTCGCCGAGGCCGACGACAGCATCGAGCTGGGTCAGGAAATCACGGTCGAGGCCTTCGACGGTGTGGCATTCGTGGATGTCACTGGCGTGACCAAAGGCTTTGGTTTCCAGGGCGGCATGAAGCGTCATGGCTTTAAGGGTCAGTTGGCTTCGCACGGTGTGGAACGCAAGCACCGCAGTCCTGGCTCGATTTCATCTCACGGCACCAACCTTGGTACCGGCCCAAAGCCCAAGAAGGGCAAACGTATGGCCGGGCACATGGGTGCGGTAAGCCGGACCACCCGCAATCATCGCCTTATTGGCGTTGACAAGGAAAACAGTCTCCTGTTGATCAAGGGCTCGGTGCCCGGAGCAAACGGCGGGTTCGTTTACATTCGCAAGAGCAAGACGGCCAAGGCCGGCGCATAGCCCACGGGATGGCAACCATGTTGGAAGTTCCAGTATACGACATTCAGGGCAAGCAGGTAGACACGCTTGAAGTCGATGAAAACGACTTTGGCGGTTATGTCAACGAGGACCTGCTCAAGCAAGCCGTGGTGGCATACCACGCCAACAAGCGTCAGGGTTCGGCTTCGAACCTGAGCCGAGGCATGGTTTCCGGTACGACGGCAAAGGCCTTCAAGCAGAAGGGCACAGGCCGGGCCAGGCGAGGCGACATGAAGACGCCTGTTCTTCGTGGCGGCGGAAACGCTTTCGCCAAGAGCCCTCGCGATTTTCGCAAGAAGATGCCCCGCAAGATGCGGCGGCAGGCTCTTCGCTCCGCGATCCTCGCCAAAATGCTTGGGCAGGATCTCATGGTTCTTCAGGGCTTGTCGATTGCCGAGCCCAAGACCAAAGTCCTGATCGGTATTCTCAAAAACCTCAAGATCAACCGCAAGTGTCTGCTTGCCCTTGCTGATCGAGATTCCAACGTCTACCTCAGCTCGCGCAACATCACGGACCTTATGGTTCGCACGGCCGGGGAACTCAACGCCTTCGACGTTGCGACCCGCCAGAAGATGATCGTCACCAGCGAGGCTATGGCTGCCCTATGCGGCAAGGAGGCTGAGTGATGAAGAAAGATAACACCTACAGCATTATAATCAAGCCGCTGGTGACGGAGAAGGGCACCCACCAGTCACAGATGCTGAACGCATATTCGTTCGAGGTGGCAACTTGGGCCAATAAGACCCAGATAAAGCAGGCCGTTGAGAACATCTATGACGTAAAGGTCCTCGAGGTACGGACGTCGACTCGTCACGGTAAGCCTCGACGGACTCGTATTAACAAAATGAGTGCGACAAAGCATTGGAAGAAGGCAGTGGTGGTGCTTCACGAAGATTACCACATCGACCTGTTTTAGCCAACCGCGGGACAAGCAAGATGGCAATCAAGACATACAAGCGGACATCTGCGGGCCGGCGAAACAGCTCGGTCAACACGCACGAAGAAGTTACCGCGAAGAAGCCGGAGAAGTCGCTTCTCCGTCGGCTCAAAAAGCATGGCGGGCGCAACTTCAGTGGCAAGATCACGTGTCGGCACAAGGGTGGCGGCAACAAGAGGCACTATCGTCTTATCGACTTCAAACGCAACAAGGACGATCAGGCCGCGGAAGTCATGACGATCGAGTACGATCCGAACCGCACCTGCCACATAGCCTTGGTTCAGTACGAAGACGGCGAGAAACGTTACATGCTCGCCCCTCAGGGCTTGAAGGTCGGATCGAAGGTGTATTCCGGCGACGAACGAGTTGAGCCGAGAGTTGGCAATTGCATGCCGCTGTCGAAGATTCCTTCGGGCATGGAAGTTCACAATATTGAAATGATGCCCGGACAGGGCGGCAAGATGGTTCGCACAGCCGGGGCAGCGGCGCGTTTGGCGGCGAAGGATAGTGGGATGGCCCACCTTATCCTGCCTTCAGGCGAGACCCGCATGGTGAATGCAAAGTGCCGCGCGACGATAGGCCGGATTGGCAACTCGTTGCACCAGGGCGTTCGCGTTGGCAAGGCCGGACGAAAACGTCACATGGGAATCAGGCCGACAGTTCGCGGCTCGGCGATGAACCCGGTCGCTCACCCGATGGGTGGCGGCGAAGGCCGGCGGAGTGGCGGGCGTCACCCAAAGAGCCCGACCGGCAAGCTGTCCAAGGGTGGCAAGACGCGTACGCGTCGCAAGGCATCGAACAAGCTCATACTGCGGCGCCGCAAGAATGGTCGCGGGCGGCAACTGGTTCTGTAAGGCAGGAGCGAGCAAGCAATGACTCGTAGCGCAAAAAAAGGTCCGTTCGTAAACGAGAAGCTCTACAGGAAGGTTCAACTGGCCGAACAGCTTGGCCGGCACGAGCCGATTAAGACCTGGGCGAGGGCTTGCACGATCGTGCCGGAATTTATCGGGTGCAACTTTATGGTGCACAACGGCAAGGTTTTCCACAAGGTTTTCGTCACCGAGGACATGGTCGGGCACAAGCTGGGCGAGTTCAGCCCGACGCGAATGTTCCGCGGTCACAGTGGCGGTAAGAGACGCTAGGTAAGCGTCCGCCGGGCTTTTGCGAAGGACAATGGAGCAGCAGGCGATGTCTTGGAATGCAAAACATAAATATGCCCGCATCAGTGCCCGCAAGGTGCGGTTGATTGCGGATTTGATTCGGGGCAGGGATGTTCAGGATGCTCTCAACATCCTTAAGTTTACCCCGAATCGTGCGGCGGGAATGGTGTCGAAGGTTCTTACCAGCGCGATTGCCAACGCAAACGAAGCTGAGGCTGATGTCGAGAGTCTTTTCGTTGACGGAGCGTTCGTGGACGAGGGGCCGACCATCAAACGATGGCGGCCGAAAGATCGCGGCAGGGCGAATCCGATTATGAAGCGGACGAGCCACATAACCGTTGTGGTCGAACAGGAAGCCGAGTAGCTAGTCAGACAAGCACAGTAGCGAGGCAGGTATGGGTCAGAAAGTATCGCCAACCGGATTTAGGACGGGAATCACACTTGGCTGGAAGAGCCGGTGGTTCGCTCCCAAGAGCAACTTCGGCGAGTTCCTTGTCGAGGATGCGAAGATCCGCAAATTCGTCGACGGCAAGCTTAATCGCCAGCCCCCTTACGCAGCGGTCAGCGAGATTCAGATCGAGCGGACGCGTGAAGAGGTTAAGGTTTTCCTGAAGACCGCCAGGCCAGGCTTGGTCATTGGGCCAAAGGGTGCCGAAGTTGACAAGCTTCGGGGCTATCTGGAAGATCTGACCAATCGGCGCGTGAACATAAACATCATCGAGATCAAGAATCCCGACCTCGACGCCCAGTTGGTGGCTGAGGGCATCGGTGAGCAGTTGAAGCGACGAACGAGTTTTCGCCGTGCGATGAAGATGCGTCTTCAGACTACGATGCAGGCTGGCGCTCGCGGCGTAAAGATAACTGTTTCAGGCCGGCTCGGTGGCGCGGAGATGAGTCGCACGGAGACTCAGCTTACCGGTTCGATTCCTCTCCATACGCTCGATGCGGACGTGGATTACGGCTTCTGCCCATGTGTAACCACATACGGAACGATTGGCGTGAAGGTGTGGGTCTACCGTGGCAAGTTTGGGCAGGAACTCCTTCCTGCAAAGCCCGATCCACGAGGTGGACCAAGGGGCCGGCGAGGTCCAGGCGGTGGGTTCGGCGGCGGTGGTGGGCGGCGTGGCCCTGGCGGCAGATAACAGCAATCGAAATCGGCAATACGTAAGAGATAAACAGCAGGTGTCCTTATGGCGATGATGCCCAAAAGAATTAAGCATCGCAAGCAGATGCGAGGCAAGATGCGAGGCAATGCGACCCGCGGCAACACCGTTGCCTTCGGGGACTTTGGTCTCCAGACCAAAGACTGCGGCTGGGTTACCGGTCGGCAGTTAGAGGCTGGCCGCATCGCGGCGACTCACTATCTGCACCGCGAAGGCCGAGTATACATTCGCGTGTTCCCAGACAAGCCCATTAGCTCGAAGCCGTTGGAAACTCGGATGGGCAAGGGCAAGGGGGAGCCGGAGGCGTGGGTGGCGGTGGTGAAGCCGGGCACGGTTCTTTTTGAAATAGGCGGTGTGGACGAGATGACAGCCAAGGGTGCTCTGCGTCGTATCGCGGCGAAGATGCCTGTTCGATGCCGGATGGCTTACCGTCGTCACGGGATGTGAGGATAGTATCGATGAAAGTCAAAGAAATTCGGCAGCTAAGCGACGAGGAGCTTGGGACGGAACTCTCGCGAGTCCGTCGGCACCTTTTCGATGTTCGTACCCAGGCGGTGACGGAAAAGTTGGAAGACCCCAGCATGCTCACCAAGGCCAAGAAGGATATCGCCATTATCCTGACGGTCATTCGGGAGCGCCAACTCGCCAGCCAGGCCAAGAGCTAACGGGACAGAATTGATGGCAGAACAAGAAACAAAAGTTGACGCCAACAGGCAGATCAAGACGGGTTCCGTCATTTCTGCCAAGGGCGACAAGACGATTCGGGTGTTGATCAGCAACTTGGTGAAACATCCGATTTACGGCAAGTATCTTCGGAAGGCGACGAAGGTTGCCGTCCACGATCAGCAGAATGACGCGAAGGTCGGCGACACGGTTGATATCGCGACGTGTCGGCGGATGAGCAAGACCAAGAGTTGGCGTTTGTTACGTATCGTGCGTCGTGGCGATTCGCCGATGGCCTCTGGCGAGAAAGAGGTATAGATCCGTGATTCAGCAGGAAACACGAATGGCAGTTGCGGACAACACGGGAGCCCGTATTGTCTACTGCATAAAAGTTCTGGGTGGCTCGACGCGGCGCGGCGGTTACACGCGGCGGACGGCTTCCCTGGGTGACATCATCGTCTGCTCGGTAAAAAAGGCCCAGCCTGGTGGAGAAGTCAAGACAGGTGATATCGTCAAATGCGTCGTCGTACGAACGGCTCACGCGGTTCGGCGGGTCGACGGAAGTTATGTGAAGTTCGACAAGAACGCGGCCGTGCTGCTTGATGCGAACAACAATCCCCGAGGGACGCGTATTTTCGGGGCGGTCGCTCGCGAGTTGCGAGAGAAGAACTTCATGAAGATAGTCTCTCTTGCGTCCGAGGTGGTGTGACTATGGCAATGCATGTAAAGAAGGGCGACACGGTGGTTGTGATCGCCGGCGACGACAAGGGCAAGACCGGCGAGATCATTCGAGTTGATGCGGCCAAGGGCAAGGTACTTGTCCAGGGCGTTAACCGCGTTTACCGGCACCTTCGTCCGAGCCGACAGCATCCGCAGGGCGGCCGGATCCAGAAAGAGATGCCGATAAACATCTCGAATGTTCTGCCCGTTGACCCAAAGACTAATCAAGCGACGCGAGTTGGTTTCCGCGTTAGTTCGGACGGCGCCAAGCAGCGCTACGCCAAGAAGAGCGGCGAGACGCTCGGGACTGTCAGGAAGACAAGAAATTAAGGTGCAGTCAATGCCGGCACGCCTGCAGGAAAAATACACGACAGAGATAGCAGCGGCCTTGGTGTCGCGGTTTGGTTACACGAACCCGTCATCCGTGCCTCGACTTGGCAAGATTGTCATCTCGATGGGCATTGGAGATGCTCACACCAACAAGGCACGCCTTGAGATGGCCTTCAAGCAGTTGACGCAGATCGCGGGGCAAAAGCCTGTGATCACCAAAGCTCGTAAGTCCATCAGTAACTTCAAGCTTCGCGAGGAGTACCCCGTCGGGGTCAAAGTAACCCTTCGCGGCAAGCGGATGTGGGAGTTTCTGGATCGGTTGATCAGCTTGGCTATTCCGCGGGTGAAGGACTTCCGTGGTCTGAATCCGGCGGGTTTCGACGGGCGAGGCAACTATAACATGGGTTTGGTCGAGCAGAGCGTCTTCCCGGAAATTGATCCGGCCAGGCTGACGACTACCCAGGGAATGAATATAGCGATGCAGACCTCTGCCGATACGGACGAAGAGGCCAGGGAACTGCTCAGCGGGCTGGGCATGCCCTTCCGCAAGGATTAACAGAAGGTGTTTCAGGAATGGCAACTAAGGCGCAAATAGCAAAATCGATAAGGAAGCCGAAGTTCTCGACGCGAGTCATTCGGCGATGCCAACTCTGCGGACGTCCGCGGAGCGTTTACAAGAAATTTCGCATTTGCCGTATCTGCCTGCGGACGCTGGCGAACGAAGGCAAGGTTCCCGGGATGAAGAAGGCAAGCTGGTAACTAAGGAAGCAAAGACTATGAGTCTGTCAGACCCTATCGCCGACATGTTGACCCGGATCCGCAACGCGTACCGCGCGAGGCGGGAGACGGTGAACATCAGGGCGTCGAAGATCTGTGAAGGCATCAGTCAGGTGCTCAAAGCAGAAGGCTACATAAACGACTACGATCGCATCGACGATGGCAAGCAGGGAATCCTTCGGGTGAATCTGAAGTATGGCCCTCGCGGTGAAATGGTTTTGGTCGAGATTAAACGAGTCAGCACGCCGGGCCGACGGGTGTATAGCGGAATGGAAGGCCTGCCCCGGCCCTTGAACGGAATGGGTATCTCGATTATTTCGACGTCATTGGGCGTCATGAGTGATCGACAATGCCGGCAGGAGAACGTAGGCGGCGAAGTCCTCTGCGTCGTCAGCTAAAGCGGAACTATATAAATGTCACGTATCGGAAAACAACCTATTCCTATCCCTGACGGTGTGAAAGTGGTCCTGAAGGACCGTTGCATCTCCGTCGAGGGGCCGGTGGGAAAGCTGCAATGGACGCATCGGCCGGAAATCGACGTGCAGCTCGATGAGAGCGGCAAGATTATTTTGGTCACCCGGAAGGCAGACGATCGTCTCCGCCGGAGCCTGCATGGCCTGACTCGCAGCCTGATCGCCAATATGGTCATGGGCTGCAAGACTGGATTTGTCAAGGCCATGGAGATCTACGGTGTGGGCTACGGCGTGCAATGTCAGGGCGGCAAGATCACTTTGACCGTCGGCAAGAGCCACCCGGAAGTTCTGGATGTGGCGGACGGCTTGGCGATCGAGATTCAGACGCCCCAGGCCCGCGGTGATTCGGAGCCGGCACGGTTCACGATTAAGGGTGCCGACAAACAGGCTGTTGGCGAATTGGCTGCCCGTGTTCGTAAATGTCGACCGCCGGAGCCCTACAAAGGCAAGGGTGTTCGGTATGCGGGCGAACGCATCCGTCGCAAGGCCGGGAAGGCCTTTGCCGGAGCCGGTGGCGGTTGATCTAAAGCACGCCTTGTGGCGATTTAGCAGGATCCGAGATTATGAAGCTAAGTGTGAAAAAACAGGTTCAGAGGCTGCGGCGTAAGAAACACGTTCGCAAGAAGGTTTCCGGAACGCCCGACAGGCCCCGGCTGACCGTCTTCCGCAGCCAGAAGAATATTTATGCCCAGATAGTGGACGATATGGCCGGACGGACCCTAGTGGCCGCTTCCAGCCAGGAAAAACCCATGCGGGAGAAGCTCTCCACAGGCGGAGGCAATAAAAGTGCTGCCGCGACAGTAGGGACTTTCCTCGCTGAAAAGGCGGTTGAAGCCGGGATCAAGAAGGTGATCTTCGACCGCAACGGTTTTCCGTTCCACGGACGCGTCAAGGAACTGGCCGAAGCCGCCCGCAAAGGTGGGCTGGAGTTTTAAACAGGAGCACGCATCGTGGCTTTTGATAAGCGAGGCCGTAGAGGCCGAGAAGATTCTGCTGACGAGGGTGGTCTGGAAGACAATGTTGTCCAGATATATCGCTGCTCGAAGGTCGTCAAGGGTGGCCGGCGGTTCAGTTTCGCGGCGCTGGTGGTCGTTGGAGACCGCAATGGCAACGTTGGGATTGGATACGGCAAGGCCAAGGAAGTTCCGGTTGCTGTCGAAAAAGGCATCGCCGACGCCAAGAAGAGCATGAAGCCTATCCGACTCAAGGGCCAGAGCATTCCGCATAAGGTCGTTGGCAGACACGGTGCCAGTTCCGTTGTGCTCGTGCCGGCCTCTGACGGCACCGGCGTGATCGCTGGAAAGAAGCTCAGACCGTTGCTGGAACTGGCGGGCATACACAATGTATTGACTAAGGCTTACGGCTCGACCTCGGCCAAGAATCTGCTCAAGGCCGGTGTGAACGCCTTGATACAGCTTCGAAGCGCCGAGGAAATTGCCAGCCTCAGAGGAGTGACGCTCTCATGAATCTCAACGAGATCCTAAGCGCAGCCGGTAAGTACAAGAGCCGCAAGCGCGTGGGCCGTGGCGCAGGCAGTGGACAGGGCGCGACGTCGGGTCGTGGCAATAAGGGTTATCATTCGCGTGCGGGCAGCAACAAGTCCTTGGGCTTTGAGGGTGGGCAGAACCCGATGCTCAAGCGGATTCCCAAACGGGGATTCAACAACGCGAACTTCCGCACTGAATACGAGGTCATCAATGTCTCGTTGCTCGAGGAGCGATTTGAAGACGGTGCCCGAGTGGATGCCGCTGCGTTGGTTGAGGCAAGGCTCGTAAGTGATGCAAAATCATTCGTTAAAATTCTCGGCAACGGCGAATTGAAGAAGAAGCTTACCGTTGCCGCGAATAAGTTCTCGAAGTCCGCCGCCGAAAAGATCGCACAGGCCGGCGGATCGGTCGAGTTGGTATAGCGCGGAGTCCGATTGAGGCTGATAAGGATTCGCTAATATGGCTTTCCGCATTTTTAGACTGTTGATCACGATCGTGTGCGTCGCACTGGCTGCATGGATGGTCGTCCTGGACGGGATAGGAAATATCCATGCCGGGGCCGGCTTCAGCGCCGGCGCGCTGCTCAAGCCGGTGATGTATATCGTCGGCGGGTTGCTTGTCCTTGCTGCGTGCTGGTGGGGCGTGTGGAGTAAGTCAGCGCTCAAGCGAGGATTGGAAAACATCTTCGCGATTCCCGAACTTCTGCGGAAACTTCTGTTTACCCTTGCATTGCTTTGCATCTATCGCATCGGGTTCCACGTTCCCCTGGCTGGACTCAACCAGGAGAAGGTGGCGAGCTTCATGACCCAGCAGTCCGAGGGTGTCTTTGGCACTGCCATCCAGTATTTTGGCCTGTTCACGGGTGGTTCCCTCCAGCAATCCACTCTGTTTGGCCTGGGCATTATGCCCTACATCACCGCTTCGATTATCTTCCAACTTTTGGCTACGGTGGTCCCCGCACTGGAGAAGCTCCAGAAGGAGGGCCCAGCCGGGTACAAGAAGATTCAAGAATATACGCGATACGCCACAGTCTTCTTATGTGTCATCCAGGCGATAGTGTGGATGAAGATAATGATGGGCAGTGACGGCAATCCCTTGGTTTATCCAGAATACGCCGGATCGCTGCTGATATACATCATGGGCGTTGTGGGACTTACCGGCGGGACGATATTCCTGATGTGGCTTGGCGAGCAGATCGATGAGTACGGCATCGGTAACGGCATCAGCCTTATTATTCTTGCCGGCATCGTTGCTCGTCTGCCGTGGGCAATATTCAAGCTCGGTTCAACTGCGAATCTGAGCCTTTCAGCTATCGGCTCAACCAGCGAAACCGGACCTGAGAAAATTCTGTTCCTCATCCTGGCCTTTGTCTTCGTGGTTGCCGGTGTGATCCTTATCACCCAGGGCCAGCGGCGGATACCAACCCAGCATGCCAAGCATACCCGCGGACGGCGGGTTTACGGCGGCAACCGTCAGTATCTCCCATTGCGAGTGAACCACGGCGGTGTTATGCCGATCATCTTCGCCTCTTCGCTGATGATCTTCCCCAATGCCATCGCCAAGGCCCTCAATAACTGGTTGCAGAACGATTTCAGCCGCATGCTGTCGGACGCCTTCAGCCGCGACAGCTACGTTTACGCCTTGATCTATATCGCGATGATCTTCTTCTTTTCGTACTTCTGGACAACCGTTCAGTTCCGTCCGAAGGAGATGGCCGAACAGTTGCGTGATGCTGGAGCATTCATTCCCGGGCTGCGTCCTGGTAAGAGGACGGCCGACTATCTCGAACGGGTAATGGAACGGATAACCTACTGTGGTGCAGGTTTCCTGGCAGTTATCGCGGTTATACCGATGTTTGTAGCGGCACAGTTGAAAATTGACTGGACCATAGCCCAGTTCCTCGGCGGCACGGGCCTGCTGATCTGCGTATCGGTGGCTCTCGATCTGGTTCAACGGATTGAGGCGAACCTGGTGATGCGGAACTACGGTGGTTTCCTTGGCGGTTCTGCCAGGATCAAGGGGGCATATTCATGAGCCAGCGAATCGTACTGATGGGCCCTCCGGGTGCAGGCAAGGGTACGCAGGCCAAGCGGTTGGTTGAGAAGTTCGGCTTCGTGCATTTGTCCAGCGGCGACATCTTCCGGGCAGAGAAGGCGAGCGGTTCTGAACTTGGCGCGAAACTTGCCGAATACATGAGCGCCGGGAAGCTGATACCTGACGAAGTGGTCGTGGAAATGATGGCCAAAGCCATTTCCGCGGCAGACGCCAAGGGTACGGGCCTGATGCTTGATGGGTTCCCGCGGACAGTTCCGCAAGCCGAGGCGCTTGATGAGCAGCTTGCGGAAGCATGCAAGCCTCTTGACGGTGTGGTCGTGATAACCTGCGATGACGATCCGATCGTTTCCCGCATTACCGGGCGGCGAAGTTGCCCCGAGTGCGGGCGGGTCTATCACACCGAGTACCTCAAGCCGAAGAACGATGGTATTTGCGATGACTGTGCTGGTGCTAAACTTGTACAGCGTGCGGATGATACGGAAGAAGTTGTTCGTGACCGGCTTAAGGCTTATTATGAACAGACCGAGCCGGTGATCGAATATTATCGCAAGTCCGGGCAGGTTAAGGTAGTCGAGGTTGACGGCAACGGAACCCCCGACAGTGTTACAGGGGTTTTGGTTGAGGCCGTGGGAGGCCTGACCTAGAAGTTCGGATGCGATGATGGCGATCAGGATTAAGACGGCTGAGCAGATTGAGAAGATGCGAGTTGCCGGGCGGCTGGTGCATGAGGTACTCCAGCACCTTGGCAAGATGTTGGCCCCGGGCGTAACAACGCTTGATATGGACCGGGAAGCAGAACGGATCACGCTAGCGGCCGGTGCGGAGTGCCTTTTCAAAGGCGTGCCAGGTCGTTACGGTGCCGGGCCGTTTCCTGGTGCTACCTGCATCTCAATAAATGAGCAGGTGGTGCATGGGATACCGACGCCGAAGCGGAAGATTTGCGATGGCGACATTGTTAGTATAGACTTCGGCGTGAAGATCGACGGCTGGTGTGGTGATGCGGCCGACACGTTTCTCGTCGGCGACGTGGATCCGGATGTACGGCGCCTTGTTGACGTGACGCATACGGTGCTGACCAAGGCTATTGAGAAGGTAAAGCCTGGCGAGCGGTGGTCTGATATCGCTGGGATGATGCAGAAATATGTCGAAGGTGAAGGTTTCACCGTGGTGCGTGAATTTGTAGGCCACGGCATTGGCACGGATATGCATGAAGATCCTCAGGTTCCTAATTTTTCTTCACGGGAACTGAGGTCCAGGGACATCCATTTGAAGGAAGGGATGGTTCTGGCGGTCGAGCCGATGGTTAATATGGGCTCTTGTGCGGTGGAGTTGGCGGCGGACCGATGGACGGTCCTGACCAAAGATCGGCGGCGGTCGGCCCATTACGAGCATTGCATAGCGGTTCGCTCCGATGGAGCGGATGTGCTTACCGATGGCAGGTAAGTTGAAAGAGGTGTATGATGAAAGTTCGCTCTTCAGTAAAGCGGATATGTGAGAATTGCAAGGTGATCAAGCGTCGCGGGATCGTGCGCGTGATCTGCACGAACCCCAAGCACAAGCAACGTCAGGGATAACGAACTGGCGAGGAGATAGAGCCTATGCCACGTGTGGCAGGTGTTGACATTCCGAACGATAAGCCGACGCTGTACGCGTTACAGTACATTTTTGGTGTCGGCCATACTTTCGCGGCCCAGATCTGCAAGAAGGCCGACATCGAACCGATGCGTCGCGCTAAGGAGCTTACCGAAGGTGAGCTATCCAAGATCGCGGGCGTTTTGGACAGCGACTATGTGATAGAAGGCCAGCTTCGCAGGCAGATATCGCAGAACATCGCTCGCCTTCGGGACATTGGTTGCTATCGCGGCCTTCGTCATCGTCGCGGCCTTCCCGTTCGCGGTCAGCGGACCAAGACTAACGCCCGTACCCGCAAGGGTCCTCGCAAGACGGTTGCCGGCAAGAAGTCGGTCAAGGAGATGCGCTAAGCCATGGCCCAGACACGGAAAGCCAAAAAAGTCCGTCGCAATGTTTCCCGCGGCGTAGTGTACATCAAGGCTACATTCAACAATACGCTGGTTGCCATTACCGACACCAGCGGCGATATGCTGGCGGCATCATCGGGCGGGGCGATCGGCTTCAAGGGCTCTCGCAAGAGCACGCCGTTCGCCGCGCAGCGAGCTGCCCGCACCACGGCCGAAAAGGTCAAGAAAATGGGCGTCCACGAAGTGGAAGTCCGGGTCAACGGTCCTGGCAGCGGTCGGGAAAGCGCGATTACCGCGCTTCAGGCCGCAGGGCTGAAGATCGTGTCGATCGAGGACGTGACCCCGATACCGCACAACGGCTGCCGGCCTCGCAAGAAGCGTCGTGTCTAGGCAGAGAATCAAGGATTTAAGGAGCGTAACGAACGATGGGACGCTATACGGGACCTGTTTGCAGGCGTTGCCGCCGCGAGGGGATCAAATTGATGCTCAAGGGCACGAGATGTGAAACCGCCAAATGCCCTATGGAGCGGCAGTGGCGATCATCTCCGCCCGGCATGCACAGTTGGCGGCGTGGACGAGGTAGTGAGTATCGACTTCGCCTTCGAGAGAAGCAGAAGGTGAAACGCTATTACGGCGTTTTTGAAGGCCAGTTTTTGCGGTACTTCCGACGTGCCGAGCGTCAGAAGGGTAACACGGGCGCGGCCCTGCTGAGCCTTTTGGAACGCAGGCTAGACAACGTGTTCTGCAAGCTGGGCTTTGCGCCTTCGCGAGCGTGCGCCCGCCAGATTATCAACCACGGGCACGTGCATGTAAACGGCAGGCGTGTAAGCGTGGCCAGTTATCTGGTCAAGGTCGGCGACAAGATCACGATCAAGGGTTCCGAGCGGTCGAAGAAACTGGTCAACGTTTGGCTGGAAGAACTCGGCGAGCCTCACTTGCAGAATTGGCTCAAACTCGACCTTACGAAGCTCGAAGCGGAGGTCTTGGCCGTCCCGACTCGCGACGACGTCCAGATTCCCGTTGAGGAGCAGCTCATTGTGGAGCTCTGCGGCCAGTAAGCCGCGGCAAAATAGCCAAGCGGCTTCAACTGTATATGCCCAGAAGGATACGGAGATAGGCGAATGCGAATCAGGTGGCGCGGTCTGGAATTGCCCACGCGGGTTGTTAACGATCAGGAAGTGTCGACCCCGACATACGGAAGGTTCTCCGTTGAACCTTTCGAGCGAGGTTTCGGCATCACCGTCGGAAACTCACTCAGGCGGATTCTGCTCAGCAGCCTGCAGGGCGCGGCGGTTACCCAAATTAAAATTGCCGGCGCGGAGCATGAGTTTACATCCCTGCCTGGCGTGTTGGAGGATGTTACCGACATCATCCTCAACATCAAAAGTCTTGTGGTCAAGAGTCATGGCGAGGAGCCAAAGACTCTCAAGCTACACAGCGAGGTCAAGGGCCCGGTTACTGCGGGCATGATCGAGTGCGATCCGTCCATCGAGGTCATCAACAAGGACCTTACGCTGGCGACGTTGACCGATAACGTTCCGTTTGACATGGAACTGGTTGTCGAAACCGGTCGCGGTTTTCTGCCGGCCGATGAAATGATCGATCCCGACGCCGACCAGGAAGTGGGAGTGATCTATGTCGATGCGTCTTTCACGCCTGTAACTCGCGTGCGATATCGCACGGAGGACACACGCGTGGGCCAGAAGACAAACTATGACCGGTTGGTCATGGAGATCTGGACCAATGGCACGATGACGCCGGAGATGGCGTTGGTCGAGGCCGGGAAGATTCTCCGCAAGCACCTCAACCCGTTCGTGCAGTATTTCGAACTCGGTGAGCAGATCGTCGAGTCCGGCGCGGTCGAGGTAGCTCAGGACGTTGATACTGAACTGGACCGGAAACTTCACATGATGGTCCACGAATTAGAGTTGTCCGTCAGGGCAAACAACTGCCTCGAGGCCGCCAAGATCGAACTGGTAGGCCACCTCGCTCAGATGACCGAGGCCGACTTGCTTAAGATTCGCAGCTTTGGCAAGACCTCGCTTCGAGAGGTCAAGAGGAAGCTTCAGGACCTCGGGTTGTCGATGGGCATGAATGTGGCGTTCGATATCCCCATGCCGGAAATTCAGCTCGACGAGTAGCTTTCCGGCAATTGAGAAACCAGTCAGAGAAGAAGGTTCCTAGATTATGCGTCACCGCGTTTCAGGCAGACAACTAAGCCGCAACACCAGCCACCGCGCAGCCCTCAGGCGAAACATGGCTGCGGCGCTTTTCCAGCACGGCGCCATACGGACAACCGTGGCCAAGGCCAAAGAGTTGCGGCGTTTCGTTGAGAAGCTTATTACCCACGCCAAGAAAAACACACTCCACGCACGGCGGATAGTGATTTCGGCTATGGGGCAAGATCATCCCATGTTCGGCCCCGATGAAGAGATGCTGGACAAGACGGTCGTCCAGAAACTCTTCGACGAGATTGCTCCCCAATACGCCGATCGACCTGGCGGATACACTCGTATCATCAGGCTGGCCGAACGCAGGATCGGCGATGCTGGCGAGCAGGTGATTATTCAGTTGGTCGAAGAAGGCAAGACCGCTGCGGTTTCCTCGGCAAGCAAGGGCGCCTCGCGCCGTCGCCGCCGGGCAACCAAGCGTCACGAAGCCGCGACTGACGTCGCCGTGAAGGACAGCGTTAGGACTGCTCCGGGCGAGGCGGAAGAGGCGCCAGGCGAACCAGAAGATGCCGCAACCGATGAGGTCCAAGACGCGAAAAAGGGCACGTCCGAAGAGAAATAGCTTTCGACTGAATCCGCGGTGGCCCGAGGCTGCCGAGATTATACTACGGCGGCCTGGACGCCCGCATCGTCGGGCTGTTCCAGGCCGTCCGTTATTTTGCGCCGGGGTATCGATTTACAACTGTGCCCGGCCAGGAGAAACGCCGTGAGAGACCCTGACTGTATCTTCTGCAAAATACTCGATGG
>Ga0272444_10002593_pt1 | contig 16626 bp, 13 predicted proteins | sample SSMForm13_FD_201033 | JGI IMG/M metagenome (GOLD analysis project Ga0272444, IMG submission 201033) | Marine sediment archaeal communities from Little Sippewissett salt marsh, Falmouth, MA, United States - SSM-Form-13 | ecosystem: Environmental > Aquatic > Marine > Wetlands > Sediment ...
ATTTAAATTCGGAGGCTCTCAGGCCGTGGACTGAATTGAGGTTGATAATCCGGCCCCAGCCGTTTTTCTTCATCGCCGGCCAGAAATATTTGGACAGCAGGAAGGGAGCGGTGAGCATCAGGTTGATAATGAATGCCCACTTCTCTTCCGGAAAATCCTCAATGGGAGCGACATGCTGGATACCGGCATTGTTAACCAGGATATCGCAGCGCCCGTATTCAGCCAGGACCGCATCGGCCAGGGCGCGGCAACCTTGCTGAGTGCTCAGGTCGGCTTTGATAAACAGGCCACCGATAGCCTTTGCTTCGCGGGTTCCCGCTTCTTCATTCACATCAACTAGGACAACTTTATCATTATTGGCAGCCAGGGCTTTAGCAACCGCAAGGCCGATTCCGCTGGCTGCGCCGGTGACGACAGCAATACGTTCAGACATTTCATTCCTCCTATTGGAGCGCTTGAGCGACATTGAAAGGACAGGCTGTTTTTTCTTTGATCAGTTCCAGGGTCGCTCCTGGTGCCAGCTCAATCAGCGTGAGGCCTGTTTCGGCATCAACATTGAAAACAGCCAGATCGGTCACGACCATGTCGACGACATTTTTCCCGGTCAGCGGCAGGGTGCAGTCTTCCATCAGTTTGGAGGTCCCATCCTTGGCGCAATGATCCATCATGATGACGATCTTCTTGACACCGGAAACCAGGTCCATCGCTCCACCGGGGCCCTTGACCATGGCACCGGGAATCATCCAGTTGGCCAGGTCGCCGTATTGTGAGACCTGCATGGCACCGAGAACCGAAAGGTCAATATGGCCACCACGAACCATGGCGAAGGATTCCGAGCTGTCGAAAAATGCTGAACCCGGAAGCCAGGTGATGGTCTGCTTTCCAGCGTTGATCAAGTCGGCATCCTGCTGACCTTCTTCCGGAAAAGGTCCTACGCCGAGGAGACCATTTTCCGCATGCAGAGTGACGGTGATATCTTCAGGGATGTAGTTTGCTACGAGGGTCGGCATGCCAATCCCCAGGTTGGCGTACATGCCATCCTTGAATTCCTGACTGATGCGCTTGGCCTGCCATTCGCGAGCCGGTGAAAACCCTTTGACGGATATTTTTCCGGCCAGGGTAAGCTGCTCTATCGGTTTCTCAAAACTCTCACAGACAAGCAGGCGGTCAACATAGTTACCTGGAATATGAATCTGATGTGGATCGAGCTCGCCGATTTCAACGATCTCTTCAACTTCAGCAATCGTCACTCGTCCCGCTTTCGCGCAAGCGGCATTAAAATTGTTGGAGGTGTAACGGAAAATCAGGTTTCCAGCTTTATCCGCTTTCCATGCTTTCACCAGGGCCAGATCGGTGGTGATGCTCTCTTCCATGACATACTCTTTGCCATTGAAGACCTGGGTCGGTTTGTTCTCAGCCAGAACTGTCCCGAAAGCGGTCCGGGTAAAGAATGCCGGGATGCCGGCACCTCCAGCGCGAAGTTTTTCTGCCAGTGTTCCTTGCGGGGTGAGTTCAAGCTCCAGTTCGCCGCTCAGGAACTGGCGTTCAAAAGTGGCATTTTCACCCACATAAGAAGAGATCATTTTTTTGATCTGGCGGGTTTGTAGCAGCCAGCCAAGGCCGAAATCATCGACGCCGGCGTTGTTGCTGACCACGGTCAGGTTTTTGGCACCACTGTCGCGCAGGGCTTTGATGAGGTTCTCCGGGATGCCGCAAAGCCCGAAGCCTCCGGCAGCAATTGTGATATCGTCATTTGTCTGGCCTTCAAGGGCTTTGGCGGCGTCGGTGTAGATCGGTTTCATTTTTTTCTCCTGTGAAAGTTCAAAGTCATTTTCACCACAGAGGAAAGCAAATCTGACAAAGATCATGAAAAAGAAAAATTTTTCAGTTTCCCTCAGTTCTCCGTGGTAAATCGAAGTTTTAAACCAGCTCGAAAATCGCCGCGACCGCTTCACCTCCGCCGATACAGAGCGTTGCGAGCCCATATTTTTCTTTACGCACCTGCATTTCACGCAGCAGGGTTGCCGTCAGGCGGGCTCCGCTGGCGCCGATGGGGTGACCGATGGAGACGGCGCCACCATTGACGTTGACCTTCTCCGGGTCAAGATCAAGTTGCTTTATAGCGACCAGGGGGACTGCGGAAAAAGCTTCGTTGATTTCAAACAGCCCGATGTCGCTGAATTGAAGATTAGCCGCTGCGCAGCATTTGCGGATGGCGTCAACGGGCGCTTCGGCGAACAGGTTCGGGTGGATGCTGTTGGTTGAGCTTGCGACCAGGCGCGCGACAGGCTTGAGGCCATGCTGTTGCACTGCCTCTTCCCCCGCAAGGAGGGCCAGGCCTGCTCCATCATTAATTGTTGAAGCATTGCCGGCGGTGATGGTTCCGGTCTTGCTGAAAACCGGTTTTAGGCCAGCTAGCTTCTCAATGTTGCCGCGGAAGGGCTCTTCATCTTCTGCGACGATGATGTCACCTTTGCGCGATTTTTTAGTGATGGCGACAAGTTCGTCGGCAAAGACTCCGTTTTTAACTGCAGCTTGAGACAGGGTGTAGGATCGGGTTGCGTAGCTGTCCTGCTCTTCGCGGCTCAGGCCGTGGCTGACAATCCAGTCATCGGTGAGCTCTCCCATGTGGCGCTTTGTGTAAGGGTCTTGCAGACCATCATAGACAATCAGATCGATAACCTTGCCGTCACCAAGGCGTTGGCCGAAGCGGGCTTTTGGTATGGCATAGGGGGCGAGAGACATGCTTTCCATGCCGCCGGCGATGACCAATTGCGAATGTCCCAGCTGAATTGAATCTGCTGCCAGCATCATCGACTTCAGGCCGCTACCGCAGACCTTGTTGATTGTCATGGCGTGGACATTGTCGGGCAGGCCGGCCTTGCGCATCGCCTGACGGGCAGGGGCCTGTGCTGCTCCTCCCTGGAGGACTTGACCGATAATCACTTCATCGATCTGGTCGCCCTGGACCCCGGTTTTAGTGAGCAGCTGTTCCATGACTTGAGCGGCCATGTCCGAAGCTGATATGTCAGCCAGAACGCCCCCCAGAGATCCAAAAGGTGTGCGCAGTGCGGATACAACAAAAACGTCTTTCATATTATTTCTCCTGATATTCATTGTGAGTCAGATGGTGGCTTATACAAGCAAGGACTGTTCCCTTATGTAAAAATGTTTTATTTTCGCGGGATTCGCAGTTTAGAAAGAAATTACAATGCCTATAGTTTGATTCAATATTGAATCAATAGTGATTAAAATAAAAAAAATACCTCTATTTGTTGTGTTTTTAATAGATTCATAAATGAATCAAGTGACCAAATTTATTTTATGGGTCTTGATGTATACTTGACAAGTAAAATACATGTTTTGTGAATTGCAAGTTTTTGTCGTTTTTAAAGTCCATATTCTTTTAAGGAGAGCCGTGTGGCGGCTTTCTTAATTGACTTCTGGCTGATGGTCATATAGGATCACTGGTCAGACCAATTTAAGAGTGGAGTGTCTATCCATGGTAAATCAACTGCTCGTTGACCTGTTTTCTGAAAAAGCCATAGCTGTTGGCGCTGAAGTTGTTTCCCTGTCATCAGTATCCGAAGTGGCAGAGTTTGTTGCCGCGAAGATTGATGGGACTCTGTTGCTGCCCGATTTCCCTTCTGGTAGTCGTCTTAAGCTGAAAACGGCTCTGGAAGATGCGGGCATCAATGTTGTGTCCGACAAGTTTCGTGAGGTCGCTGAACAGTCTGAAGGTGGTTTGACCGGCGCTAATTTTGCGATTGCAGATACTGGATCTCTGGTCTTGGAAAGCACAGCCGAAGATATCCGTCTGGCTACGACCTTGCCACCGAAGCAGTTCGCTCTGCTCGATCCGGAGAAAATAGTCGCTGACGGTTTGGAAGCTGTTCCACCGCTGCGGCAACTGCATGAGCGGGATGCGCGGAACTATATTGCTTATATTACCGGGCCGAGTCGGACCGCAGATATTGAACGGGTTTTGACGATCGGTGTTCATGGCCCGAAAGAATTGTTTATTCTTCTGATTCCGGGGCTCTCCAGCGATTTTCTGGAGATGTGAGGAGCGTATCACTATGAACAAACAACGCAGTAAAGATTATCGTAAGCAGATCGACAGCGCCCTGGCTACACCCAAGTTGCAGGACGCTTTACATAAATTCGGTGATGCCTTCCTGGTGTCGAGGGAAAAAGCCTTTGCCGGGCTTGATTTCGAAACACTGCGCGGCAACATCGGGGAGATGAAAACCGGGGTTCGCGAGCAGCATGATGAGCTGCTTGAACAATTTATAAATAATGCTGAGGCAGCTGGCGCTATCGTTTACCGTGCCAAGGATGCTGATGATGCAAACCGTTATATAGCTGAACTGGCCAAGCAGAAAAAGGCAACCCTTGCGGTTAAAAGCAAGAGCATGGTCAGTGAGGAGATTCATCTTAATAAGGCCCTGGAAAAAGCCGGGACCAAGGCTTTGGAAACCGACCTTGGTGAATGGATCGTGCAGTTGGCCGGGCAGCGCCCGAGCCATATGGTCATGCCCGCCATCCATATGTTCAAGGAAGAGGTGGCCGAGCTGTTCGGTAAAGAGACCGGCCAGAAAGAACCCGCTGAAATTGAGCATCTCGTCGAAGTTGCCAGACAGCAGTTGCGTCAGAGTTATTTTGAGGCCGAGATCGGAATCACCGGAGCGAATGTCGCCATCGCTGAAACCGGTGGAATTGCCCTGGTGACCAACGAGGGTAACGCCCGCCTGGCATCTACCCTGCCCAAAGTTCATGTCGCCTTGATCGGCATTGAAAAGTTAGTTCCTACTCTAGAAGATGCGGCACGGGTGATTCAGATCCTGCCCAAAAATGCTACAGGGCAATTATTGACATCTTATGTGACTTGGATTCGCGGGGCCGTGCCCAGTGCTGATGAAGAGAAAGAACTGCATTTTGTCCTGCTTGACAACGGACGCAGCTCTCTCGCCGAATCACCTCAGTGTCAGGACGCTCTCAACTGTATCCGTTGTGGTGCCTGCGCCAATGTCTGCCCGGTCTATCAAACTGTGGGCGGACATGTGTTTGGCCATATCTATATCGGTGCCATCGGAATCATTCTGACTGCTTTTTATCATGGTCTTGATAATGCGGCTGAACTGGTCAAGGCCTGTATTGGCTGCCGTTCTTGTGTTTCGGTTTGCCCTGCGAATATCGACCTGGAAGAAATCATCCTCCACCTGCGTGAGACCGTGGGTGACGAAGAGGGTATCGGTGCTGGAAAGGCTCTGGTCTTCCGCAAGGTGATGCAGAATCGCAAACTTTTCCATACCATGATTAAAGCGGCGAGCATGCTGCAAAAGCCGATTACCCGGGGTGAACGGACCATCCGCCACCTACCTTTGTTCTTTTCGCCGTTGACGGAGTGGCGGACCTTGCCAGCCGTGGCTGATACCGCTCTGCGTGATGCCTTTACCACGAAACCGCAGAAGGTCGAAAAACCACGTTACCGGGTTGCCCTGTTCGGCGGCTGTGCGAACGACTTCCTTTACCCTGAGCTGGGACTTGATTTAATTGAGGTGATGAATGCCCTTGATGTTGAGGTTTTTTACCCTCAGGAACAGAACTGCTGCGGCATCCCGGCGATCTATTCCGGGGATAAGGAAACTGCTGTCGAGTTGGCCAAGCAGAATGTCGATGCCATGCTGGCCGGTAACCCCGATTATGTTCTGACGACCTGCCCGACCTGTGCCATGGCACTGAAACATAATTTTGTCGAACATCTGAAGGATAATCCGGCCTGGGCCGAGCGTGCTGAAAAGCTTTCGAGCATTACCGTTGACGCAGCCAGTTTTGTGCTGAATCAACTGGATGGCGCCGGGATGTTTGCTGACCTGGCTGAGAAAGAAAAAGTGACTTACCATGATTCCTGTCACCTGAAGCGAGGTGTCGGGGTATGGCAGGAACCACGTCAATTGATTGAAAAGTCAGGCCATGAGCTGGTTGAAATGGACCATGCGGATCGCTGTTGCGGTTTTGGCGGCTCGTATTCATTGACCAGTCACCCGGATATCTCAAAGAAAATTCTGCAGGATAAAGTCCGTGATATTGAGTTGTCCGGCGCCACCTGTGTGGCAATGGACTGCCCGGGTTGCATGATGCAGATCCGGGGGGGGCTGGAAAAAGCTGAAGTTCCGGTGCGTGCCCAGCATACGATCGAATTGTTGGCTTCAGCGCTCAGGAATAAAGAGACACAAGAATAATACTGAAAACATCCTTTACATGTGAATCTCTCTCTCTCACATGTTTACCCCGTCAGGTCCTCCTCCTTGGCGGGGTCTTTTTTTTCTTGCGCAGGGCCAGCGCCACATTGGAGAAAAAAATCACCAGGGCACCGCACCAGCCGGTGAGGGTCAGTGCCGGGTCGGCGACCAGGACCGGGCCAAGCACGGCCGCCAGCAGGATGCGGCCGGAGGAAATGATTGAACCTTCGACGGCGGTGACGTAGAGAAAGCCGAAGGTCAGCAGGTATTGTCCGAGAATTCCGGCTGCTGCACAGCTGAGCAGGAATAAAAATTCGGTTGCGTTGGGCAGGAAAATGGCGTCGTGGAAAAAGAACAGGATCAACAGCGCTCCGAAGCCGAACATGAAAAACAGAATCGTCTGCGAATCGTGATGGCGGCGACTGATGTTGAGGTAGATAATCGCCGCTGCGGCGGTTATGCCGGAGGCGAGCCCCCAGAGGTTCGCCAGTCCAGGATGAATCTCTTCCGGTGAGAGGACCATCCAGATCCCGGCAACAGCGGCCACGACGATTCCGACCGCGACCGGGTCTCGCTGTTCGCGCAGGAAAAACCAGGAAAACACCGCCACGAAAAGGGGATAGGTCATATTGAGGATGTTCGCCTCGGCCAGCGAGCCCAATTCCACTGCTTTGTAAAAGCAATAGACGGCCACGGTGTTGGCGACTGTGCGCCCAATCAGATAATGGTATCTGCGCGGTCTGATGCGTTGTTTGCGGATCAACATCGTAGTCACAACAACAATAAAGCCGAGCAGGAAGCGCGCCAGGGCAAAATAGGCGGATTCGATCACGACGTAATCTTTGGCCACGCGGATGATCAGAGTCGCAAGGTAGAAGAAGAAGGCCGAACCGAAGACCGCGAACAGGCCTAATGTTTGTCGGGAAATTCCGGACGGGCGGGTTATGGAATGCATGCTCATCAGTGGTCGAATCCCAGTATGTCTCTTGATTTTGCCATTTTATATATACCCTATACCCTTTCGATGCCATGGCGGTGATAAATGATACTGTGGTCTTTTATCCTATCTTCATTCGTAAATTCTATTAAAATAAGTTTTAGGATGAGCGGATCAGCGGATTTTATGCTTTTCCCCGTGACTTTAGCCGTCATTGTTGTTGACGGGGCTAAACTTATATATTCGCCAAAGATGATTATAATCCTTGTCTCATAAGTAAAAAAAATCTAAAACGTAGTAGAGTCATTGTCACATGAATTAAGGGTGAACAAGTTATTTTATGACAAACAAGCCCGGTTTTGTTCGCACGATACGTCTTTGGGGTATTTTGTTTTTACTCGCCCTCGGCGTGATCATTATTATTCTGGACGTTGGCGGTCGTTACCGCGATGCCGGAATGCGTGCAACTCAAATGCGTGAAGATTTCACTGAACAGCAGCGGCAACGAATCCAGTGCGAGGTCGAACGGGTTGTCAAGCTGATAGATTTTCAAACCGAAAAAATCATTGAGCAGCGCAAAGCTGATGTCTTGAATCGGGTCTATGAGGCTTATGCGATTGCCGACAATCTTTATCGCCGGCACAGTAACAGCAAGAGCCCTCAAGAGATTCGACAGATTATCATCGATGCCATCAGACCGATCCGCTACGAAGACGGAGATGGTTATTTTTTCATTACCGGGCTGGACGGGACCGAACATCTCTTCGCCTCTCGTCCTGATCTGGAAGGCACGAACATGCTTGATGTTCAGGATCCTCAGGGTAAATATGTCGTGCGCGACATGATTGCGATCGCTGAGGAAGACGGGGAGGGTTTTTATCATTATCGCTGGTCGAAGCCTTATCAGACTGGAAATGATTACCCGAAAATCTCTTATGTGAAACGTTTTGAACCCTATGACTGGTTTATCGGGAGCGGAGTTTATCTTGACGATGTCGATGAAGCGATGCGCGAAATTACAGCCCAGTATGTCGAGGCTCATCGATTCGGGCCCAATCGTCAGGGGTATGTTTTTATTCTCGACCTTCTAAATATTAACGGTGGCAAAAATTTTGCCATTATGTACGCGAATCCCAACCGTCCGGATATTGTCGGCAAACATATTTCCGATGATTTGGAGGATGCCAAGGGAAAGATGTTTCGTAAAGAATTCCTGAAAGGGCTCAGAGCACAGGGAGAGTGTTTTGTTGATTACTGGTACAAGAAGTTTGATCAACCCGAGCCCAGTCCTAAAACCAGTTATTTTAAACTGGCCGGTGAAGGCCGTTTCATTGTGGCAGCAGGAGTTTATCTGGATGATGTTGAGGAAAAAATCCTGGCTATGCAGGCACAGAGTGCGGCCGATATCAGACAGAATGTGTTGCTCTTCGTTTTTGCTGTCGCCGTCACAATCCTGACCTTTGTTTTGCTGTTGAACTGGTTGAGTAACAGGTTGAAGAAAGATTTTTCCCTGTTTGCTGATTTCTTTGGCCGGGCAGCCTATTCCTCTGAAGCCATTGACCAGAGTCGTGTTCGTTTTGCCGAACTTGATCGCATGGCGACATCTGCTAACCGGATGTTGAAAGATAAACTCATCGCTGAAAAAACTATGCGTGATGAGCGTGAGCAGTTAAGGGTTACTTTGAACTCTATTGTCGATGGTGTGATCACTGTGGATCATTCAGGACGGGTTGAGCTGATGAATCCGGTTGCGGAAAAGTTGACCGGGTGGCAGCAAGAGGAAGTGGCCGGACAAAAGCTGGAGAGCATCTTCCGGATCAATTTGTTCGGCCAGTCCGATTTTGAGATCAACGCCTCTGCAGATGACCTGTTGGTTTCATTGCAAGGTACTTTTGAGCGCCAGGGGGTCCTTGTCGCAAAGGCGGGAACGGAATGTCGGGTCTCCGTAAGCGCGGCACCCATATACGCTGGAGATGGTGCTCTGCAGGGTCAGGTCATCGTCTTTCGAGATGAGACGGAAAGGATTAAAACGGAAGAAGAGCTATTCAAGGTGAAAAAACTGGAGTCTGTCGGTTTGTTGGCAGGAGGTATTGCGCACGACTTCAATAATATTCTTTCCGGTCTTTTCGGCAACTTGGAGTTGGCCAAAAGAAAGATTGATGACGATCATGCGGCCTTCCCTTATCTTAAAGTTGCCCACCAGGCCCTGGAAAGAGCGACCGGGCTGACAAACCAGTTGCTGACTTTTGCCAAGGGAGGTGAGCCTGTTCTTGAAACGGTCAGTATTCAGCAGCTTATTGATGATGTCGTACAATTCAATCTCAGCGGCAGCCAGGTGAAAGCGGATATCAATATACCGGATGACCTGTGGCCGGTCAGGGCAGATAAAGGACAATTGGGCCAGGTCCTAGCCAACCTGACGATCAATGCGAAACATGCAATGCCGACGGGCGGTATCTTAAAAGTGAGCGCAGAAAATTTCACCCTGTTGAGGAAAAACTCAGCTGCGCAAGAACCACAAGACTTTATTCGCCTGCGGATTGCCGATGAGGGCATCGGTATGGCTGAGGAGATTGTCGAGAAGATTTTTGATCCTTACTTCAGTACCAAACAAACCGGTAGTGGCCTCGGACTGGCAACGGTCAGAAGCATCGTAGAAAAACATAACGGGACCATTCATGTATCATCACAACCGGGCAAAGGCTCTGTCTTTATCATTGAGCTCCCTGCCGATCGGCAACAGCGTCGGGAAGATAGCGAGATTTTTTCTCCGACAGGAGAAAAACGCGTGGTGGCGGCGCGGGTTCTGGTCGTTGATGATGAAGATATGGTTCTGACAGTCTTAAGTAGCATGCTTCAGTTGATGGGCTGTGAGGTTGATCAGGCGGTTGACGGCGAAGCCGGGAAGAATCAATATTTTTCTGCTTTGGACAACCAGCGACCTTATGATCTGGTGATTATGGACTTGACCATTCCGGGAGGTATGAATGGCAAGGAGGCCTGTGACCTTATCCGTTCACGCGACCCTCAGGCCAAAGTGATTGCCGCAAGTGGCTATTCGACAGACCCGATCATGGCCCATTACGAACGTTATGGATTTTCCGGACGGATCGTCAAACCCTTCCAGTTCGAAGGTGTTGAGCGTGAGGTCGTCCGGGTTTTGAACAAAGGATAAAAGATGGAAGCGCTACATATTGTCTGCCCTCACTGCCTGGGAATTAATCGTGTCCCTGACCAACGTTTGGACGCTAATCCTAAATGCGGGAAATGTTCGCATCAATTGTTCAACGGCCAGCCGGTGGATTTGTCCGCGACTTCATTTCAGAAACATGTGCAAAAGAATGATATTCCTCTGCTGGTCGATTGCTGGGCTCCCTGGTGCGGGCCCTGCAAAATGATGGGGCCGGCTTTTGCTGAAGCAGCCAAATCATTGGAACCACATGTCAGACTGGCTAAAATTAATACGGAGACAGAGCAACAGTTGGGTGCGCAGTTGAACATCCGTTCGATACCGACACTCATTCTCTTCCGCCGGGGAAATGAATTTGCCCGCCAGGCTGGTGCGTTGAACAGTCTCCAGATTATCCACTGGGTCAGAAGTCATGTGGGCAACAGTTAATGCATAGCCAGGAACAGCAAAAAAATAAATCAGGGCATGTCTCCCAGAGTTTGCACAAGACCGGGAAGATGTTTTTGCGCATGCTGCCGAATATTCTGGCCGTGGTTCTGCTCTCAGGGTTCATCATGGAATTCGTTCCCATCGGTCGGCTTTCAAACTTTTTAGGTGGTGGTTTTTTTGTTGATGGCCTGATCGGGGCGGGGGTTGGCTCGATTTCCATCGGTAATCCTCTGATCAGCTATGTACTGGGAGGAGAGCTGCTGGATCAGGGTGTCAGTTTGATGGCTGTGACCGCGTTGCTTGTCAGTTGGGTGACTGTTGGCAGTATCCAGCTGCCGGCGGAGATGCAGACGTTTGGTGTTCGCTTTGCGCTGATGCGAAACGGGCTGTCTTTTGTTTTTGCGCTGATCATTGCGTTTCTGGTCCTGATCAGTATGCAGATCCTGATGGGCTGAAGACGATGAACCAAGGGGCTTCAGGGCAGAAAAATAAAGCTAAAAAAGGATTTTCTGCAACGACTTACGTTTTTCTGCTGATCGTTATTGTCCTTTATAGCGGAGCTTTGTTTCTGGCTCCGGAACGCATTGGAAATGCCCTGCAATTTAGCTTGAGAATGTTGAAACAGCTCCTGCCGCTATTGGGAATTATTTGTTGTCTGATGTTTTTGAATAACCTGCTGGTCAAGCCCAGCTGGGTTGAAAATCATGTCGGGCGGAATTCAGGTTTGAAGGGGCAAATCATTGCTGTCGGCGGTGGAATTCTTTCGATGGGGCCGATTTATGTCTGGTACGAAATTTTAAAGGATTTACACAGCAAGGGGATGCGCACCAGTCTGGTGGCTTCCTTCCTTTACGCCCGCAGTGTCAAACCCCAACTCCTGCCCTTGATGATTCATTATTTTGGCTGGGTTTATACCCTGATCCTGAGCTCTTATCTGATCGTTTTTTCTCTTCTGAATGGCTGGCTGACCGAACGCCTGTCTTCCCGACCGGAATAATACCAAGTCTTTAGAGCCTAGAAGTCCCAACCTATTGGGGAGATTTATCTGTGCCTCCAGAGGGTTCCAATGCTTTGCTATGGGCATCAGTTAGAGGCGAAAACCGTTCTGACCTGCCACCTTATCCATGTTCTACCGAAAGCTCACAGGCATGCCTCTGAGCTGCCAACTAAAAGCCCGTCCTCAAGCCCGCATCCCTCGGCTAAGCCGAGAAGGCAGAATGTAGACAGCGGCAAAAAGGACCGGAATTGGACTATAGAACTAACTACACGGGACACTAGACATCACTGGTCATGATAAACAGAGGCTGACGCAGGAAAGATTCATAGATTGGGCGTAGCCGCTGGGTATTGTAGTATTTGTCGACATCCACTACTTTTTTTCGCCCGGTGACAACGTCAATGGGGACGTTGTCGTAACAACCGTTGCGCAAACTGACCAGACGGCCGGATGACCCCTGCAGGACCAAATCGAGGGCCAGATTGCCGAAGGCCATCGGCACGATCGAGTCCATGGCGTCCGGGTCGCCGCAGCGGACCAGGTAGCCGAGCCGCTGGTTGACGACGTTGACGCGCCGGCCCTCATTGTAGCGCGGTGACAATTCTTTTAACTGTCTGGCCACCTGATCACCGATACCGCCCAGCTTTTTATGGCCGAATTGATCTGCTTCTTCTCCTTCGAACAGCATGTCATCATGATGGGTCATGGTCGCCCCTTCCGAAATCAGGACGACCGAGTAGTTGCTCGGATGTTTCAAACGATCCTCGCTCAGCAGCTCCGCCAGATGTTCAATCTCAAAAGGATGTTCCGGAATAACACAACGGTCAGCGGCTCCGGCCATGGTCGGCAGCAGGGCAGAATAACCGGCGTAGCGGCCGAAGACTTCCAGCACCAGGAAGCGTTCGTGCGAGCCGGCGCTGGTGCGTAAACGGTGAGTCAACTCGATGGTTCGGGTCACGCAGGTGGAAAAGCCGATGCAATAATCGGTACCGGGAACGTCGTTATCCATGGTTTTGGGGATGGCGATCACCTTGACTCCTTCTTTGTGCAGACGCAGACCGTAGCTCAGGGTGTCGTCGCCGCCGATCGGGATCAAAGTGTCAATGCCGAGAAAATCGAGATTTTTCAGCACCTCGGGAGTCAGATCGTTGATGTCGTTCTGATAATAGTCGCGTAAGTGCAGTGGCACGTTGCTTTTTGGCAAGTGGCTGGGCCGGGTCCGCGAGGTATGCAGGAATGTGCCACCGGTGCGGCCGGCACGGTTGACCAGTTCCTCAGTCAATTCCAGAACATTATTGCTGTTGTCCGCTTTGGAATCGGCAACCAGGTCAACCAGTCCGGCCCAGCCACGGCGGATTCCGATGACCCGGTAGCCTTCGCGCAGGGCGCGGACGGTGACGGCACGGATGGCCGGGTTCAGGCCCGGAACATCGCCGCCACCAGTCAGAATGCCTATCGTTCCCTTAATCATTGTCATGATATGTTGCTCCTGAGTTTGTCAGATTGTCTGTCGCGGCGTTTGAATATCCTTAATTTTTTCTTGTCGCGCAGATTGACCGGATGTTTTTAGTGATAATACTCACGCCAATAAATAAAGCAGCCATGGTTGTTTAAAACAATATGGCTGCTTTATGCGTTTCGAGGTGAAATCCTGATTCAGGGCTCTATGGTCGTGCCGAGCACTTCGAGAAATTTGCGCATCCATTCGGGATGGGCCGGCCAGGCCGGGGCAGTGACCAGGTTACCGTCGATATGACCGTCGCTGAAGGTTTCGTTGTTGGCCAACCAGCAGCCGCCGGCCTGCTCAACATCAGGGCCGACCGCCGGATAGGCCGACGCCGAGCGGCCTTTGAGCACCCCGGCAGCAGCGAGGATTTGCGGGCCATGACAGATCGCTGCAACCGGTTTGTTGTCGCGGAAAAACTCTCTGGTCAGTTCAAGAACCTGAGGGTTCAGTCGTAGATATTCGGGAGCTCGGCCTCCTGGAATAACCAGGGCATCGTAATTCGTAGATTTGACCCCGTCAAAATCCGCATTGATGTGGAAATTATGCCCGACCTTTTCACTGTAGGTCTGATCTCCTTCAAAATCATGTATCGCTGTTTTGACTGTATCACCAGGCTTTTTTCCCGGACAGACGGTATCGACCTGATGACCGACCATGGTCAACATTTGGAACGGAACCATGGCTTCATAATCTTCAACAAAATCACCGACGAGCATTAAAATTCTTTTCTGTGCCATTGATAACCCCCACTGTTTCGGTTTGAGAAAAAATTGTGTCACTGAAATGTAATTATAAAGACAGATCACGCATTGTCAAAATCAGGCGGGGATAACGTAAAACAGAATGGCAAAATAATGGAAACAGCTGCCAGCTAGAACAAAAAGATGCCAGATAGCGTGATTGTACGGCAATGCTTTCCAGGCATAAAAGATGACCCCAGCCGTATAAGCCAGGCCACCAAGCAGGAGAAGGTCCATTCCCCCCCTTTCCAGGACTGAGAACATTGGTTTGATGGCAATGACGATAATCCAGCCCATTGATAGATAAAGAGCTGTGGACAGGCTGTGCATCTTGCCGAAAACTGTTGTTTTCAGAATGATGCCGATCAGAGCGATCCCCCAGACCGAACCGAACAATGACCACCCCCAGGGCCCACGCAGGTTTACCAGCATAAATGGCGTGTAGGTTCCAGCTATGAGTAAGTAAATGGCCGAGTGATCGAGAGTGCGAAGAAGTTGTTTTGCTTTTTTTAAGGGGATGCTGTGATAGAGGGTCGACGTCAGATAGGAAAAAATCAGGGTTGCGCCGAATATGCTGCAGGTTGTGATGTGCCAGGCGTCACCGCGCAGGCTGGCAAAGCTGATCAATACGGCCAGCCCGCCGATGGCCAGTAAAGCACCAAGCCCATGGGTGATGCTGTTGGCGATTTCTTCTTTTAAACTATAACGCGCGACATCGGTTTGTTCTGTCATCTGCAGGACTCCTGAATAAAATATGCAACCAAAACAATTTAACATGAACGTAAAGGGAATCCAGGAGCGGAAGGGTGGTTTTACGAAACTATTACGTCTGTGTCCTTGCTTACAGGACTTTTGGAAAAGAGGTGCATGGAAGAAAGGTTTGACTGGGCAGACTTCCGCAAACAGGCTGTCGCTGATCCTGCCGGGATTTCGACCTCAGTCACAGGGACTGTCCACTTTTCTCTGTCTGTATGCCTGGGCTATGCCTCCAGCCGATGTTTCCCGGTAAAGAGAGGGCAAGGCGTGACCGGTTTCTTTCATGACCAGAGTAATTTCGTCAAAACTGATTTTATGTTCACCACCGGAGAGCAGGGCGAAGTGGCAACAACTGAGAGCCCGGGTCGCCGCGTGGGCGTTGCGCTCTATGCAGGGAATCTGCACCAGACCGTTGACCGGGTCGCAGGTGAGCCCGAGATGGTGTTCCAGTCCCATTTCAGCGGCATATTCGATCTGTTTCGCGGTTCCACCGTGAAGCTGTGTGGCTGCCGCCGCGGCCATGGCGCAGGCCGTACCGATTTCCCCCTGGCAGCCGACCTCCGCTCCGGAAATTGAGGCGTTATGTTTGACCAGGTTCCCAATCAACCCTGCTGTTGTCAGTGCGCGCAGGATATCTTCATGACTGCATTCCAGGGTTTCCTGAAGGTAGCGCAACACAGCTGGGAGCACTCCGCTGGCTCCACAGGTTGGTGCTGTGACGATCATTCCCCCAGCCGCATTTTCTTCGGAGACAGCCAGGGCATAGGCCCATATGCGGGCATTGTGCTTCAAATGCGGCCCATACAGGCTGGCTTTGCGGTAGAAGGTATGGGCTTTGCGGCCGAGGCCCAGTCCACCAGGTAACACGCCGACATGGTCCAGCCCCTGCTGTATTGCCGAGGACATGACATCCCAGGCCTCTGCGAGGTGGTCGAGAAAATTGGGATCCTCGTGGTTTAATACATATTCCCAAAGGGCTTCGCCGCTTTCATGGGTCTGTTTCAGAATGTCAATCAGGGTATTCTGGGGGTAGATTTCGGGGTTTTGGATTTTTTTCTCGCTGTCCTGCAGCGCTCCTCCACCGACACTATAAACATCCCAGCATTCAAGGGTCTTCCCTGACGGGGAGAGACTTTCGAAACGCATTCCGTTGGGATGCAGGGGGAGTTGCTTTTCCGGAACCCAGAGCAATTCCATCTTTTTGGCCTGGAATACATTTTCCAGCGCTTTATCTGTCAGGTGTCCGCGTCCCGTTGCTGCTAAACTGCCGAACAGAGTGACGCGGTAGGCTGCTGCGTGTGGATGTCGATCAAGAAAATTCAAGGCTGCCTGCCGGGGTGCCATGGTATGGCTGCTGGAGGGTCCAGTACCGATACGGTAGAGGTGGCGCAGTGATTCCATGATGTTCTCCTTGAAAAACTTATAGTCCCGATTTTAGTAACATGCTTTTAGGTGACGTGAAAGACAACATTCATCAGGGGTGACAGAAAAATTATTTTCCAAAACACACCAAAATCATATAAACAATACAACATTATGGAATTATTAAACTTATTTTGTTTCAATGAAAAAAACGAATAATAACTAAAAAGGTTATATTTTTTTGTTGACAATGATGACTCATTTAGTTATAAATGAACCATCAACGCTTTGTTGTGGCAGGCGAAGCGCTGATAGTCAAAGTAGATATCTTTCGAGAAACCTCTCAAAATGATTGCCCCGTGATCCCCCTCCTGGTCACGGGGCATTTTTTTTTGTACAGTAATCTGTTTGTTTTCCTCTTCCGCTTCCATAGCCTGATATTATGAACAGCGCACAACGAAAC
>Ga0272444_10002594_pt1 | contig 16618 bp, 13 predicted proteins | sample SSMForm13_FD_201033 | JGI IMG/M metagenome (GOLD analysis project Ga0272444, IMG submission 201033) | Marine sediment archaeal communities from Little Sippewissett salt marsh, Falmouth, MA, United States - SSM-Form-13 | ecosystem: Environmental > Aquatic > Marine > Wetlands > Sediment ...
AGGCCACCCCAAAATCCCTAAGTGCCGAGCATAGGTCCGCTGCTGGCCTTAGCGCTGCAAGGGATCTCTATGCCTCAGGCCGACTCAAAACCCGTCCGGAGCACCTCTGATCATGCCCAGAGGCTGCGTCTACGCCTGTCCGCGCTGGCCTTCTTGGGCGGCATGGTGCACCTGTTTTTGGTGTGGTTGTACCTGTATTTCGGCTACTTCCGGGGCGGCCTGCCCGTGTTCATCATCCTGGCATCCATTGACCTGTGCGGCCGGCTCATTTTTTTATTCCTGGTCTATTCAGGGTACAACCTCCGCTTCCGCGAACCTGGTCTGGTCTTGCCGCTGATTACCTGGGCCACCCTTTGCGTCCTGGCGGCTATTTACTTTGTGGAGCAGGGGCGGCTGGTCCTGTTGATGCTCTATCTGCAGGTCATGCTCTTCGCGGCTTTCCGCTTGCGCAAGAAAGGCTTTTTTTTCATAACCGCCCTGGCGGTTGTAGGTTACGCGGTAATCATATGGGCTCTATGGAGCTTTCACCCGCAAGGCATCAACCTGCAAATCGAGCTGATACAGTGGCTGGGCTTTCTCCTGATTCTGTGCAGCCTGTCGATCATCGGTTTCCAGCTAAACAAGTTCCTGCGCCGCTACCGCCGCCAGAACCTTCAGCTCAAGGAGGCCATGGACAAGATCGAGGAGCTGGCCATCACCGACGAGCTGACCAAGCTTTTCAACCGGCGGCATGTGATCAAGATCATCAATGAGCAGATGGCCCTGGCCGCCCGCGGGGTGAGCTCCTTTTCGGTCTGCTACATGGACCTGGACCATTTCAAGGTAATCAACGACACCCTGGGTCATGACGCGGGCGACAGGGTGCTGGTCAGGACCTCGGAGCTATTAACCGCTTCCCTGCGCGAGGTGGACAAGGTGGCTCGCTTCGGGGGCGAGGAGTTTTTGGCGGTGCTCATCAACTCCACGGTGGAGAGGTCGGTTCACGTGGCCGAGCGGCTGCGCCAGCGCATTGAGCAGGAAAATTTTCAGGAGGTGAACGAAGACCTGCGCGTGACCATCTCCATAGGCGTGGCCCAGTACCAGCCCCATGAAAGCATGGACGACGTGCTCAAACGGGCCGACGAGGCCCTGTACCAGGCCAAGCAAGACGGACGCAACCGCACGGTGAGCAGCCAGGCATAAACACCGCCGGCCGGATGGCCCACAAAGAAAGGAGCCCCCGAAGGGGCTCCCTCCTACCGACTATCTTAACGGGCTCTAGGCTTGGGCGGCCTTGAAGCCCAGGTCAAAGGCCTTGACGTTGGAAGCGGCAAAGCGCTTCTTGGTCTTGGCCCTTATTACCTTTTTCATGGTCTTTACGTCAATGGGCAGCTCACAGGCCCCGAACAGGGAGCCCAGCATGACCATGTTCAGGCTCAGGGGGTTTTTGGCCTGCTCGGCCAGGTCCTGGCCATCAAAGGCCACCACATTTTTGAGCTTGGTGCGCAGATAGGCCACCGACTCCTCGGGGTCGGGGTACGGCGCCGCGCCGATGGCCACGGTGAACGGCGGCAGGGGCCGGGTGTTGGTGATGACCTGGGTGTCCTTGTTGGCCTTGGACAGCAGGCGCAAGGCCTCCACCGGCTCAAAGGCCACCAGCACGTCGGCCTCGGCATTGGACACGATGGGGCTGGTGGCCTCGCCCAGGATCACGGCCGACTCCACCACGCCGCCGCGCTGGGCCATGCCGTGAATCTCGCTTACCACCACCTTGACCCCGGCCTCCAGGGCCGCCTGGCCCAGAAGGTTGCTGGCCAAGAGGTTACCCTGGCCGCCCACGCCCACGAAAACTATGCGTTGGGTGCTCATGATCTCCTCCTTAGGCCTTCACGGGCAGAATGGCGTTCTCCGGACAAATCTGGGCGCACAGGGCGCAGCCGATGCACTGCAAGGGGTTGATTCTGGCCTGACCCCCTTGCACGTACATGGCCGGACAGGCCACCTTTTTGATGCAGTCCATGTGGCCCTTGCACTTGTCCGGGTTCACCTGGAAGGGCTTCTTGCTGGTTGGCGCGAAGCGCCGCGCGAACAGGGGACAGGGCTCCTTGGAGATGATCACGCTCACCCCCTGGTGGGCCACCGCCTCTTCCACCGCCTTTTTGGTGGCGCGCACCTTCAGCGGCTTGACCGTGACCACGTGCTCCACGCCCAGGCCCCTGACCAGGGGCTCCAGGGGAACGTGGGTGGTCTCGTCGCCAATGGCCTTGGTGTCCACCCCGGGGTGGGGCTGGTGGCCGGTCATGGCCGTGGTGCCGTTGTCCAGGATCACCAGGGTGAAGTTGTGGTTGTTGTGCGCCGCGTTGACCAGGCCGGTGATGCCGGAGTGGAAGAAGGTGCTGTCGCCGATAAAGGCCACCACCTTCTGGTTCGTGGCCCGGGAGATGCCACAGGCGCTGGAGACTGAGGAGCCCATGCAGATGAGGAAGTCGGCCGCCTGGATGGGCGGCAGCAGGCCCAGGGTGTAGCAGCCGATGTCCGTGGGGTAGATGGCCTCGTCGCCCAGGACCTCCTTGACCGCGTGGTAGGTGGCCCGGTGGGGGCAGCCGGCGCACAGGTTGGGCGGCCGCCCCGGCAGAGCGGGCATGTTCGTGAGCTTGAGCTCCTTGATGCCGCTGTACTTCAGGCCAAAGGTCTTGGCAATGGCCGAGCGCACCAGGCGGGGATTGTACTCAAAGGCCCGGCTCAAAAAGGCGGGCGGCTCGATGTCCACGCTCTTGGCCGGCACCTTGCCCGCCATCTTGCCCACGATCTGGACCTTGATGCCGTTTTCCTGGGCAATGGCCCGCACGGCCTGCTCCATGATGGGCTCCAGCTCCTCGACCACCAGGACCTTGTCCACGCTCTTGAGGAACTTGGCCAGCTTCTTCTCGGGCAGGGGGTAGCTCTGACCCACCTTGAAGACCTTGATCTTGCTCTTGGCCCCCAGGTCGGCCACCGCGTCGGCCACGTAGTTGTAGGACACCCCGTTGGTGATGACCCCCCACTTGCCCCGGCCGCTGATCTTGTTAAACGGGCTGTTCTCGCTGACGGCCTGAGCCTGGTTGTAGATGTTCAGCAGGCGCAGGTGCAGGTTGCGGCTAACCGCGGGCACGGTGACGAACTGCATGGGGTTTTTGACGAACTTGGCCTTTTGCTTGACCTTGCCCAGCTTGGCCAAAGGCACTGCCTCGCGGGCGTGGTTCACCCGGGTGGTGGTGCGCACGAACACCGGGCTGCCCAGCTGTTCGCTCAGGTCAAAGGCATAAGTGATCATTTCCTTGGACTCGGCCGGACCGGCCGGCTCCAGCATGGGCAGTCCGCTGAGCCGGGCGTAAAACCGGTTGTCCTGTTCGTTCTGACTGGAGAACAGCGAGGGGTCGTCCGCGGTGAGGATGACCAAGCCCGCCCGCACCCCCACGTAGGCCAGGGTCATCAGGGGGTCGGCGGCCACGTTGACGCCCACGTGCTTCATGGTGCACAGGGTGCGCACGCCCGAGGCCGCCGCGCCGGCGGCGCACTCCAGGGCCACCTTCTCGTTGGTGGAGTACTCGAAGTAGTACTTCACCTTTTTGGGGAATTGCTTCCTCAAGCGGTAGAGGGTGTCGGGCACCTCGGACGAGGGGGTGCCCGGATAACAGGTGGCAAAAGCCATGCCCGCCTCCAGGGCCCCGCGCACAATGGCTTCGTTGCCCAGCAGCAGCTGCTCTTTGCCGCCCGAGGGAGTCAGCAATACATCCATGCTTCCACTCTCCGGCCAAAATGTGGATCAATTTGCGGGACCGCGCCAAACGGAGACTACTCCGCCTAATTGCCCGTTTTTCTATGCCAAGCAGGTCCCGGGTAGTTACTTAGTAGCTATAAAATAACTATTGAGACTGTAGACGGGATAAGTGAGCGCTGTCAAGCAATAAACCCACATTATGCGGCAAGACAGGCGGAAAAGCCTTCTATTCCGAGATAACGACCTGTTTTCATATGTTAAATTTACTATCATCCCCAGGTTTTGCAATGTCCGCAAGTGGTGAGAACTCAAAGGGTATATCGAGATGTACTCGGCGCTGGCCGACAAGGGCCACAAGACATTGACTGGAGAGAGGAAATCGGCCTACCATTGCGGTCCGATCAAGAAGCAGAGGGCGCCGTGGCCAAAGGTCTCAGGCAAACCCCACGCAGTTTCGAGGAATCCCTTGCCTTACCGCTCATTAAACGCCATCGGGCTTTGCTTGTTGTGCCTCTTGGCGGCCAGCGGACCGGCTTGGTCCGGCGAGCCCGGCCGCGTGTTGGAGCTGGGAGAGCGGCCCACCTATGATTTGGCCCCCTACCTGGAAGTATTGGATGCCGCGGGAAGCCGGCTCACCATCGATCAGGTCAGCACAGAGACTTGGAGTCGGCGCTTCAAGCCCCTGGGCGGACCAGGCCTTGAGAGCCCCTCCCGCGACCTGCGGATACATTGGTTGCGTTTCACCTCTTTTGCGCCAAAAGGCAGCGGAGCCGCAAAGACCACTTGGCTGATCGCCACCGACTACGTCTATTTGGACAAAATCAATTTTTACAGGCCGACCCCCGACGGGTGGGAGGAGATCAAGACCGGGCTCAACCGCCCGTTCAACACCCGTGAGTTGGTCAACCGGAATTTCGTTTTTACGCTGCCCCAAACAGACCAGGGGCGGTTCACCTGCTATATGCGTCTGGAAACCAAGGGGTTCAATCCCTTGCGTTTTCGCGTCTGGTCTCTACCCGCCTTCATCAGTCACACCGCCAAGGAAGATTACCTTTTCGCCATTTGTTATGGCGTGCTGCTCAGCATGATCGCCTTCAACCTGTTCATCACCATTTCGCTCAGAGACCGGGTTTATCTCTATTACGTCGGATACATCCTGTTCGCCCTGGTCGGCATGACCTTCCTGCATGGCCAGGTAACGGCTCTTTGGGACTTTGGCACTCAGACATTCGTTACCATGCTCTGGATCAGCATGGGGCTATTCACCGCCTTTGCCTACCTGTTCATGCGCGGGATCCTCAGTACAAAGCTCCTGTCTCCCTTGGTGGACAAGCTGCTCATATTCGGTTTTTACTATGGCCTGTCCATCGCGGCGGCCGGTCTGATGGACCTGCCCTGGATCAGCCGCTGGCTGACCCTGGGAAGCGGCATTTTTTCACCTTGGCTGGCGCTGACCGCGGGCATAGTCAGCCTGCGCTGCGGCGTCGTGGCGGCCCGTTACTTCTTATTGGCCTGGGGAGTGCTGGCCGCGGCCGTGGCCATTTTCGTCATTCAAGAGTTGGGCCCCATGCAAGGGGAGTATTGGGCCCGGAATTCCCTGCTTGTTGGCACGGCGCTAGAATCCATCCTGTTGTCCTTGGCCCTGGCCTCGCGTATCAGGGGTCTCAGGGAAGAACGGAGGGTTTTGGCCGAGAGCGAAAGGAAGTTCAAAAATCTGAGTTACACCGACGGCCTTACCGGATTGTTCAATAAACGATTCTTTTCCTTGCACCTGGAACAAGCCCTGCACAGCGGCCAGGGCTCCGATGACCACCCGTGTCTATTGTTCATTGATATTGACGATTTCAAGGTTTTTAACGACACCTACGGCCATGACCAGGGTGATCTGGTGCTCAAGAGCCTCGCTGGAGTCATCACCGACAGCGTGCGCTCGAACGACATGCCCTGCCGTTGGGGCGGCGAGGAATTCGCGGTGATCCTGCTCGGGGCGACCTTGGAGTCGGCGGCCGTGATCGCTGAACGCATGCGCCAGCGTTTCGCCCAATGCGTTTTTCCGCCGAACGGGCCAGAGGTTCGGCAAACCTTAAGTGTCGGACTGGCCCGAGCCCAACAAGGCGAAAGCGCCGCCGATTTCATCCGGCGCGCCGACCAGGCGCTTTACCGGGCCAAACGGGCGGGCAAGAACCAACTTTACGTCAGCGCGGCAAGGCCATAACAATCCCTGAACGAGGTGGGAGCCCGGTGAGTGTGGTCGGCAAAAACAGACCCATTTGCATTGACTTATTCTCACCCCTGGTTTAAGGTGCAAACCTATCAAAACCTACAACTTATATTCACCGGGTGCATGTATGGCCAAAATATTGATTATCGACGATGACGACGATTTCCGCGCCGCCACGGCCGCTATCCTGGAGGCCGCCGGTCACCAGGCGCTGCAGGCCTCGGACGGCAAAAAGGGCCTGGAGTTGGTAAAGGCCGAGGACCCGGACCTGCTAGTGCTAGATATCATGATGGACTCCATTTACGAGGGCTTCTCGGTGGTCACCACCCTGCGGGCCACCCCCGAGTATGTGGACTTCCGGGACATACCGGTGCTCATGTGTTCCGCGGTCAAGCAGATGACCGGCGAACGCTTTGAGATTCCCGCCGAGGCCCGGGTCGCCCATGGCGACGAATTTTTGGATAAGCCCTTTACTTCTGAAGCATTACTGGAAAAAGTTAATAGTTTGCTTCAATCTTAGGGCGCGTTTGTAAAGCGCGTAACAGGCCATGTCCCCTCTTCAGGACCCGGCGCACATCCTGTGCATTGACGATGACGAGGTGGCCCGCGAGTCTGGCGAGATTCTGCTGACCCGCTGGGGTTATCGCGTCAGCCTGGCCGCCAGCGGCGAGGCGGGCCTGGCCGTGGTGGAGCAGGACCCGCCGGACGTTATTTTGGTGGACCTGCAGATGCCGGGCATGGACGGCCTGGAGGTGCTGGAGCGGGTGCGTGACAGCCACCCGGACACCATCTGCATCATGATCACCGGCCATGCCACCCTGCAGACCGCGGTGGAGGCCATGAAGCAGGGGGCCTACGACTTCCTGGCCAAGCCCTTTTCGCCGGACGAGCTCAAGCTCACCGTGCAACGCGGCCTGGAGCACCGGCGCCTGACCCTGCAAACCCAACAGCTGAGGGCTGAAAAGGCCCGCATGCAGGCCAACTTCATGACCCTGGTCTCCCACCAGATGCGCTCCCCCCTGGCCGCGGTGCGCCAGCTGTTGGAGGTGCCGGCCTCCCAGGCCCTGGGCCCGCTGCCAGAGGCCTACCAGGGCTTCATCTCCCGCGCGGTCTATCGCCTGGACCTGCTGGCCCGCACCCTGAACGCCTGGCTGGCCATGAGCCGCCTGGACCAGGAGGGCATTGAGAGCCGCAAGACCAGCGAGAGCCTCAAGGAGCTCATGGACTCGCTGGTCAGCCGGGCCGAGGCCGACGCGGCCGCGGCCGGCCAGAGCCTGGAAGTGGAGATCCAATGCCAGGACTGCCAGGTGGAGGTGGACCGCGAAAGCCTGCTGGAGGCGCTGTACAACCTGGTGAGCAACGCGGTGAAGTACAACCTACCCCAGGGAGTGGTCAGCTTGCGGGCGGCCGAGGGACCCCAGGGGATAAGCGTGAGCATCAGCGACCAGGGGCCGGGAGTGCGCCCCGAGGAAGCCGATTATATTTTCGATGAGTTTTACCGCTCCCGCCATGAGACCATAAAAGGCAAGCCTGGCACCGGCTTGGGGCTTTCCATAGCCCGCAAGGTGGCCCAGGCCCACGGCGGGGACATAACCGTGCAACCCGGGACCGGAACGGGGGCCACTTTTGTGGTCAGCCTGCCCTGTAAATAAGGGGCTGGACAGGTCCGTGTTTTGTTGACATGGCCCAGCCAAGGTAATAATATTTTGGCCCGAACAGCCTCGGTGCCGGCAACTTGTGAGATTCGCTGCCAATGACCTGCCGCCTCGGAAATCACCCCGGCCTGGAGCGGAGAAGCTCTTCCTCCAGCCGGCTTATTTTTAGCCCCTACTTGTGGCTTTATTCACTAGGGGACTGCCGTCAGCCGCATCCGGCTTACCGAGCATCTGAGCGCCTGAACTGGAGTTCGATGGCATGAAACTTTTAAATTGTCTCAAGGGCATTCGCCTGCCCCGCCCGCCAGCGGCCGCTCCGCCCTCGCCGCTGCCCGCCCCGGAAAAGGTCTACCTGCCGCTCAGGCAGCACCAGGGGGCCGAGGCCGCTCCCCAGGTGGAGCCGGGCGACCAGGTCAAACTGGGCCAGGTGGTGGGCGCTTCCGACGAGTTTGAAGCAGCCGCGGTGCAGGCCACGGTGAGCGGCACGGTGGAGGCCATCGTGCCGATGCCCGACCCCGCCGGGGACAAGGTGCCCACCGTGGTAATCGCCAACGACGGGGCCGACGCCTGGCACGAGGATCTGGCCTCGCCCGAGGGCCTGCTGGCCGGCCTGGAGCAGGTAACCGCCACCCGGCCCTCCCGCCTGCTCAGGCGGGTGCGCGAGGCCGGCCTGGTGCGGGCCCAGGTGAACGGGCGTCCCTTGCACGTGGACCTGAGTCCGCCCATGGCGCCCCAGACCTACCTCTACATGACCGGCATACCGGTGGTCAGGCCCATTGACACCTTGATCATCAAGGCGGTGGACCCCGACCCGCCGGTGTGTCCCAACCAATCGCTGATGGGCGAGGCCGGCGACGAGCTGGCCGTGGGCGTGGCCGCCCTGGCCCGCATCAGCGGGGCCCAGCGGGTCATCCTGGCCCTGCCCTCCGGGGTGGCGGCGCCGGAGCTGAGCGCCCTGGCCGCCCAGCACGAATGGGAAACCGCCTCGGTCAGCCAGACCAGCTATCCCTTTGCCAACGACCACCTAATGGTGCTTTCGCTCACCGGACGCGAGGTGCCCACGCCCTACGGCGAGCCCCGCGACGTGGGTGTCACGGTGCAGCCGCTGAGCACCGCCCTGGACGTGGGCCAGGTGCTGGCCACCGGCCGGCCGGTGATCGAGCGGGTCTTCAGCGTGGCCGGAGTGGTCAAGAACCCGGGCGTTTTCCGGGTCCGACTGGGCACCCCCATCGGCGAGGTGCTGGAGGCGGCCGGCGGCGGCCCCTCCCAGGCGGGCAAGGTGGTGGTGGGCGGCCCCATGATGGGCCTGGCCCTTTACGACCTGAACACGCCGGTCACCCGGGAGACCGGGGGCGTGTTCGTGCAGAGCGCTCCCCAGGTGCGGCACTTCGAGGACCATCCCTGCATCCACTGCGGCCGTTGCGTGGCGGTCTGTCCGGTGAACCTCATTCCCTCGGAGCTGGGCAAACTCTGCGAGTTCCGCCTTTACGAGGACGCGGCCGAGCAGAACTTGATGAACTGCATCGAGTGCGGCTGCTGCGCCTATGTCTGCCCGGCCCGGCGGCCCATGGTCCACTTCCTCAGGCACGGCAAAACAGAGGTTCTGGCCGGGAGGATGGAATAATGACTGGCAACCTTCTGACCGTATCCACCTCTCCCCACATCCTGGGGCGCACCAGCCTGCGCTCCATGTATCTGGAGATGATGATCGCCCTGGTCCCGGCCCTGATCACGGGCCTGTACTTCTTCGGGGCGCCGGGACTGATCACCGTGCTGCTGGCCGTGGCCTCGGCGGCGGCCACCGAGTATCTGATCAGCCTGATTCTCAAAAAACCCTCCACCCTGGGCAACCTGCACGTGCTGTTGATGGGCCTGCTGATAGGCCTGATCCTGCCTCCCGGCGCGCCCTGGTGGCTGCCGCTGGTGGGCGGCTTCCTCACCGTGGCCCTGGGCATGACCGTCTTCGGGGGCAACGGCAACTACCCCATGAACCCGGTCCTGGTGGCCTGGGCGGCCATGGCCCTGTCCTGGCCAGAGGCCATGAACGCCTACCTGGAGCCCGTGGCCCTGGGCTCGGGCGACGATTGGATGGAGGCCGAGACCTTCCTGATTCAGCTCAAGGGCGACATCGGCGCCCTGGAGATGTTCGAGCTGGGCAATCTGTGGCTGGGCAAAACCGCCGGCGCCATAGGCGCCACCGGCACCTGGGCCCTGTTGGCCGGGGGCCTCTACCTGGTCATCCGACGCCTGATTCCCTGGCAGGTTCCCCTGGGCGCCCTCATCGGCGCCATCGGCATGGGCCTGGTGGCGGTTTACACCGACGAGCGCGTGGCCGAGATGGGCTTCGAGGAGTTCGGCGCCTACATGAATATAGTCTGGCTCCACCTGGGAGCCGGCGGCTTCATGATCGCCGCCTTCTTCCTGGCCCCGGAGCCGGTGTCCAGCCCGGTAACCCCCTGGGGCGGCTTCCTGTTCGGCCTGGGGGTGGGTTTGATGACCATCATCGTGCGCTTCTGGGGCAGCCCGGTGGAGGGCGCTTTTTACGGCGTGCTGCTGATGAACGCGGCCACTCCCCTGCTGGACCGCATAAGACCGCGGGTCATCGGAAAGGTGGTGAGCGGTGCGTGACATAATAAAGATGCTGGTGGTGCTCACCGCCATCTGCGCGGCGAGCGGCTTCATCCTGGCCCTGGTGCACTCGGTCACCAAGGAGCCCATTGAATACGCCATGCTCAAAAACGTCAAGGAACCGGCGGTCAAGGCGGTGCTTACGGGCTTTGACAATGACCCGGTAAAGGACCGCATATCCATAGATATGGGCAAGGACAAAAAGGGCAAGGACGTAAAGCTCGTAGTCTTCCCGGCCAAGAAGGGTGGCAAGACCTTTGCGGTGGCCTTTGAAAGCTCGGCCCAGGGCTACCACGGCCCCATCGGGGTCATGGTGGGCATGGACGTTGCCAAGAAGGCCCTTTCGGGCATAAGCATCGTCAGCCACAGCGAGACCCCGGGCCTGGGCGCCCGCATAATCGAGCCCGATTTCACCGACTCGTTCAAGGGCAAGTCCATGGACGAGGAGCTGGGAGTGGGTGACATCAGCGCCCTGTCCGGCGCCACCCTGTCCACCAAGGGCGTGGTCGGCGCGGTGAACAAGGCCCGCGGCCTGTTCGATAAATATCAATCCCAAATGGTGAAGTGAGGTTTCCCATGTCACTGGCTAAGGAGTTCACCAAGGGATTATGGGATGTACTCCCCCCCTTCCGCCTGGTGCTGGGCCTCTGCCCGGTGCTGGCGGTCACCACCTCGGCGGAAAACGGCATGGGCATGGGCCTGGCCACCACCTTTGTGCTGGTCTGTTCCAACCTGCTGGTTTCCTTGTTGAGAAAAATCATTCCCGCCAAGGTGCGCATCGCGGCCTACATCGTGATCATCGCCAGCTTCGTGGTCATCGTGGAGTTGATGATGCAGGCCTACGTCTTCGCGCTTTACCAGGCCCTGGGCATATTCATCCCCCTGATCGTGGTCAACTGCATCATCCTGGGCCGGGCCGAGGCCTTTGCCGGCAAGAACGGCCCCCTGCCATCCATCGCCGACGGTCTGGGGGTGGGGCTGGGCTTCACCATCAGCCTGACAGTGCTGGGCGCCTTCCGCGAGGTGCTGGGCAACGGAACGATTTGGGGCGCTCAGGTGATGTGGGAAAGCTTCGAACCCTTCACCTTCATGGTGCGCGCCCCCGGCGCATTCGTGGGTCTGGGCGTGATGCTGGCCTTGATCAATTTCATCAGCTTCAAGCTGGATGATCGCAAGCGGAGGGCCCAGTCATGAGTTTCGGCGACTACATGCTGTTCATCGTGGGGGCCATCCTTGTCAACAACATCCTGTTGGCCAAGTTCCTGGGCAACTGCCCCTTCCTGGGGGTCAGCCGGCGCATGGACACCGCCACCGGAATGTCCATGGCGGTCATCTTCGTCATGACCATGGCCGGCATGATCACCTGGCTGGTGCAGTACTACATCCTGGTGCCCCTGGACATCGAATACCTCCAGACCATCGCCTTCATTCTGGTGATCGCCGCCCTGGTGCAGCTGGTGGAGATCGTGATGGCCAAGAGCCTGCCGGCCCTCTACCGGGCCCTGGGCATCTTCCTGCCGCTGATCACCACCAACTGCGCGGTGCTCGGCGTGGCCATCATCAACATCAACGAGGAGTACGACTTTGTCGACACCCTGGTCTTCTCCTTTGCCTCGGCGGTGGGCTACAGCCTGGCCCTGGTCTTGTTCGCGGGCATCCGCGAGCGCTTCATGCTGGTGAAGATGCCCAAGGCCTTCGAGGGCACGGCCATCGGCCTGGTGGTGGCCGGCTTCCTGGCCCTGGCCTTTTCCGGCTTTGCCGGGCTGGTGGGCCACTAGGCTCCGGCTGGAGACGCGGCCTGTCCGAGACAACAAAGACTGAGCCGGGCGACCGGCGAGGAGACAAGAATAATGCTGTTTGAGACCCTGGCGATCGGCGGTCTGGGCCTGGCTTCAGCCCTGGGCTTGGGGGTGGCGGCCAAGGTTTTCGCCGTGGAAGTCGACCCCCTGGTCGAGGCGGTGGAGGAGGCCCTGCCCGGCGCCAACTGCGGCGGCTGCGGCTATGCCGGCTGCTCCTCGGCCGCCCTGGCCATTGCCAGCGGCAAGGCCGCGGCCAATATCTGCGTGGGCGGCGGCCCCGAGGTGGCCGAGTCGGTGGCCGCGGTCATGGGCGTGGAGGTGGTCTTTCGCGAGCCCGACGTCAGCCAGGTGGACTGCACCTACTCCACCGACATCGCCGAGTTGAAATACACCTACGACGGGGTGCGGGACTGCCGCGCCGCGGTGCTGTTGGCCGGCGGCCCCAAGGTCTGCGAGATCGGCTGCCTGGGCCTGGGCTCCTGCGTCAAGGCCTGCCCCTTTGGGGCCATACAAATAGGCCCGGACAATCTGCCCGTGGTGGACCCCACCCTGTGCACCGGCTGCGGCAACTGCGAGAGCGCCTGCCCCAAGAACATCATCCACATGACCTCGGTGACCCGCCGCATCCTGGGCTTCAACGCGGATTACAACTGCCTGGCCCCCTGCCAGGCCACCTGCCCGGCCCAGATCGACATCCCGGGCTACATCCGGGCCATCGGCGAGGGCCGCTACGAAGACGCGGTGACCATCATCAAGGAGCACAACCCCCTGCCCCTGGTCTGCGGCCGGGTGTGCCCCCATCCCTGCGAAGAGCAGTGCCGGCGCGGCAAGAGCGAGGAGCCGGTCAACATCAATCACCTCAAGCGCTTCGCGGCCGATTATGAGATGAACTCGGGCAAGCGCATCCAGCCCTTCTGCATGCCCAAGAACGAGCGCAAGGTGGCCGTGGTGGGCGGCGGGCCGGCCAGCCTGAGCTGCGCCTACTACCTGGCCCGCCTGGGCTACGCGCCCACCATCTACGAGGCCCAGCCCCATCTGGGCGGCATGCTGCGCTACGGCATCCCCGAGTACCGTCTGCCCAAGGCCATCCTGGACTGGGAGATCCAGGGCATCCTGGATCTGGGCTGCGAGGCCAAGACCGGCATGGCCATGGGCACCGACTTCACCCTGGAGAGCTTGAGGCAAGAGGGCTTCGAGGCCATCTTCCTGGGCGTGGGCTGCTGGTCCAGCCGGGGCATGCGGGTGGAGGGCGAGGACCTGGACGGGGTGTTGCCCGGCACCAACATGCTCATCGACCGGGGCAACCTGAAAGAAACCCCGGTGGGCGAGCGGGTGGTGATCATCGGCGGCGGCAACACGGCCATGGACTGCGCCCGCACCTGCTGGCGCCTGGGGGCCAAGGAGGTCACCGTCCTTTACCGCCGCACCGAGAAAGAGATGCCGGCCAACGCCATCGAGATCGAAGAGGCCAAGCACGAGGGCATCAATTTCCACTTCCTGGCCGCGCCCACCAAGCTGTTGGGCGAGGGCGGCAAGCTCACCGGCCTGGAGTACATCAAGATGGAACTGGGCGAGCCCGACGCCTCGGGCCGCCGCCGGCCGGTGCCCATCGAGGGCAGCGAAACCGCCCTGGAATGCGACAACGTGATAGCGGCCATCGGCCAGTTCCCCAACCTGGCCTTTTTGGAAGAGGACGCCGCCACCAAGGACCTGGCCATCACCAAGTGGAACACCATCGACGCCAACATCGACGCCGGCACCACCAACATCCCCGGGGTCTTCTCCGGCGGCGACACGGTGACCGGCGCGGCCACCGCGGTGGAGGCCATCGGCGCCGGCCGCCGGGCGGCCCGGGCCATGCACAACTTCCTGAGCGAGGAGCCGGTGGAGGCTCCGGACAACTGGGTGCACAGCGTCAAGGAGCTGCCCATGGTCTCCTCCACCCCGGGCGCTGTGCCCTCCGGGCCCCGGGCCAAGATGCCCGAGCTCAGCGTGGCCGAGCGGGCCGACAGCTTCGTTGAGGTGGAGCTGGGGCTCACCGAGGAGATGGCCCGCCAAGAGGCCCAGCGCTGTTTGCAGTGCGGCCTGTATTGTTACCGACGCGAAGGCCAAGAATACGAGGCCTGGAAATGGGAGAGGAAGGCAAATGCCTAGGAAGCTGCAACGCCGCCGTTTCCTGCAGATGACCGGAGCCGCCGCCCTGGGCGCGGCCGCCCTGCCCTTGGTATCGCCGGCCATCGGCCTGGCCAAGGTCACCCGTGAGCTGAGCGCGGCCCAGCAGACCCGCATGATGATGGGGACCCTGGTCTCGGTCACCGTGCTGGACTTCTCGCCCGCGCGGGCCCAGGAGGCCATGGAGGCCGCCTTCAGTGCCATGCGGGGCCTCACTCCGGTGTTTGACCGCCACCGCCCAGTGGGCCCGGTGGCCAGCTTCAACGCCGAGGGCCGCCTGAGCGACCTTGAACCACGCCTCAAGCAGGTGCTGGACCTCTGCGCCACGGTGCAGCGGGCCACGGGCGGGGCCTTTGACCCCAGCGTGGCCCCGGTGGTGGACGCCATGGCCGCCAGCTTCGCGTCTCAGCAGGGTCCGCCCTCCCGGGCCAGCCTGGACCAGGCCCTGGCCGCTGTGGGCGGGGTGACCTACAACGGCTCCAGCCTGCGCCTGACCAAGCAGGGCGCGGCCCTGACCCTGGACGGCGTGGCCAAGGGCTACATCGTGGACCAGGGCCTGGCCGCGGCCAAGGCGGCCGGCGCGCGCCACGCGCTCATCAACGCCGGCGGCGACGTGGGCGTCATGGGCGACCAGGGCGGCAGGCCCTGGCGGGTGGCCGTGGCCGATCCCGACGCGCCCACCAAGCCCAAGATGGTGCTCTCGCTGACCAGCGGCGCCCTGGCCACCAGCGGCGACTATGAGGTCTACTTTGACCAGGAGCGGCTCTATCACCACATCGTGAACCCGGACACCGGACGCGCGCCCGGCTCGGGCCACAGCGTGAGCGTGCGGGCCTCCTCGGCCGCCCTGGCCGACGCCCTGGCCACGGCCTGCTTTGTGATGAAACCGGCCGAGGCCACCCGCTTCCTCAAGGCCCGGCCCGGCCTGGAGGGTCTGATCCTCACCCGGTTCGGCCAGCGCTTCCAGACCAAGGGGTTTGCCAGCTAGAGCCCCTTCCGCTTAAAAAGCAACCGGCGGCCGCGAGGCCGCCGGTTTTTTATTGGGACCAGGCTTGGTCTAGAAGGGAATGCGGATGCCCCCCTGCACCTCGTGGGAGGTCATCTCCCCGCCCACCTCGCCGTCATAGCGCAGATACACCTGGGTGCCGCCCACGCAGACCAGGGTGACGCCCACACCGGGCACCAGGGCATCGCTGTCCTTGTCATAGCCCTTGAGGGTCACGCTTTGGTCCTGCCCGGCCAGGCGGGCGGTGATGTCCTGGTCGCCCAGGGCGAACTGGTGGGCCCAGCCCAGGCGCAACTGGGGGATCAGCTTCTTGCCACTGTCCAGGACGAATGAGCGGGTCAGGCGCAGGGCCAGCTCGCTACGCAGGGTGGAGGCGGAAAAGGAGTCCACGTTCAGGTCCAGGCTGTCGGCCCCGCCCTCGCTGAAGGAGTTGTTGTACACGTAGTAGAAGTTGAGCCCGGCCAGGGGCTGCAGGGTCCAGCCGCCCACCAGGAAGTTGAGGCCCGCGTCCACCCCGGCCGAGAGGCCGTAACCGTCCGGGTTGCTGTGGGGCGAGGAATCCATACCCGGGAAGGTGATGTCCCGGTTGGCCTCCTCCAGGTTGTAGCCCGTGGTCACCACCCCGTCCAGGAAAAAGCGCGGCGTGAAGTAGCTGGTATAGAGGCCCAGCTTGAGGCCCGAGACCGCGCCCTTGCCGCCGGCGTCCTTCCAGTCGAACTCGGTCTGGATGAAGCCCGCCCCGAATCCCAGGATCAAATTGGGGCTCAGCAGCCAGTCGGCCCCGCCCAGGACCCCGCCGGAGTGGTAGTTGAAGCCGTAGTTGTCCCCGTCGCTCTTGGCCTCGCCCAGGGCCCCGGCCAGGCGGCCCCACACGTAGGTGTCGCCGAGCTTCTTCTGCAAGGGGGCCTTGGCCGGGGCGCCGTCCGCCCCCGGAGGCGCCAGCAGGCTGGTGCGCAGGTCGTTGCGTCGCTGGCCCAGAGCCTGGCTGAACAGGATGTCCTGGCGGGTGGCCAAGCGCGACAGCGAGTCATAGCGCTGGGGCCCCAGCTGGTTCAGGGCGGCCCGCCGCTGGTCGTCGTTGGGCAGGTAGCTGAGCATGAGTTGGGTCACGTCCAGCAGGCTGTAGATGGGCACCGTGGCCTGGTCCAGGTACAGGCCCATGCTGCGGGCGTTGCCGCCCCCCACCCCGTCGGCCAGGGCCCCAGTGTAGAGAACGTCCGTGGTGGGGCGGTCGGCCAGATAGTTGCCCAGGTCGATGAAGTTGTTCAACAGAAACTGCTGCCCGCCGCCCGCGCCCCAGCCGGCGATGGGCCCGGCGCTGCCGGTGCGGCTCAGGGTGCCCGCCGGCATGCGCACCACGATGACCCGGTCTGGATGCGCGGGCAGAGAGTAAAGACT
>Ga0272444_10002595_pt1 | contig 16614 bp, 11 predicted proteins | sample SSMForm13_FD_201033 | JGI IMG/M metagenome (GOLD analysis project Ga0272444, IMG submission 201033) | Marine sediment archaeal communities from Little Sippewissett salt marsh, Falmouth, MA, United States - SSM-Form-13 | ecosystem: Environmental > Aquatic > Marine > Wetlands > Sediment ...
TGATAGACCGTTCGATAGGCGCTATGTCCTGACAATCGAGTTTCCACATCCGCATCATACCATATCGCCGCCTATTCATTCACCCACGGGCATGGCCCGTGGAACTCTGTCCTTCGGATCTTTAGATTTCGAACGGCAAGCAAGAAAACAAACGCAGCGTTTCTATCGTACTCTCCAGAGCGTGCTAAATAAGTTTATTCCCTCAAAGAATGACCAAATTCGTCTCGGACTGGATGAATTAGAGGCGCCTGCGGATAATATCCTGGAGGAGGAAATGGACTTTGTATTTCACGGCAGATATCCTGTGAGAGTTGATTCTGGACAGAGCATTCGGTTTAAATTTCCAATTGCTTTTGTGAAGATTCTTAGGCGTTACGGAGTAAATGGATTTCGGGCAATTAAGAAACCGAGGTCTGAATCTATTATCCTATGTCCTGCGAGAAACTGGAGCACATATACCCAAGAGATATTCCAACAGTTAAAAGATATCGATTCCGAAGAGGCAAAGAGAAAAATTGAGTCATCTTGGCTCTATATCAAATTAGATTCCCAAGATCGTATCACACTTCGAAATCAACTGTTTGAAGATCCCGGGAAATTTAGTGGCGAGTTAACAATCTGGGGCTTGGTTAAGTGGATAGAAGTCACTAAGGAAGATTCGGACTAATGCATTTAAATTGGTCCGTATAATATCTGTTTCCCATGTCATACGCTAAAGCACACTATCTGCTCTTTCCATTATTTTCCATTCTATTCCATATTTCCATTCTATTCCCATCCTTTCCATAGACAAAATCCTTCAATTCTAGAATCCTGCTGAAGCAAATCAATAAGGAGGAATCCAATGCTGAAAACACTCAATCTTGTCGTCGCTGGAACAGGCAAAACACAGGAACTACGAGTAGAAGAAGGCACGACCGCTCGAGACCTGCTGATGCAAACCGACCTGGATGGCTATGTATTGAGTCTTGGAGATGGTCAACCACCCTTCCCGAACAGTTACGATCTTTCCGAACTGACACCGGGCACGATCGTCTATGCCTCCACCCCTGCAGAGGCCGGTTTTCGGGAATGAGGGAGCAATGATGATTCGATGGCTCATGCGCAGGATTTTTCAAATAGAATCGGCTTTCGCAGCGGATCGAAACGCGATCAGGGCTCAACAGATTATCCGCAGGAAGACCGACCGTCCTCGCCGTCAACTCTACTGGAAGCATCGCCGTTGGAGCCATCAAAATGGTGCTTATGAAGGTTATTACAGGACCTTGGAAGGCCGATGGGCGGGTCGCATCGTGGACAATAATTCAGGGTGTGAATTCACGATCAGTGATCCGCCCAAGTATCTTCAAAAGCACCCCAATTGGCACTGCTTCAACCATATCGGTAACAAAACATATCGCGTGCATTTCTATGAGGATCCCAATGTGGACGATGGGATTTTGGCAATCGAGCAAATGCTTCACGAAGCGTGGTTGCGATGGGGCAAAAAGAAATCCCCAAAGCACAGCCGGCAGTCTCGTCGGTCCCGACCTGAATCTCCCCGAGTCGTCCCTGGACCGCAGATTATCCGGGCAATGGCGAAACAGAAAACCGAAAAACGGCCCAGCCCATTGCCAACCTGGGATTATCAGAAAGAGCACGAGCAAATATTCCACCGGCCTCGGCAATCCCCTTTTAATTCTGAGCTGCTCACTTCTATGAACAGTACTCGGCCCGAACTCTTTTTGCGCACTTTGCTCTTGAACGATGATAAGCCAGAGATTTCTACATTGCCATCCTATTCATCCCTTTATCCTAAAGAGAAGGAGTCCTTTTGATGAAGAATTTTAAATCCTCCAAAAACCTGAACCAAGGCCGCTTCAGCGTTAACTGCAACCATTCAACTAATCGGATCATCCTTGGTGAGAAATCAGCCAAAATCGCCGTCTGTTCGAAGTTACCCGTATTTATCAAAGGAGCATACTGTGCGGTTGGTTGTTGCGAAGCTTTGTCCGGGAAGCGAACCGAAGAATTTCCTGAGGATCGGACGTGGAAGCCGTTTACACCGGCCGGCAAACAACACGCCAAATCAGCGTTTCTGGTTGGAACATGGTTGCTTTTGGACTGCCGGGCGGTGCTCCTGAGAGGAAACGTCGAACAGATCGGCTATTTAACCGGAACAATCCACTCGGACGGGACTCGAAACATCGAGCGGCTGATCAAGCTCCGTTCCCGGAAAGCGTCAGCCGCCTATGTCATTAGTGATTTGTCGTCGCATTATGCCCTGATCGAGATGGAACAAAGAGGATACCGACTGCATGCCTGTGTCCACACTCATCTGGAGCAAGGAATCGCAGCGAGTCTCCCTTCTCCTATCGATCTTGATCACCAACACCGCCTGGAAAAAGCAGGGTACCAGGCAATTGGCTTTATCCTGAGTCGGGACAAGGAACATCCGGGCGGAGCCTTTGTAAGAGCCTTCAGCGACCGCCTCGAATTTGAAGTCGAAATTTATGGAAAAGGAGTGAGTCAAATTGAAAAAGCGTTGTTCCGTCTTTCCCCGCACAATGGCTTATCAAACCAAGAAGATACTTCCTAAAGTTGAGGGAGAGGCCGACTGTCAAGATCGCTTCCGCCGGGTTCCCGGAACCGATTTAGAGGCATTTCAGCAATCGACGATTCTCCAGGTCGGCTGTGGAGGACTCGGTAGTAACGTGGGCCGGATCATACTCCGAAAAGCCCCCCGAAAGTTAATCCAGCTGGACGGAGACTTGGTCGTGATGGCAAATCTCGGAACCCAGTGCTTCTATGAAGAAGATCTTTACACGAACAAAGCCTTTGCCTTGGCAAAGAACCTGCGCCGGGAAGCCACCGGATCGACCGATATTAAAGCCTATCCCGTCAATTTCCAACAGGCCTTGCAAGAAGGGTATGACTTAGGGGCTGATGTCGTCTTGATCCTCGTCGATAATGATCGCACCCGCGTCGATGGAGCAAAATACGGTCTTGCAGGCAAACTGCCAGTGATATACGCGGGAGTTGGCCTGGATGGCACCCATGGTTACGTTTTTGTGCAGGAGCCAGAGAAATCCTGTTTTGGCTGTGTTTTTCCGGACGCAGTCACCCAAAAACGCAGTCCCTGCCCCGGCGTACCGACTTGTTGTGACATTTTGCAGGTTCTGGCTGCTTTTGTTACCTACGCTATCGATACGATTCTTATGAAGCGGCCCCGGACTTGGAATTACCGGACGGTTCACTTGTCAGGAGAAATCTCGGACGGAGCCAGATGGATCGAACGTCGTGTGGATTGTCCCCTTTGTGGGCAAGCGCTCGTTCCAAGCGCAAAGGAGAGTTAAATCATGTCCGAGGACATTCTAACCCACACGGTCCGCTATTACTGGGAGTGGATAGCAGAATTTCATCCTGTGTTTGTCTTTCTCCTGGTCCGATGGGCATTGTGGATGCTGCTGATTGCTGTCCTGGGCCTGCTCGCCCGCAGGTTGAAACCGCCTCGAGGTTCCTGTTCCCTGGTGGTCCAGACCGGAATTTGCTTCATCGCAACATTGGCAGCTTTCACCACTCCCATCTATCGGATTGAGCAAATGTCCCTCGACTATCGCAATTTTCTTCTTTCCCTGGCGATCATGGGATGGATTTTGTTGCCTTACCTTGTCCCCAAGATCATTGTTCGCCGTCTTGGATTTCAACAAATCACAGGACGAATTCTTTACGGGCTGGAACTCCTCCTTCTCCTGGCCCAAGGAGCGATCCTGTTTTTCAGGAGGGAACCATGTGGAATCGGATAAAACAGAGTGTGCGCCGGCTGGGAGGCTGGTTCATGCGATTCAAGCCGCGTTCACATTCATCGAGGGCAATAGTCCCGCGCCCATCCGGTAGAAATCCTATCCAAGATAACCTCCCCGGTACCGGGCCTTATTCAATTCTCGGTACGATGCGCGCCAATCTCATCCGGACTGAGTATTTCCATGAGACGCAAAGCAAGACTCGGCGCTCACTTCATATCATTAGGGCCGGCACCCGGATCCTGGAATCCGAGGAAACCCGGTATTTTGCAGATGGAGGCGAACTCGTCACGACAAAGAATCGCTTTCTGATTCAAACCTGTGAAGGCCGGCTCATTACCAATGCCAATCTCCAGGGGGGCGGTCAGTGTACCCACTGCAAGGGCTATACTGACGGGAAAAACCTGGCTTTTTGCGCCATCTGTCGCCAACCGCTCTGCTTTGCCTGTGGCCAGCCCTGGCAAGGCCTGATTGTTTGCCCCAAGCATCATCAATTGCTTCGGTTTCATTACGACACTTGGGAAGATTCGTAGAGGAGGCCGGTATGCATCAAACTTCAGTCGAATATGACGCACGCAGCGAATCGCTTCGGAGTTTTGATTCCATCGCTTTTTTGGCCAAGCTGGCGGGTATTCAATCTAATCCGCGGGTTCGGAAAGCCTTACGGGCAATCTCCTCAAATCCCCTGGATTCGAAGACCGTACAGGAAATCGCTACGAATACGATTCGATGCATCCAGTCAACTCCCGAGTTCCTGGCCCAGCAAAGGGATCAAAATCCCTTTCGCCCCTATCCCGATCATCGGGTGACAGGCCCGATTCAAATCGGCCGCGTCTACCATCCTCGAGTGGGCCAACCGCCAATCTTCGGCCTTTATCCCTATGAGCTCAATCAGAATATGCTAGTTGCGGGTCGCGCCGGCTCCGGCAAAACTAACCTGCTTATGGTCGTTGCCGAGGGATTATTGAAGTACAAGATCCCGTTCTGGCTGATCGATTTCAAAAAAGACTATCGGCACATGATTCGCCGGCATCCCCATCTGTTAGTCTTCAACTGGCGGAATTTTAAATACAATCCACTGGCCCCGCCTCCGGGAACGGATCCCTTGCACTGGATTCAAACTCTGACCGATATCTTCTTTCAAGCCTTCTTCCCGACACCCGCCGTTGCCTCCAAGAGTGCTTTTCTCGAAATCCTTGAGCGTTTGGTTACGGAAGCAAACCAGCAAAGAGGACAGATCCCGACATTCTTTGACCTTGGCGAAGCATTCCTTCAGTACTCGGAAGGGAAAGGCGCATGGCCTCATGCCAACCGTGATCGACTGCGCAGCTGCAGCAACCGTATCCGCCCTCTATTGCGTTTCCTGGGACCGATGTTGGACTGCGAGCTCGGATATCCGCTGGATCAGCTGCTGAACCAGAACGTTGTCTTTGAACTGGACGGGTTGACTGAGGAAATCCAGACTTTCTTATTGAATCTCCTTCTCTATTGGGTCTTTTATTACCGGCTCCATCGAGCCCAGCGGGGCCAACTTCTCCATTGTATTTTCTTTGACGAAGGGAAACGTGTCTTCGCCAAAGAGATCGCAAAGGGCACATCAATGATCTCCCGGCTTGTGTCCACCGCCCGTGAAATGGGACAAGGGCTGGTCGTGGCCGATCAAATGCCCTCGACCTTGGGGCATGCCATTCTGGCCAATGTGCACACCATGGTGGCCTTGAATCTATCCGCGGCTAAAGATCTCCAATCGATCAGTTATGCGATGGGATTGAATCGGGAGCAACACAGGTATCTCAACCGCTCTCCAGTGGGAATGGGAGTGGTTAAAATGGCCGATCGCCATCCGGAGCCATTCCTCATTCAAATTCCCCTGCATCCAATCAAAAAGGACGTTACCGATGAAGAGCTTCAGAGGCACATGGCGCCCAACTTTGCATCCTTGACCTATAGGCCCCGACATCCAGCACCCGAACCGCCCCTTTCCTCTGCGGGTCAAACGAGCAAAGATCCGGGTACCGACCAGAACCCAAATGCTTCTAATTCGCCCTTCGGCCGTGGCAGCCTGGCAGGTCTCAATCTTTCAGAATTTGAAATTACAGTACTCACGGATATGAAAAATCGCCCTTACGTGTCAACGGTCGAGAGAACACGATCGCTACATCTGACCAACTACATGGCCAACAAGGTCACCCGGGGCTTGCTTAAAAAACAATTAATCGAGGAAGTTGAGATCAAGATCGGCCGCCGTGGAAGAGCGGCGAAGTATTACAAACTGACCAAGCAGTCCGAACAAGCCATAGGCCCCCAAAACTTGGGACCCGGCAAAGGGGGATTCGAGCATGTCTTTCATCAACAACGGCTCCAGCGACGATTCGCCCGGCTCGGTTACGAAGCAAAAATCGAAGATTATAGGAACGGGAAATCCGCCGACATTGGACTGGTCAAGAATGGTCGCACGTTAGCGATCGAAATCGCGATGAGTCCTCAAGGGGAAATTGTAAACATTGTCAAGGATCTAAGGGCCGGATGGGACGAGGTTTGGGTGGTCTGCCGGGATTCGAAGGTTCTCCAACAGGTCGAGAGGGAGTGGTCCCAAGAGCCGAGGGGCGAACAAGATGGGAAAGTGGAATTTCGGTTAGTTTCTGATCCCATATTTGATTCTAAAACCGGAGAGGTCTCGATTTGATAATGAGTTCTTTAACCACTGCATTGAATCGTCTGATATTTCGAGGATTAAGTCATGAGTCAATTCCCATATTAAGAATTGATTCTAAGAATGGTGATTGATTCCAAGGCAATCTCCTTTTTATAGGAGTTAGAATCAAATACTCATCGAGGAAAATGGAGGTAAATAAATCATGACAGCACCCCAAAACCCGATAGAAGTCATCGAAATGCTCGCTTTTGTCGTTATTCCTCTAGCTGTGGCGACAGGGCTACTTATCCGGTTTCTTTTGAATCGGCCGAAAAACAATGTATATCGCCCGAAGGAAAACTCCCGAAAGAGGCAATTAATCTCGAAGCGAAATCAGCGTAAACAATCCTCTGCTCGCCACTGGGAGGACCCAAAATCATGGGATCTGTACCATCCAAAAGATAACGGGAACGAGTAGGAGCGGAATAGACTGAAGCATGGAATTCAACCACCAAAGACTTCTACCCGATCAATCCCGGGGAGGTTAGAAGGACATGGACGAAAAAGAAGATAGGGTTGATTTTTCTGACTTGTTGGAGAGTCTTCCCGCGATTGTTGCGCATACCGAGATTGAGCGCTATCTTGGAGGGATTATTTCTCATCGCTATCTGGCCAATTTGAACTCTCAAGGGATTGGCCCGAAACGTTTCCGCTTCGGGCGGAAGGTTGGATACCGGCGGGAGGACTTGGTGGAGTGGCTGCAAAAAAGGTCGCGACGAATATAAGCCTCTGGGTATTCGCGGCATGGATCTTTGCAATTGCGGAAGTGAAAAGTTGTCAGTATAATTCACTTAGTTTCATGGACGCATAGCCTGGATATCATGGACACAGAGTGGACACACAAGAAAATCAGATATTTTGCTAGATCGTAAGTCTAATAAGCGCCCGTAGCTCAGTCGGATAGAGCAGCGGACTTCTAATCCGCAGGTCGCGTGTTCGAATCACGCCGGGCGTACCATCTAACACTCAGGTTCCCAAGATCTTGCGATTTGCCCTGCGATCCCCTTGCGAAATCCAATCCTTTCTTCTCTCGATGAATCCGGTCGTGAACGCTCCGATCACGACCCGGACTCTTTGTGCCACTCGCCAAGAAACATAAGGAGGTCGAGTGCATTGCACTTGTGGTCGCCGTTGATGTCCGCCTCGAGATCCGGCATTGCCGGCTGTTCGGTTTGCCAGTTTTTAAGTAAGATCAGCAAATCCATCTTGTCGACCACGCCGTTGCCGTTCAGATCGCAATTTCCCGGTTCCTCGGGCGCCGCCGAGTTTCCATACACCGATCGATCCTCGTCGCCTCCATTGGTGCGAATCTGGAGGGTATCCGAAAGCGTGCTGTCCACCACGCCCGGGTCTATACGAATCGTCACCGTCAAGGTCTCTCCGGGCGCGAGATTGATCGTGATTTCACTGACCGGATTGCCGCCCTCCATCAGCACAAAGTCGCTGCCCTCATCGAGCCGAATCGATCCGGTGAGCGTGGCGTCCCCCACATTCCACAGGAGAAACTCTTTCTCCAAGGTATACCCTACCGGGACATACCCGAAATTCACACCGGGCTCGGCGGCCAGAGTCGGCCCCTGCGGTTGAACCACGATCGCCGCCAGTTCGATCAATTTCCCCCGCTCGGGAGTCAGGGGACTGGGCAAACCGGTCGAGACCGTGGCCCCCTCATAGCGAACGCTGGGCGTATACGTCGTCGAGCCATCGACCCGGAGCACGCCGTCGGAAACGGTTCCAGAGATAGGGCTTTCAAGCGGAATCAAAGCGTAACAGCTGGACTCCGAGCCGAAGCTGCCCACCGTCGCGTCGATCGAGACGGTCGTCCCCCCGCCGGTCGGCGTGAACCGAAACTGGAGACTCCCGCTGGTCACCTGCAGCCCGCCCGAGGTCACCAGGTTGCCAATGATAATCATCGGCGGCTCGGGAATCCCGGCCAACGCGTGTCCATTGAAGCAGAGGATTACGGTAATGACTCCGTAGAAGACAATTTTCAGAAGTGATTGGTATTTGTTATTCATCAACTTCCTCCTGGTAAAGATTTCAGAAAGTTTTTTCCGTTTCACTAACAGGACTCAGCCCAAACGGATGCTGAAGATAATTTCGATGCTCTCTCCGCGATTCCCTATAGATTTCAGATCCACTGTCGAATTATCCGCCTTCCAAATCGCATTTCTCAATCTTGGCCTACTTAGAGGTGACAGCGTTTGATCGCGGCCTTGTTTTAGGTTGCTTCCAAGATACAGCGTTTGATCGCGGTCTTGTTTCAGGTGAAGTTATGGCGTCGGATCGCGGTCGCGTTTTCGGACCTGCTTCCCCGCCAGGAGAGATGCCTTTTTCGGCACCGCTCACGGAAGGTTGCCGCTCAGCCCCACCCGCCTGCTCCTTTTTCTTGGATAACTTGTCCCACAATTTGTCCAGGGCCCAGCCGCCGCCTTCTGTCACTGCAACGTCAATCACCCCTGCAATTAAAGCGGCTTCCATATCGGACCCCTCATAATTTTGATACAAGAAGCCACAGGCTGTACCGGATGCTGCTCCCAAAGCGGCATTTTTAACGACGATACCTAGTTCAGACTTAACCTTCCAATTCCCATATTTGCACGTCGCTAGATCAATCCCTTGATCAATCAATCCTGTCGCTACGTTACTCACGAGTTCTCCCAGTACATTGGCCCCAACGACACCCATCCCGGCTTCCTTAAGACCATGTTCCACAAGCTTTTCACCCACACTTTCAAGCGCGTCAAGACCAGCTCCTATGTAGAATCCTTTTACAGGTCCGCCCTTAATACTTTGAACAAAACCCCCTTTAAGACCGGCTAAACCAACCCCCGCTGCGAAAGTTCCCGCATCGACTCCAAGGATTTCTGCTGCTTCTCCATTCATGTCCCGGAAAAGAAGCGGATTCTTTCTCGCGTAGCCGTAAGCATCCAGATTCTGGGGATCGGATAACGTATCTTCCGAGAGATTCAGTGCGACAGGATCCACGCTGGTAAACCGGCAAAGTTGGGCCGCCAAATAGCGACTTTCAAAGTATTGCAATCCCGTTTCCGCGTCCTGCTCTTTCTGGCTAAAGTTGTAATGACCGGTGAGCGTCTGTGATGCTTCCTGTGCTCTCCTTTCATAACGCGGATATCCAAAGGGATAGTAAACCGATTCCTCGATGACGTTGCCCTCGGCGTCACAAAGAAGACTGGTGGACTCCAGGTGATCCTGGTGATAGTAAAGAATCTGGTGGGAAGACGGCGGCAAATCCAATTCAGCCTCTGCCGAGACTTGAACAAAAAGGACGTCGCCCGGGGATAAAAATTCGGGCGGATTGATCGAAACAAATCCCCGCTCGCCGCTCAGACAGCCTCTCCAACTGCCCTCTTCGGAATCATAGAACCAACTTTGCTCCATCTCATCCGGCAGCGCGTCTTGAAGCGAGAGCATTTCCAGACCGCTCCATGCAAAAACGCTGGTTCCTGAAGGCAGGGCAACGTCCGCCGGTTCCGTGTACGCGCCCTGAACTTCGAGAACTCGATCCTCCGCGGACTGCAACCAGAAAGGCACTCCCGCCGGAAGCAGGTCAGACGAAGTCAGCAACTGATATTCGCCGGGATTTGCGCCTGAGAGATAGATTGTAAAGCTCGAATCCCCGACCTGGTCGGCAATTTGCCGGGCGGCGGTCGCGCTCTGCACCACCAGCGACAGCAGATTCCAGCCGGGATGCACGGGGATTCGCTGAATCCGCAGTGCTGAATCTTGCAATGTCCCGGTGATACGGGCAATCCGGTTCGTCCCATTCCATACATATTTCATCGGTTGGCCGTGTTCCCGGATCTCATAGTGCTTTCCGATATAGACCGTCGTCTCCGAGGGGGATTCGCTCGACGCACTACTGCCGGTCGCATCCCAGATTTTTTTGAAAATGCGGCGACCGGTATAATCATAAGTGTACTCCACGCGCATCCCTTCCTTTTCCACAGAGACCAGATTATCCCTGAAATCATAAGTACAAGCCAAGCCGTCAACCTCGGTCATATTGCCATTGGCATCATAGGTGAATTCCCTGTCCCCTTCGGCCGAGGTCAAGGCGTGCGGCCCGGCCGGGTCTCCGGCGGCCCGGCCCGACCTTCCCCACGCGCCGAGGGCCCCGCCGATGGTCATCGATCCCAAGTTGACGACCGAATGACCCTGTTCTTGATGATCGATATGTCCTTGCCCGGAAGGCGAAGACTTATACAGCATGTTTCCGATTCGGTCATACCGATAGTCAATCCGGCCGTCGTTTTGGTCAGCTTGGCCGGGAAGGGCAAATGAATACTGAACCCGGGTCAACCGGTAGAGATCGTCATAAGTAAAGATCTGGGTATTTCGCCTCTTGTCACCAAGAGGACAAACGCTCCCTGAGCGCTTATCGTCAATCCGCGTAATATTCGAAACTCCATTCATTGTATACTGATAGTCAATCAAGGGACTGCCCGGAGAATCCGATCTTGAAGTCGTGAGATCTATTAGACGATTCCGCCGGTCGAATCGTTTTTCGGTGCTGATCCCATTGCCATACAAACATGTTTGGACCTGTCCGAATGGGGTATACTCAAGGCCGTCCACAATGAATGGATTCCCATTCCGATTAGCCCCTTCCCCGCCCTTCACCTGAGCGAGCAATCCGCGGTTCCCATAGAGATACTCGATGGAATCCCCATCCGGATAGGTCAGTCGCGAGGGCCGGTTGAGCGCATCGTATTCAGTCTTAAAGTGATAGGACGTCATCCAACCGGTTTTCGGATCCGCAATCCGCTTGACCGTCCCGGAAATATTCCCTCGTCGATCGTAGCAAAGGTGCTCTTCCCCCGCCAAATCCAACACATGGGCCAGCATGCTCTGGGTGTTTGACATAGCAACCGAAAATCCATTGTCAAAGGGATCCGGAGGCAAGGGATCATCGTAGAAGAAAACCGCGTCGGGACGATTACTCAGGCTGAGGGGCTGAGAGGGATCGTAGATAAATCCAGCGGAGAAGGGCTGGCCCTCATCCTGGTAATCCTCGGTAAGAATGCGATTTACGCCGTCATAGGTGCAGGTGCTTCGCTGGCCTTTGCTGTCGATCGATTCAATGATGTTCGAGGCATCATCATAGACAAACCACACCCGTCCCCGATTCGGATCGTCCATATAGACCTTGCGGCCAAGCGCGTCATACTTGATGATTTTCTCATTCCTTTGGCTATCGGTAATCTTTGTCAGATTGTCCAGAAGGTCGTAATCGTATCGGGTGTGCCAGCGAACAAGATCCTGCGCGGCTGTTCCATCATCATTCAACCGGACCACTTCATCCACCCCCACGCGACGGCCCAAGCCGTCATCATAAAAGACTTTCGGCGTCGCGTAGTGACCGGAAGATGGATTGGTATCCTCTTCATCCGACTCGATTCTGGTGAGTGGAAAGTATTCGGTTCGGGCAAAAGTGCCATCGGTATTAACGACCTGTCGTGTTCGGCCGGTCGCATCATAAAAGGTTTCGCTGAAAGGCGCATCGGCGAGGCCCAGTTCATTCTCCTGTCCCTCGATCACCCACAGGCCTTTCCAACTGGGGCTGTCGATATCTTCAAATCCCATCCCGCTTGTGCTGTAAAAAGGCAGCAAAGATTGATAGGGCTTTCGTCGTTTATTAAATATGGATGTCTTCGAAACAATGGCCCGGCTGGGATCGTTTGCCTCTCCCTTTTCCATGACGGTCCGGCCGATCCCATCTTGATAAGTCCTGCTCACCCAATACGCTTCGGAATCACCGAATTGTTCATGACTCTGCGTCTCAATCCAATTGATGACTCCCGAGCCACTGGAGATCGTGACGGGGGAAGCCAGTACATAATGGTACGCAACCGTGGGCATGCTGCCGGTGTCCGGCGGGCTGCCTCCTGGCCGCACGATTCCCGTGAGTCTAATAAATGAATCGTAAAGATAGCCGGTTCGATTTCCGTTGGCATCGGTCGAACACGTCACTGCGCCTCCGGCGAGATCGTAAGCCGCCTGAAACTCAAGGGCCTCTGCCTTGCCCGTGTAAATCTTCTCCCGGACCGGAAAGGTATGCAGCGCTGAGTCATAATCGAACTGGCGAAGATGACCGACAGCATAATCTGGGGAACTGTCTGATATTTGCGCCAGCGGATCGGCGGAACCGATGGCATTTCCATAGGAATCATACTGACTTCTCTGAGTGTCGATCCAATGATCCTGGCCGGGGCTCACTGGCGCACTGGAGGAATCGATGACCGAGAGGCTCAGTGTGCGATCGGAGTTTTTGCTCACGTTCAAATATCGGGGTTCCAGATCCGGCAGAGGATCGGGAGGACTCGGGACATTCCAGGGGCCTACCCACTGGTGTACCCGCATCAGGTTGCCCCGGGTAACGCCTCCGAAAGGAAGTCCGATAAAGGCGTTGCCATCATAATAATTCCGAGTATGGGAGACGATCCTGGGAGGATCCGAGTTGTCTGTAGTGACCGTTTCGACTGGCGCATTCCAAACCGGCGACTCCGGCGTTGCCGAATACACGGTCCAGGTAATTCGCTCGTCGTTTCCCGCGTTGAGATTTGTGTTTTCGACGCGCCCGTAATCGGCCGCCATCACCTGGTTGCCATAGTCATCAAAAGCGTATTCGGATTGCAGAACGGCGGCCTGGGTCGCTCCGGAGGGTTCCTCGCGAATCGTCCGGGTCGTTGAAATCAAATGAGGGAAAAGCACATCATCTGGCTCCAGTGGATCGATGGGTGGAGGGATAATGGAAAAAAGTTCTCGGGTTTCCCAAGTGTTCTCCTCTTCGGAAAAAACATCCCCGCCTTCGGTCTTTGTCACCACCCGAAGCGCCTTGCCTTTGAGCGCTTCCTCAGTTTCCCCGACATCGAAGGTGTACTCGGTGACCAAAGTCGGTTGCGATTCGTCGCCAATCTCCATTCGCTCGGCGCGGATGAATCCTCGAAACTCTCTTTCAACTCCGTGATAGTAGCCCTCGTGGTAGTGAAACTCCGAGACGTAATCGTGTCCCAGGCCGTCCTGGATCGTAACCCGGCTAATGAGGCTGGCCGGATTGGGCATCGTCTTTGTCCAGGGTTGCCCGGCAAACAAATCGTCAATGGCGTACGCGGTCGACGGCCGGTACTCGATGACCGTCTTCATGCCGATTCCATTCTCGATGGAAGTCAGGAGATTGGTTTCAGCCGATCCGTTAATGAGAAGTCCCACGTCCACAATACGAAGCCGCCACCCGTCCCCCAAACCCGAATCGCAATAGACCAGGTCCGAGGTGCCGTTGCCGTTCATATCCGCCCAACGAACGGCCGGCTCCAAAGTCGTAAAGTTGCTCGGCAGTTGAGTAATGAATCTCCGCTCGTCGAAGGTTCCATTCCCCCGGTTGATCCAATACCAGAGTTGCCGAAACCCGGCCCGCTCGACCACCAGGTCGGCGAGGCCGTCTCCGGTAATATCGCTCAGGCTGGCTCGATCGATCTGCTCCCCGGTCAGGTAGGAAAATCCCGGCTCGCCCTCAAAGCCGTTATCGGGCGGAATGGCAATCTCCAGGCTTTCGGCATACTGACCGTAACCCAGGGACGCGCAGAAGATCACTTTTGTGGGACGAATGCGCGCCACATCGGTCACTCGGTCTCCATTCAGGTCCGCGAGCTGAACACCGGGAACCGGGCTTCCAAATTCATCACCAAAGACAATGACGGTATTCTCATGAATCGCTCCCGGAGTGAGGACCCGCGAGCTGTATCGAACATCGCCATCCTCGCCTACTCCGAGGTTGTACCAAACTTGGTAACCGGTCGCGATCGTTTTAACCACGTCCATCCGCTTGTCGAAGTCCACGTCGAACGATCGGACTTCCGCATGCGCAAACGGAGCCGGCGGCATAAAATCCCCAACCGCCATGGACTCCCGAGATCCCCATCCGAGCGTCCCCTTATTGCGGTAGTATATTGGCCTTCCGGCGACACTGGAATGAAAGACCAAATCTGCCAAACCATCGCCATCCATATCGGAAAGGCTGACCTGCGAGTCCGCCAGATTCCGGTTGAGCGCTTCTCCCGAGCTATCCTCCGCGTCCATTTCCAGCGGAACACCCCATTGGATATAGAACGCCTCGCCGAGCTCCCGGATTCCTTCATTCAGGTGGACGGTATGCCGGCCCGAGAGTTCGGTTCGAAAGATATCGGGCAAGCCATCCGCGTTGAGGTCCGCCAGATCGACCAACTCATTGTCCATCACCTTGATCGGCTCATCTCGGGACAGAACCACCGAGTCCGCGGCGGACACGAGTCGCGGCGGTTCCTGATTGGGGTAACCGAAAACAGCAGGCGGCAAAGCGCTGACTCCATCGGCCCCATACAAGGTCACCTTCGAAAGAAGCGACCAATACGGATCGGCTTCATAGTCCAATCGATAGCTCCGGATCAGGGCGTCCGGCGTTCCATCCGCGTTGATATCCCCCACTTGATGCCCGGTGGGAGTAAACCCCTGGAGCGCGACGTCGATTTGTGCCAGGCGCTTGCCGGTGCGAATCAAGAAACCGCTGCGGTAATCATCGAGCACGTCCGGGCGGTCTTCGTAAGTGAGCCGAGCGAAATAGAACGCCGCCCATGGCGAGGCTCCGGGACCATAGCGGATTTCCTCCAGATACTTCTGTCCCTCGGACCCGTCAAACGCCGCATAGAGGAATTCAATCGCATTCCCGTTCGGATCGGTTTGCTTTTCCAAAAGCCATTGAAAAATGCGCTCTTCATCGCTGACGCGCGCATCGGATGAGAATCCATACACGGCAACCGCACCGTTCGGCAGATGCCCCTCCCAATAATCATCGCCGCCGTTTGTGACGTGCTTCCAGCGAATGAACTGTTCCTGGGTTTCCGGGTAGTAGATCCCGCTGTCCATCAGGACCAGTTCTTGCCCGGCAGGGTCGAGGAACCGATCCTGTTCGTCGGGCTCGTCCGTGAATCCATCGAAATCGTCGTCTTTGCCATTCGGATCGTAGTGAGGAATTCCCTTATCGCATTGGCGGCGGACCGAGGGCATGGACAGCGACCAACCGATGCCCAAAGGACTGTTGCCGCTGCCTCCCTCATACACGACAGAAAGAGAGGGAGTATTCCCCGCTGTTCCCGCCGGGAGTGTGATAGGAACGCTGTAGCCTGCGGTCCCCACATTCAGGTTCGGTTCGAACTCGGAGCCCAGGCCCTCGATCGATCCGGGTCCCGAGGGAAGTGAGATCGAGGTGGGGGAAACACCGCTCTTATCCGCTGCGAAGCCGACCAGAGCGATCGCAATGAAGCAGAGCCAAAGACTGAGGCTCCAAACGAGCGGTCTCGCTTGAACAGCAGGACGATTCGAGATCCGTCGCATGATTCTTATTTACCCGAAGTATAAGCATAAGTCTGGAAGAAAATCAGGATATCGGTAACGCCGTCACCCAAATTTCCTCCCCCGTAAATAAACAGTTCAACTCCTTTTTCGGGATCGCCCAGCAACTTGGCGCCGGGAATGACCAGCAACCACCGAGTGTTCCACACCGATCGCCCGATCAATCGGCTTTCGCTGATCGCCTCCAACGGATTGAATGAACCTCCATCGTGATAGGCGCGAAACTCGCCAAATCGGCGCGGCCTTCCATATTCGGCTGAACCGCCGAAATTATCCAGGGAAGGCAGCCAATCCCGATTATCCGTCAGGTCCGCGGAGTTAATGGCAAAAGGCACGGGCAGCACCTGATCCGTCAACAGCCATTGTCGGGGCTTGCCGCTATTGGCCGTCGGCACGCGCATCACGTCCGCCCCCGCGGGCACCAGGAATACCTGCGGTGTTGTTGTGAGCCCGCCGGGGCCGGTTGTATTGTTATAATTGCTGAACCAGACCCCCACGGAACGAATCTTCGTGGCAAAATTCGAACTCGAGTAATAACTGTCCCCTCCGGAAAGCGGCCAACCAAAGAAGTTCAATCCCAGTGTAATGTTGGTCTCAAAGGGGATGACAATCCCCGGCTGTGGATCTTCGGATTCCACGATATCTCTCAAAGGATCGCACAAGTTTCGAAAATCTTGATGCTCCCGGAGATCGTCAACCCGGTACCGTTCCAGGGTTTCCTGCCATCGG
>Ga0272444_10002596_pt1 | contig 16613 bp, 19 predicted proteins | sample SSMForm13_FD_201033 | JGI IMG/M metagenome (GOLD analysis project Ga0272444, IMG submission 201033) | Marine sediment archaeal communities from Little Sippewissett salt marsh, Falmouth, MA, United States - SSM-Form-13 | ecosystem: Environmental > Aquatic > Marine > Wetlands > Sediment ...
GTCCTGTAACCTGAAGCACTACGAGTTTCCGATTTTTTGGTTCCAGTCGGCGGACGATACTTATGCTGGCGCTGGCAGATATTACACTGCACTTTGACTGGTTTATCATCCAGCATGGCGACAATGATATGGTTGGTGTTCTCACGGCACTTCGTGCAACGTGCTTCAATCTGGTCAGTGGACGACAACTTTTTATCGGGCATAGCATTCCTTTTTTCGAATTGGTCAAGAGATGACGATAAACCCAGGGAAGGAACTGGAGTTAGGGCAGGCTTGACGGTAGTAAATCAATCTGAAACTCGGGCAGTGTGTGCGTAGCTAATACGACACTCCAGAGTTGATAGAGACACAGGAGGAAAGTAAGGGATGAATGATACAACGCTTTCGATTAAAAAGATACTAAAGGTTTCATTCTCTTCTGCCAAAAATGGCTCTTCCAATAAAAAGGGGGCGAAAATCAATGATTTTCGCCCCCTTTTACCTTTAATCAGTTTTCGTACAATTGAAATCTAGTGACCGGCCATAATAGCATCGACGTCAGCCTGAACCTCGCCGATCGGCTTGATGTCGAAGTTTTCCACCAGGACCTTGGCCACATTCGGCGACAGGAACCCCGGCAGAGTGGGCCCGAGGCGGATGTGTTTGACACCGAGAGCCAGCAGCGCCAGGAGCACCACAACCGCTTTCTGCTCGTACCAGGCAATGTCGTAGGAGATCGGCAAATCGTTGATGTCATCCAGCTCGAAGACCTCTTTCAGCTTCAGCGCAATAAAGGCCAGAGAATAGGAGTCGTTGCACTGACCGGCATCGAGAACCCGCGGGATACCACCGATATCGCCGAGATCGAGCTTATTGTAGCGATACTTGGCGCAACCTGCGGTGAGGATAACACTGTCGTTCGGCAACGCTTCGGCAACGTCGGTGTAGTAGTTGCGGGTGGTGTGACGGCCGTCGCACCCGGCCATGACGACGAAACGCTTGATTGCACCCGTTTTGACCGCATCAACCACTTTGTCGGCCAGGGCCATGACCTGGGCGTGGGCGAATCCACCAACAATCTCACCGGTTTCGATTTCAACCGGTGGTGCACAGGTTTTGGCCTGCGCAATAATTTCCGAGAAGTCCTTACTGCCCCCTTCGGAACGCTCGGGGATATGTGTGGCGCCCGGCCAGCCGGCCATACCGGTGGTGTAGATGCGGTCACGGTAGGCATCTTTGACCGGAGTAATACAGTTGGTGGTCATCAGGATCGGCCCGTTGAATGAGGCAAACTCCTTGTCCTGCTTCCACCAGGCGTTCCCGTAGTTACCGACAAAATGATCGTATTTCTTGAAAGCCGGATAATAATTGGCCGGCAGCATTTCGCTGTGGGTGTAGACATCCACACCGGTGCCTTCTGTCTGTTTGAGCAGCTCTTCCATATCCTTGAGATCATGTCCGGAGATCAGAATACCGGGGTTGCCGCGCACACCGAGGTTGACCTTGGTGATTTCCGGATTGCCATAGGTCGATGTGTTGGCTTCATCGAGCAGGGCCATGGCCGTTACGGCAACTTCGCCGCACTTCAGTACCTGGCCAACCATGTCGTCGACACTCAATTCACGGGTTGTATTGGCCAGAGCAGAAATCATGAAGGCATAGATTTCCGACTTCTGGTAACCGAGAACCGCGGCATGATCGGTATAGGCCGCCATCCCTTTAAGACCGTAAATCAACAGCTCACGCAGAGAACGAACATCCTCATTTGGCTGTGACAGCACGCCGACTTCAGCAGCCTTGGCGGTGTATTCGGCTTCGCTGCCGTTCCAATTGACGACGTCGGCGTCACTGCTGAAACCGATAGACATCTTTAAGCCGTCGCGTTTGGAGATGGTTTCCTTGATCAGGGCCACAAAACGGTCGTTGTCGAAATTGGCGTTGGTGATGGTTGCAAACAATGCCTCGCAGATAAAACGGCCAACGGCATCCTCAAGCTTTCCCTGCTTGTCTGCTTCCTCGGCCACCACGGCGAGCCCTTTCAGGTTATAAACAAGAAGGTCCTGCAGACCTGCGGTATCCTCTTTTTTGCCACAGACACCGGCGATGGTACACCCGGTCCCCTTGGCGGTTTCCTGACACTGATAACAGAACATGCTCATCGATATTCTCCTTTGGTTGAATGGTTTCAAATTGTGTAGGCAGATATAACGCACATACAGTCTAAAAAAATTGATCTACATCAAATATCAACAAAAATAGTCATAATTTGTTTCTTTTTGATCTGCGTCAATTTAAAATCAGATGACTTCTTTTACACTGCCGCCATAGAGAAGCAGATGACACGCCACTATTGAATCAGCAGAGTCGATATGGCCTATCTTGAATAATAGAAGGAGACTCACGGATGACAAGCGATATATTGCATAAAGATATGACCGTCAAAACCGTCCTGGAACGCTGGCCCGAAACACTCGATGTTTTCGTTGCCAACGGCTTTGACAATTTTCGCGATGAAAAGCAGCGCAACGCGGTCGCTGGTTTCTTAAAACTGGAGCGGGCCGCCCAGACCAAGAGATACGACCTGGACAACTTCATCGGCCTGCTCCGGGAAAGAATCAATGAGCATCAGAATCGGGTTGATGTGACCATGAAAACCACTCAGAAGAGCGGGAGTGACATCAATATTTCCGGACTCCTCCCCTGCCCGGTACGCTTGCCGCTGCTTGAAGGATTCGACGCTTTTATTGAAAGCTACACAGCAGAAACGGGGTATAACGTCAGCTACAAACTTGAAGCAGCATCCGTAGGAGCCGACTGGATCGAAGACAACATCAAAGACATCGACAATGCTGACGACCTGCCGGATATTTTTCTGTCCGCAGGTTTCGAAACCTTTTTCGACAAAAAAACGATCGGCCGTTTCAAAGATCAGTCGATCTTCACCGATATTACCGGGGATGCTGTCCATACTGACTTCAAGGATATCGGCATAAAAGATCCTCATCATGATTATTCAATCGTTGCTGCCGTGCCAGCAGTCTTTATGGTGAATCATGATGTGCGTGGCGATCTCCCTGTACCCCGGACCTGGGCCGACCTGCTGAAACCGGAATATGAGCAGCAGGTTGCTCTTCCGGTTGGTGATTTCGATCTATTCAACGCCATCCTGCTCGCAATCTACAAGGAACATGGGGAAGACGGCATACAAAAACTCGGGCGCTGCATGCTCAAATCGATGCACCCCTCGCAGATGGTGACTAATGCCAAACGGGTTGCCGAAGAGAAACCTCTGATCACCATCATGCCCTACTTCTTTACCAAGATGGCGCGCATGGTTCAAAGCCTGGAGATCATCTGGCCCGAAGATGGTGCGATCTTAAGCCCGATTTTCATGTTAACGAAAAAAAGCAGTCTCAATCGCGTCAGACCAATCGCCGAATATCTGTCAAGCCGTGCCGTCGGGGAAATCCTGGCTCAAAAAGGATTGTTTCCCTCTCTTCACCCCGATGTTGACAACCAGCTCAACTTCAATCATCCGTGGAAATGGATCGGATGGGATTATATCTATCAACATGACATCGGCAGCCTGATTCAGCAAACGAACCAGATTTTTGAAAAGTCGATGAACGCATCATAAAAGGTCATCACATGAGATTTTTAACCGTATCCGGGCCACCTTCATCCGGAAAGACATCGGTCATCCTGCGCGTTATCGAAGCCTTACAGAAACGCGAAAAAAAAATCGGCGTCGTTAAATTCGATTGCCTATTAACTGATGACGACAAGCGCTATGCGGCTAAAGGCGTCCTGGTTCAAAAAGGGCTCTCCGGCGCACTTTGTCCCGATCACTATTTTGTCAGCAATATCGAATCCTGCGTCACCTGGGGCCACGAGAACGCCTGCGAGTATCTGATCAGTGAAAGTGCCGGGCTGTGCAACCGCTGCTCTCCCCACATCCATGAAATCACGGCAGTCTGTGTCATTGACAACCTGAGTGGCATCAATACTCCACGCAAGATCGGTCCAATGCTGAAATCCGCGGATATTGTCGTGATCACCAAAGGAGATATCGTATCTCAGGCAGAGCGTGAAGTTTTTGCTTCTCGAGTCAAACAGGTCAATCCGGGTGCCGTCATCATGCATGTCAACGGTATTACCGGCCAGGGAGCCTTTGAACTGACGAGTTTATTTGAAGAGGCCTCAGATATCGAGACCCTCAAGGGAAAACGCCTGCGTTTCTCGATGCCGTCAGCGCTCTGTTCCTACTGCCTGGGGGAAACCCGGATCGGCGAAGAGCACCAGACCGGAAATATTCGCAAAATGGATATATAAAAACGATGAAAACAACATCAATACTGCATAAATCGCTGACAAACGTTCTGGATGAACATCCCTACATTGAGGATTTCATCACCTCTTTCGGCCTGGAAATCGTCAGTGGACATGAGACTCTGGAAGAATACCTGGGAAATCTTGATCCTGATCTTCTGATCGATCTCGGAATCGATCAGGAACAGCTTCGCCAAAGCCTCGACGAATTCCTTCTGGGTATGCTGGCTCTGGAAGATCCAATGGATCGCGTGGAAGAACTGACCATTATTGGAGGACACGACAAATCCGGACAAATCGAGAGTTTGGAACTGACTCTTAAACCGGGCGAAGTCATCTGTATTGTCGGACCGACCGGGTCGGGTAAAAGTCGCCTGCTGGCTGATATCGAATGGGTCGCCCAGGGTGACACGCCCACGGGGCGTCAGATTATGATCAACGGTCAGGTTCCAGATGCTAAATGGCGTTTTTCCACAGAACACAAGCTGGTCGCCCAGCTGTCACAGAACATGAACTTTGTCATGGACCTGTCAGCCGAAGAATTTGTTCGCATGCATGCAGAAAGTCGCCTGGTCACTGATCCTGAAAAAAAGGTCAAACAGATCATGGATCAGGCAAACGAGCTGGCGGGTGAGCAATTTACTCCGGATACTCCGGTGACGTCCCTCAGCGGAGGGCAGTCTCGCGCTCTGATGATCGCCGACATGGCCATCCTGAGCAAATCCCCCATCGCGCTGATTGATGAAATCGAAAACGCCGGGATCGACCGCAAAAAAGCGCTGGACCTGCTGGTTCGGGAAGAAAAAATCATTCTCATGGCAACTCATGATCCTATTTTAGCGCTGATGGGTGATCGCCGACTGGTGATCAAAAACGGTGGTATCCATAAAATCATCGAATCAAGTGAAGAAGAACGCAAAAATCTTAAAACACTGGAAGAATTGGACAACAGGCTGCTTTCACTACGTAATCGTATCCGCTTCGGCGAAACTCTGGAAGAAATATAGGAGAAACCTTTATGCACGATGGTTGTAACGGACGCTTCGAAAATGGCGGGATGATCGTTAACAAACTCAGACAGATGGGCTTCAGTCGCATGGCAATGCCTGTGCCACTGGAGCTAACTTGTGAAGGATGTGAAGAAACCTTTACCATGCACACCATGGAAAGCAGCTGCGACAATTGTGGCATGGTCTACGGCGTAACTCCATGCCATGCCACTGACCCGTCAAGCATTCAGCCGGCGGGTGTAGGCTATTAACATCAGAGATTTTTTCCGGAGATGGGATGGATTTAAGAATATAGGGGCCAGTTATCTGGGGACTTGAGTTGCCAGCCCGGAGATAAAATTCCAGAGAAGGTCTTTCAATTCACGATCGAAAGCATTGAATTTTATCCCAACGCTGTGCTTGCCACTCGAAAAATCTTTCCCTTTTTGGGTCCAGCAGACACTCCCACCCAGCGTAAAAATTTCATCCCGATCAGGGAGAGAAAACTCGACGGAAATGGAGCCACCAACCCTCGGGAGTGAATACGACGAAGCGATCTCAACACAGGCACCCTCAATGCTCAGGTTGATGAAATGTCCGTGACACTGATTCTGGCTGTAATGAATCTTGGTTACGACTTGAGACTCAAACTGGTAACGAAAATGATCCCTGGCCCCGGTCATCATCCCCTGTAAGATGGATAAAAACTGTTCAATACTGCGTTTACTCTCGTCCGAAGCTGAAGAGTTAGCAAATAAAGCGTTGCGCTCATCAATGACTTCATCAAGTAATTTGCGATAACGAAAAAAACGTTTCAGCAGATCACTTCGATCAAAAGTAAAACCATTTGCGGAGACCAGCACATTACGAACTTTCACATCGGCACCGCAGTGCTCGCACCTGATGGAATCAATCTCCGCCAGTAATGCTGAGCTGATATATTTGTCGCATTCAGTGCACTTCATAATCAGCATGACTATCCCCAAAATGAAATGGATGACATGTTACTGTTTTGAGTCAAGGCCGACCTTGCAGTAATGAGAGCCGCAATCGGGTTCACATTCCACACAAGCCTTCCAATAACTGCTGTCATTTCATTTTTCATGATGATAGAGGACCGCTTATCAGTTTCAGAGCATAAGCGACCATATTCTGCGCGCAATTTTCTCATACGAACAGAAAAAGCAAATCATATAAACACATCAATATTAAATAATATAAATATTTCAGGCATAACACAAGAAATAAAGGTTTCACGTCTAGTTAGTGTCCATCTGGAAACCTGAGTTTTTTTGTCAGGTCAAGGAAATCAAGCATTAGCGCGAAGGTGTAGTGCTTTACGCTGCACAAGCGAATGCGCCGATTGATACCGCGCTGGCGAAAAGGGCGGTTTCCGGGTAGAAACTAGTTAGCTTCAATCAGGAAGGATTTTGTTTAAACCGGATTGTTATGCGTTGATCGTACACGGCGATAAACAATTTTTTTGACAATTCTTTTAACTGGCATACTGAGTTTGATATATAATTACTTTCGAATTTAATTTCATTCTACTTTGTCCTAAGGAGTCCAATATGAGCATCTCATCTTTCCATCCCCCTCAAAGAACCCTGATGGGGCCCGGCCCCTCCGATGTCAATCCCCGCATCCTGGAAGCCATGTCACGGCCGACAATCGGACACCTTGATCCGCAATTCGTCCACATGATGGATGAAATGAAAGAACTGTTGCAATACGCTTTTCAAACTAAAAATAAAATGACTATGCCGGTTTCTGCGCCCGGATCAGCCGGAATGGAGTGCTGCTTTGTCAACCTCGTTGAGCCTGGTGATAAGGTTGTTGTCTGTCAAAATGGCGTTTTCGGAGGGCGCATGAAGGAGAATGTCACCCGCTGTGGAGGCACAGTCGTACCTGTAGACGATGAATGGGGGAAAGCTGTGGATCCGGACAAACTCGAGGAGGCACTAAAAGCAAATCCTGAGGCTAAGATCGTTGCTTTCGTCCACGCCGAAACATCCACTGGTGCCATTTCAGATGCTAAACGACTGGTGGAAATTGCCCATCGCTACAATTGCCTGACGATTGTCGACGCGGTAACATCTTTGGGTGGCGTTCCTGTTCTGGTCGATGAGTGGGAGATCGATGCAATCTATTCCGGCTCACAGAAATGCCTCTCCTGTACCCCAGGTCTGTCACCCGTTAGTTTTAACGCAGCGGCGGTAGAAAAAATTTCGTCCAGAAAACACCCCGTACAGAGCTGGTTTCTCGATTTGAATCTGGTCATGGGCTATTGGGGTGAGGGAGCCAAACGCGCCTATCATCACACCGCACCGATCAATGCCTTATATGCTCTGCACGAAGCATTGGTGATTCTTCAGGAAGAAGGATTGGAAACCGCGTGGAAAAGACATCAGACAAACCACCTTGCTCTGCGTGCCGGGATCGAAGTCATGGGGTTGGAATTCATTGTCAAGGAAGGAGAACGCTTACCCCAACTCAACACGGTCACCATTCCCAAAGGGGTTGACGACGCCACAGTACGTTCAAAACTGCTTCAGGATTATAATCTGGAGATCGGTGCCGGGCTGGGAGCCCTGGCAGGAAAAGCCTGGAGGATAGGTTTGATGGGGCATGCCAGTAATAAAACTAATGTCCTGCTCTGTCTGGGCGCTTTGGATGCCATCCTTACAGAGTTGGGAGCGAACATCACCAGTGGTGGCGCCGTAAAAGCAGCCAACAATGTTTTTGCTTAAATCATATCAACAAAGGGCGGCAGAAAATTTCTGCCGCCCTTTGTAACAAGTCTTGACTGAATAAAAAATCAGGCTTCTTCTTCGGCGTTAACCACGACCTTCAACTCAGCCACAACGCCTGCATCCAACTTTACGGGAACAACATGCTCTCCGAGTGATTTGATCGGTTCACTCAACTGAATCTTCTTCCGATCAATTTCAACACCGGCGTCCTGAAGTTTACTTTCCAAATCCATGGATGTCACCGAACCAAACAATTTTCCTTCTTCACTGGCACGTTGGGTAAATTCACAAGTGACCTTTTCAATTCTGGCCTTGATCCCTTCTGCATCCTTGGTGACTTTTTCAAGCTTCCGGGCCAGTTGCCGCTTCTGGTGTTCCAGCTCTTTCACATTGCGTGGGTCAGCAACGCTGGCAAGCCCTTGTGGAACCAGGAAATTTCTGGCATAACCTGCTTTTACGCTGACGATATCGCCGATGGTCCCAAGCCCATCAACATTTTCTCTCAAAATGACGTTGGTATTCATCTATCTCCTCCGTTTCGGATCGAGTTTTAAATATTCTTTTGTCGCGGCCGGCGGAAATCGATCCACAGATCAAAGACACCGACACTGGTCACAACAATTGGCAAAGGATTAAGCACCAATAACAGAAAATAAATTAATCCTTTTATAAATGGGGGATAAGTTTTTCGCTGCAGAAAACTGTTGACAACAGCCATCCCCTGTAAAAAATAGAGCGGCAGCAAAACCACTAATAAATTGCGGCCCACAAAAACAACACCATCAAACGGCACAAACAGTGCGAAACCCGCGACGATCAATCCCCAGATCAGCTTGGCAGGCAATCGCCACTGGCCAAAGGGCGTTCCGGCAACCTGATACGCCTTTTTCTTCAATCTGAATAAAATCAGCAAACACAGAGATTGAACAGCGATAACAGCAGCCAGGTACAAGCCGTAGAAACTGCTGCCGATAAACTCTGCCAGTTTAGCGGTGACGTTCTGCATTTCACGCAATTGCGAATCAGTCAAACCGGAATCACGATAAACCAGCATGGCTTGATCAACTTCGGCTTGAATCACGTGATCGATCAAAGCTGTCAAATTTGTTCCCGTGCTGAAAACCGTAACAAGAACCATCACCCCTGTCGCAATCGCCGACCCCAGAGTGGCATAAAACAAAGCCCGGTCCCAGGGACAGTTCCGGCGTAAAAAAAAGGGCAGGAGCAAGGAACCGCTTCCAAACATCCCCAGATAAGCAACCAGAGTATAGGTCGTCGCCAGCTGCATTAACAACAAACTGGTCACTGCAACGACAATGATAGAGGCACGCAATCCGAACCTCATGCCCACATATGCAGCAGCAACAGGTGTCAGTAAATTGAGGAACGCTCCTGCAGGGCCTATCCAACTGATTCCAAGCAGGCACAGCAGAGTAAATCCGATACCCGCTGCAGTGTAAAGAACCGCCTGGCCTTTCATTTTATCTGTCGCTATCGCATTTTAGAGAGAATGCGATGCCGTATAGGGCAACAATGCAATTTGCCGCGCATTTTTAATGGCTTCCGCTATTTGCCGCTGATGTAATGCGCAGGTTCCTGAAATTCTTCGCGGCACAATTTTGCCACGTTCTGTCAGGTAATAACGGAGGTTATCGATATCTTTATAATCAATCTTCTGGTTTTTATCCGCACAGTAGCGGCAGATTTTGCGGCGGCCAAAACGACGGCGAGGTGCCGGCGATGATGAAGGACGACCTGAATTTTCGTATGCCATGTATATTCTCCTGAAAAACTATGTGGTTACTTTTCTTCCGCTGTGACTTCTTCAACGGCCGGTTCTTCTTCCGCAGCAGCTTCAACTGCAGGGAAATTCCCTTCAAGCCGTATCGTCAAAAAGCGCAAGACTTTTTCATCGAGACGCAAACGACGCTCGAACTCAGCGATAATTTGCGGATCTGCCTGAAAATAAGTCTGCACATAGCATCCGCGTTCGACTTTTTTGATTGGGTATGCCAACTTCCTGACACCCCAGTTGTCCAGTTTGTAAATCTCGGCCCCTTGATCTGTGAGCACACCCTGGAATTTCTCCATCATCGCCGTCAACTCGTCACCGACGACATCAGGATGAATGATGTAGAGTGATTCATAATTTCTCATCAATGTTTCTCCTCTCGGATTAGCAGCCCCGTAATCCTACGGAGCAAGGATAGCCTGAACTCCCTATGAGGACAGGCAAACATAGATTTCTAGCATAAACACATATTCAATTCAATACTTTTCAGGGTTCCGCTTCAGGAAATCTTAGAACCTTATCGACTAAAAAACATAGGGATGAGGACGTGACGACCTTTCAACTCAGGCTCTAAACAATCACACATTGAAAAGTCAAATACTCCCGGCAACAGGGGAAAACTGCACAGAATAAAATCGACAACATCTGACAAATCCCCCCTGAATTGCCTGTAGATTAAAATTTTAGCTGGCGCAATTTTTCTTCTGCACTAGCTGAACTGAGCAGGATAATTTCGATCTCCTCAATAATCTCTTCCTGACGCAATACATTGTACTGTCTGGTCATATTCTCTAACTCATCGTCCAGATGTTTTACTGCACCTTCGAGATGGATCATTCGATGATGATTTTCGCTCATCAGTGCTACATACAGTAACTCGTGCATAGCAGCAAAAAGATATTGTTCTGTTAATTCAAGAATGAAGACTTCAGGTGCCAGGTTTAATACAGGTGGGTGGCAAAAACTCGACGATCGGTGCAAACATTCCTGGAAAGGAGGCAACAGCTGTTTCTTAATGATCCCTTCTTGACCATGGTAAAAAGCATAAAGACACAGCATCCCATAATCTGCCTGCAAAGCCGACAATTCATGGACAATCCGGGAAAGAACATGAGTCACTTCCTCGACGATGCTGGCACCTTCAATCTGACACCGAACCCGTTTATCCTGCTCCATTAGCCCGTGAAGTTTTCTACCCGTAGTGATCAGCATGATTTCATCAACAGACTGCCGTTCCAAAAGCGCTTCAAGATAACGGAACAGAGCCTGATTCAGGTCTCCGCAAAAACCTCGCTCTGTTCCAACGATCAGGTAGACGCTGGTCATTTCGTCCATTTCAGGTAGAGTTTCGGGATAAAAGTTCAGAAAGTCGGTAGCCACTGTTTCAAGACTTTCGACCACAGCATGCTGGGCATCCAAAAAACGGTCAAGTTTTCTCGTTTCCATGTAGGCCAGACTCTTCATTGAATTCATGATGTCACGAATCTCACCCAAACTGTGTCGAGAGTGCTTCAAATCCTGACGGCGAGTCATCGCTTTGTTCCTCCGGACAAACCATTCAACCAATTTGCCACCGAATGGCTCCAATTCTCCCTCGGACTGTCAAGAGTCAAACTGGTATTTTGTGCCTGCTTTTGCAGCGCATCTAACATCGTAGGGACTTTCTCTGTCTCCTCATTGAGAAAAAGTTGATCGTTGAAGGCTATCAACCAGGCCATCTGGAAAATTTCTGAGAAAGGCGTCAGACGGTCCTGTTTCAAAATTTCTCGAAGAAGCCGGCCACGCTGGATCGTTTCTTCCATCGAAGCCTCAAGCTTAGCGCCAAAACGGGTAAAAACTTCCAATTCCAAAAACTGGAGGTAATCAAGCTTCATGCGACCCGCTTCTTCTTTGATCCGTGGATGCTGTGCCTGTCCACCAATCCTTGAAACGGATCGGGCGATATCGATAGCAGGACGGAACCCTCCGGCAAACAGCCCTCGATCCAGGTATATCTGCCCATCAGTAATTGAAATCAGGTTGGTAGGAATATAAGAAGCAATCTCCCCCTGTTGCGTTTCGACAATTGGCAAGGCAGTCATACTTCCGCCTCCATGAGCAGCATTCAAACAGGTTGCGCGTTCCAGTAAGCGGGCATGAACAGAAAAAATATCTCCAGGATAAGCTTCACGCCCGGGTGGACGCCGCAACAGCAGGGACAGCTCACGGTAAGTTTTGGCGTGCGTTGCCAGATCGTCATAAACCACCAAAGTGTCTCGTCCCTGCTGCATCCAGAACTCTGCGACTGCGCACCCAGAGAAAGGGGCAAGATGCTGTAATCCGGGCATGCTGTTCGATTCGGCAACGACAACAGTCGTGTATTCCAAAGCATCATATTCACGCAGAATTTCTATGGTATTAACAACAGTCGAACGTTTCTGGCCAATCAATACATAGACACAAAGAACATCCGCACCTTTCTGGTTAATGACTGTATCGAGTGCCAGGGAGCTGCGTCCAAGGCCATCATCACCAACGAGTAATTGGCGCTGACCCTTGCCGATTGGAACCAGGGTATCAATGACCTTGATGCCCGTATAAAGAGGCGCATGAACAAAGTCGCGTTTCACAATAGGAGGCGAGGGAGTTTCAAGCCGCTGCCAGGCCATGGGAGTGAGAGCCTCCCCCCCATCAAGAGGGACACCGAGCGGATCGATCACTCTACCGAGCAGATTATTGCCTACAGGTATACTTAAATGACGACCGGTGAGATGAACCGGTGTTCCCGATGTCAGATCGCTTGTTTCACGCAGCAGGATGGCACCAATCCGAGTCTCATTCAGGTCAAAAACCAACGCCTGACTACCATCCTCAAAATCCAGGATGTCATCCATACCGGCAGAAGGCAGTCCGGTTATCCATGCGATACCATCGCCAACAGAAAGGACGTTCCCCCGCTCAGCTATTCTCAGCGCCGGACGGTAACTCTGAAGCCAGGTCGCCTGCTGTACCAGTGGACCAGCGGATTTTGTGTTAGTAGATAACATGGGCAAATTCGGCAAACCCTCTCAAATCGTCTTTGACATTTGCATGGAGAACCCAGGATCCGACCGTAATACACAAACCTGCCAAAAGATCGCTATTCTCTTCAAAGTGAACAGTTACATCAAGTTCGGTGGTCTCTGCTAGAGCCTCTTCAAGTGCTTGTTGTTGAGCGGTCGATAGCGGGTAGGCGCTGGTGACTGAAATCCTGTCCGGTGAATCGCCCCATTGGGTGCGCAGTGCAATCGTTTGATCATGTGAAAGCTTTGACAGTTCGTTCAGCAACAGAGTCACCAAACGCGCCTCAAGCTCCGGACCGGCGGCCTGAGAAAGTAACTGAGTTGCAAACTGTGCCCCCTGAAGCAAAGCACGATGTTCAATCTCATGCTCTACTTTGACCCGTTGACGAGATTCCGTAACCTGCGCTTTTTCCTTTTCCTGAGCCAGAACAGCCTTCAAAGATTCCAGCTGCCGTAAGCGCTCCTCATTGAGTTCCTGTGCCAATGTGTCTCTCGCCTTCTGGCGCTCATGATCCCAGACAGCCAGACGGTTTTCATATTCTGACTTTAAGGTTTTTGCATCTTCATTCAGACGTTCAGCAGCATCTATTTTTTCTTCGATAGCAGCCCGGCGACGGGCAAGCACATCCAGGACCGGCTTGTAGAGAAAATGCTTTAGAATCCATAGCAGGATTAAAAAGTTAATAATCTCAAGCAAAAAAGTGGACCAACTTAATTCCACAATAAAATTCCTTTACGGTTATTTGATAGTCTTTTAGCCGTAACCTGAATTATTTGATGAGATATTCCAGTAACGGGTTACGGAACAACACGATAAGAACAATAACCAGCACATAGATCGCCAAAGATTCGATCATTGCCAGGCCGATAAAGAGTGTTCGCATGATTGAATGTTCCGCCTCGGGCTGACGGGACAGGGCATCCATAGCACGACTGATCGACCATCCCATAGCGATCGCCGGAGCCAGAGCCCCGATTGCTGTCCCAAATATTGCAGACACTGTTGACGCTTGAATAAAATTGGCTAAGTCAGGCATGAGGACCTCCTCGCTTATGTTCACGAAGCTGTTGTGATTGTATTCCTCCAGCAACATAGATCAGCGCCAGCATACCGAAAATATAAGCCTGAACCAGGGCTTCCACGATATGCAGCATTAAAAGTGGGACAGGAGCCAGAAAACCGGCAACCAGTAAAATCAACAAAGCGGCCATCTCCAGACTCATCATGTTGCCGAACAGGCGAACGGCCAAAGCAACGGTCCGGGTAATTTCACTGAGCAGATGAAAGGGCAACAGAATCGGGCTGGGAACAAGATAGTGGTGCAGATATTTTTTGACTCCCTGGATGCGGATACCAAGCCAGATCGTTGAGAGAAAGACAATCGTTGCCAGTGCGGCCGTGGCGGAGAGGTCACGCGTTGGTGAATGCAGGCCGGGGATCAGGCCAGAGAGGTTTGCGACAACGAGAAAAATCCATAGGCTGCCAATCAATGGCATGATCCGTTGAGCATGCTGCGGAGCAACGGCGGAAACCGCTTCCTCGATACTGGATACAACCCCCTCAACTGCTGATTGCAGCGGGCCCGGATCAATATGTAACCGGCGTGTAAGAAGCCAGGAAAAAATCCAGAGAACACCGATAATCAGCCATGTTGTCAGCACGGTACTGGTTATGATGAGCGGGCCAAATTCAAAAACAGTTTTGATCAATACATTTTCGTTACCCATGGGTCATTCTCTTATGAAAAGATAAACATTTAATGCCCCACAAAACAGACCAACAATGATCAAACTCATTGTCCAACGGATCGAATAGCCTGTCACCAAAGAATCCAGCCAGCGCCCCAGATAGGCCCCGCCAATCAGTGGCAACACAAATAGCAGTCCCAAAGTACCGATATAAACCGTCTGGCTGAAAAGACCGGGGCGCTGGCTTTTGGCATTTTCTATTCGGCGCGCCTGCCGTTCCACCTGCTTTTGCAGATCATCCAGTTGCGGCATCGATTTCAATCGATTGTTTTCAGGTTTTTTTTCCATAGACGCCTGAATATTTCTTCTTCCATGTGAAGCAGACTTTCTTTCATCGTCCTGAGTTTATCCTGATCTTCTAGTAACTGTTGCTCTAGTGCTTGACTGATACGTATATAGTCATCATCAATGAGATAACGACTGGCACACAATGTCAGCACATTATTATGAAAATAGAGGATCGCACCCGGCAGAGCCAGATAGCGCCAGATTTCATTTTCGACACGGAAACGGGCCAGACCAACAATCAGTTTTGTCATCATGCGGACATGCCCTGAGAGAATGCCGAAACCACCAGAGCTATCTCCTGCAATAAAAGCGGTTACACCCTCGACCTCCTCGACATGGGCGGCATCCATTAATCTCAACGTAAAGGAATTCATGGATGATGGCCCTCCATGGTGCCACGCATATAACATTGATCTTCCGGTGTCTCATCAAAGCGGCCCGTAAGAAAACCATCACAATCCGTCAGTGTTTGTTCGAGTGGCACGGAAAGCCCTTCGATCCCGGTATGTGAAGCGGTAGCCCAGAACGGCTGGGTCAGATAGCGCTGAAGTTTGCGGGCCCGCATAACAATTTTACGATCTTTTAGGGATAATTCTTCAATCCCCAGCATGGTAATTATGTCCTCGAGTTCCTGATAGCGCGCCAGGTGTTCGCGAACTCCTTCAGCAATGCCGTAGTGTCGTGCACCCAAGGTGTGCCGATCCATCAATTTGCCACCGGACTGCAAAGGATCCACAGCCGGATAGATCCCCTTGCCAGCTTGGGTACGCGATAGAATCACAGTGGTATCAAGGTGATTCAGTATCGTGCTGACAGCGGGATCCGTCATATCGTCAGCCGGGACATAAACAGCCTGTACCGAGGTAATGGCACCCTGTCTGGTCGACAGGATCCGTTCCTGCAGTTCAGCAACCTCGGAAGAAAGAGTCGGCTGATAGCCGACAGTTGCCGGCATACGTCCGAGCAGACTGGACACTTCACTTCCGGCCTGGACAAAACGGAAGATGTTGTCGATCACAAACAACACTTCTTGGCGCAAGGAGTCACGAAGGTATTCGGCATAGGTCAGAGCAGCAAGCCCGACACGAAAACGCACCCCGGGAGATTCATCCATCTGGCCAAAGACCATCAGGGTCTGAGACAGGACCCCTGCTTTACTTATCTCATGCCAGAGTTCATGCCCTTCACGAATACGCTCACCTATACCGGCAAAAACCGAAACACCTTTGTGGAGCATCGCCATTGCATGCATAAACTCCATAATCAGAACCGTTTTACCCACACCAGCGCCGCCAAACAGTCCCGTTTTCCCCCCCTTGACAAAGGAACAGAGCAAATCAATGACTTTGATTCCGGTTACCAAAACATCAGTGCTTCCCACTGATTCTTCCAGTGCTACCGGTCGACAGTGAATATTTCGAAAATCAACGGGAGACAGGGCTTTCCTATCATCCAACGGCTCGCCAAAAATATTCAGCAGTCGTCCCAAACACTCAGAAGAGACGGGGACATGCAATGGAGCACCGCTATCGTAAACAAACATTCCGCGGTGTAAACCAGCACTTCGGTGCAAGGCAATAGCACGTATATGATGTTCATCAAGATGCTGGAGGACTTCAAACTGACAGGTCTCATGATCAAAATCTGCATAAAGGGCTTGGCGCATAGGCGGGAGAGCGTGACACTCAAGAAC
>Ga0272444_10002598_pt1 | contig 16605 bp, 18 predicted proteins | sample SSMForm13_FD_201033 | JGI IMG/M metagenome (GOLD analysis project Ga0272444, IMG submission 201033) | Marine sediment archaeal communities from Little Sippewissett salt marsh, Falmouth, MA, United States - SSM-Form-13 | ecosystem: Environmental > Aquatic > Marine > Wetlands > Sediment ...
AATATAGACGGCAAATGTGACATGCAAGACTGGCTGGTATTTGGTGAAGATTGGGGTCGGACCGATTGTCCGTTATCTTCATCCTTTTCAGCAACTGATAAGGTAATGGATAATCAACAATAGTTTCCATACCGGACGGATATCCATTCAGCATTATACGAGGCACCGATACCGGAAGCTCGGAGATGGAATCCGGTGTGCCGGGACCCTCCCCAAGGTCCGGCACTGATCCACAGCCCCCTGATACCCGGACTTGGGATTCTGGGGCTATTAAAGCAAAGCAACTATTTTATCATATAAAACGAATAAAAAAAGGAGGGGTAAAAATGAAGTCAAAAATCATAATAGCATATTGTATGGGTCTGTTATTGTTATCAGCTATTGTTCCTGTATCAAGTTATGCAGGTGTGCCCCAGCTGATCAATTATCAGGGCAAATTAATGGAAGACGGTGCGCCGGTAACCGGTTCTCGCTGGATGGGTTTTTCCATTTGGGACAACCCAACCGGCGGCGTTGCAGTAGACGGCCTTTGGCATGAACAGCAAGAGGTCATGGTTACCGATGGCTGTTACAGCGTGGAGCTGGGTTCTGAGCAAGTTCTTCCATCAAACCTGCTTAATTTCGATGATCTGTTCCTTCAAGTGGACATCCAGCACCCTACTCATGGCTGGCAAAGGCTGCTCCCGCTAATGCCTTTCGATTCCACACTTTTTGCCATAAAAGCGGGCCGGGCAGATAGCGTAAAAGACGGGTGCGTGACATCTGCTATGATTTCCCCTGGTGCAGTGAATACGGAAAAGATGGCAAATGATGCGATCACATCAGAAAAGATATTAGACGGTTCAGTAACAGCGTATGATATCCACGACGGTTCGGGGTCCGGGCTGGATGCAGACCGGTTGGACGGACACGATACATCTCATTTTGCCACTGCCGCCTATGTAGCCAGTTTAGAGGATCGAATTGATTTCTTAGAAACTAACCTTAATTATCTTATTTCCGTCTTCAAACAAGGGGAGGGTTGGAATGTGGATAAAGATGGGGATGACGTTGTCTTCAAAAACGTAAATATTAAAATTGTAAACGGGTCGGGGAAAACCGAAACAAGTAACGGCGTCGGCAACCTGATCGTGGGATATAATGAACCTCGAACAAGCGGCAGTGATAAGAGCGGCTCGCACAACATCGTAGTAGGGCCCAAACATAATTATTCATCCTACGGAGGTCTTGTTGCTGGCTATTCAAATGAAATCTCAGGTAGTTATGCATGTGTCAGCGGAGGAGAAAGCAATATTGCAGAAGGAACATATTCCAGCGTTAGCGGGGGAAGCCTGAATACCGCAGAGAACCACTGGAGTAGCATAGCGGGAGGTTATGGCAACACCGCCAGTCATCTCTGGTCCAGTGTCAGCGGGGGATATGGGAACACGGCCAGCGGTCGATATTCCATCGTCAGCGGGGGTGAAAGCAACACGGCCAGTGATAGATCGGCCAGCGTTAGTGGAGGGCATAACAACTTAGCCAGTGGTTATTATTCCAGCGTTAGTGGGGGCCACGGTGGCACATCAAGCGGTGATTCCTCCAGCATTAGCGGAGGAAGATACAACCAGGCAAAAGGAACATACTCCTTTGTAGGCGGCGGCGGCGGCTGGCTATCGCAGTACGGCAACCAGGCCAACGGAGATTATGCAGCCGTGCTGGGCGGGATCTATAACAAGGCAGGAAATGATCCGAATGATGGGAACAACGGCGTTTATTCGGCGATACTTGGTGGGGATGGAAATATAACCACCGGCAACTCTTCCACCGTTGGAGGTGGATGCGTCAATACGGCCAGCGCCACTCGCTCCAGTGTTGCAGGTGGCCATAATGTTAATGCCGATGGGGATTATGACACTGCCGTCCAATATCTTGTAATTCAAGGTCAATGATTAAGGAGTATTAATCACATGGCCTGCTAAATTCATGAAGGATCGGGTTCCAACGTTTTAAAATAGAAATATAGATATTCAGAATTCACAGGCCAAAGGTTTTGTGAGAAACGCCTGAAAGTGGATAGAACACACAACCCATGATGGAGAAAGGAGGCATCATGCGCTTCGGTATAGGCAATGATCGGATATTTTACTGGATCCTTGCCACACTGATTTTGGTGGCGGTGAATACAAGGTTCGCTTTGGGAAAAGTTTTTGCCGCATCTGGACTTCTAAAATAATGGAGGTAGTCGATAATGAAAATAACTCTTAAGATTATTTTTGGATCATTAACCTGTTTTATAATAGCGGGTTATTTATCTCAGATTCTTTGGGCACAGCCAGCACCAATTCCTTACCACCAGGAGCCGTATCACCTGCACTCAGGAGAGCACAAAAATATTGAATCCGCGATTAAATTGGTAGATAGCAAAGTGGTTCGAGCCCCCGGTTCTCCGTGGATGCAACTGCATTTCGGTGATTACAACCTTGGTAAACGCAGCTACATCACCATCACTTCGCTCAAAGATGGTATACATGAGCGCCTTAATCACAATAGTATGACAAAATGCAGAAAATCGAGCGTTTATTTCAATGGCGATGCAGTGAAAGTTGAACTCCTCGTGGCACCCGGAGAAAAGAATATTTTTTTCAGCTTGGTAGAGATTTCAGTAGGCGAATGGGTGGGAGCTCCTGAAAGCATCTGTGGACAGGATGATCGCGTTTCATCTACTGACCCAAGAGTAGGCAGAATTATACCAGTGGGTTGCACAGGATGGATCGTTTCAAACGGCGCACATTTGACGGCTGGTCACTGTCAAGGAAGCTCCATGTTGTGGTTACAGTTCAATGTCCCACCTTCATTACCAAATGGTACAATACAACACCCGCCAGCAGAAGACCAATATGCGATTACCAATATTGTTGGAATCGATGACGGCTTAGGTAACGATTGGGCCGTTTTCAAATGTCAGCCAAACCTTCAAACAGATCTGCTTCCCGTTCAAGCTCAAGAAGCTTTTTACCGGATGACACGTGATCAAAGCCCAAGCAATGTTCGAGTTACTGGTTACGGTGTCGACGATGACCCACCCGGTACCACCGGCGGAAATAACTCCGATAGCCAGACCCTTCAAACAGATACAGGGTCTTTCTTAGGAGAGGTAGTCCAAGGATCTTCTGATATCTACATAGAATATACCGTGGATACGGAGGGAGGAAACTCTGGAAGTCCGGTAATCATCCCTGACAGCTTGATAACCGTTGGAATACATACTAACGGCGGTTGTAACCCACCTTATCAAGGAAACTATGGAACCAGCTTTGAGAATGATTCCCTTGAAAATATAATTCAGATATTTCCGACGTTTCCCGAAGCAAATATCATATATGTGGATAAGGACCATCCCGTTGTCTCAGAAGATGGCACGATTTTTAGACCTTATGATACAGTAGCGGAAGCATTTAATGAAGCATCGCCTGGGGATGTAGTCAGTATTGTAAAAGGATCTTATAACGAGCAAATGCGCATCAGCAAAGCAATGACATTTTCTGCTCCTGTAGGCACAGTAACCATCGGAAAATAAAGGGCTATCCATTGGAATATGGATTGACTTGTATTTGGGATTAAGTGATAGAAAATTTATGCTAAAAAAGCCTTAATAAATGAAGCGGGCGTTTTACCCCATATCGTCGTAAAAGGAGTTGAACTTCGAAAGATTTTTTATGATCATAGCAACGGACATGGGGTGGGTGTTGACCGGATATGCGCTCACCCATTAGCGGTTATCAATCAAAACTTATGGTTTTATACCAACCCCATTGCCGGTTCGCTGCTACGCCCGGAATGTAAAACAAAGTCAACGAGTTCCGGCAAAGCCGCGGGTTTACCCAGGACAAGTTGGTTCGATTCGCCCCGCCTGCCATTGCAAGGATCGAGCGGGCAGGTCACAATTTGATTGATGAAACAATGGAATACGGGTAATATTTCAAGGATTAAAATTTGATTCTGACCCCAGAGAAATAGGATAGGTAGTTTACTATCCTATTCTGGTTAAACTATTTTCTTTGTTTAACCGGGGAGCTAAACAGACCCATTCCGGGGGATTTCACTGGGGAACCTCTGAACCCTGAGCGGTTATAAATAATCCTGTCTGAAAAAATATTTTTAATCAACTTATGGTTGTTCTATTTTCAGACAAGCCTCTAAAAATGTCTTGACAAATTCAGACAATCATATAAAATAGCCACCATGGAAAGACAACTGATGCATTGGCTCAATAATTTTCATCCTCCAGAAAAGATGGTGTTTTTGGCAGGTCCACGGCAAGTTGGCAAGACAACTCTGGCACAACAGACACTTTCAGCTTGGCCGGATAAAGGTATATATTATAACTGGGATATCGCAAAACATCGGAAAGAGATATTCAGCGGTGAAGATTTGCTTGCAGAATATAGACGTCCGGGCAAGCGCCCGATAATCATCTTTGATGAATTGCATAAAATGCGCCGGTTCAAATCGTGGGTAAAAGGATTTTATGATGAACATAGGGATGAAGCTGCGATCTGGGTAATCGGTAGCGGTCGTTTGGACCTTTATCAAAAAGGGGGGGAAAGCCTTTTGGGCCGTTATTTTCTCTACCGGATGCATCCGTTTTCTCTTGGAGAGATCAGGGGTATTACCAACGAGGAGTCACTTACAGATCCTGACAACCAATGGAAAACGTTCATAAAAGGCGAAGTAGAAGGGTATGATGTTGAGCCATTATTGGAATTCGGTGGATTTCCTGAGCCGTATCTGAAACAGGAAAAGACGTTTCACAGAAGGTGGCTGCGATTGCGGCGCGAACGAATCACTCATGAGGATGTGCGGGATTTAACCCGTATAGAAGATGTTGACCGGCTTGAATATCTGGTCCGGTTATTAAATCCCAAGATAGCCTCTCCTTTATCCATCAATTCTCTAAAAGGAGATCTTGGCATTGCTTTTGAAACTGTTCGGGGTTGGCTTGCCACCCTGGAGCGCCTATACTATATTTATGGCGTCAAACCATATAGCCACCGCCTTCAAAGGGCAATCAAACGCGAACAAAAATATTATTTCTGGGATTGGTCCGAAGTTCAGGACGAGGCTGCCCGGTTTGAAAATTGTGTGATGTCCCACCTTCTTAAGGCCTGCCATACCTGGACTGATTTTGGTCTGGGAGATTTCAGTTTGTGGTATTTAAGGGACCGGGAAAAGCGAGAAGTAGATGCTTTAATAACTCGTGACAATGATCCCTGGTTAATGGTGGAAGTCAAACTAAACGATCTTAATGTGTCAAAATCACTACAGCGATATGCCCGTCTCCTTGGCTGTAAAAGAACCGTTCAAGTTGTCAAAATCGAGAGTATCTACCGGCAGGTTAAAATTAAAGATCAAATCTTCCATGTGGTTTCTTCCGGAGGCTTCCTTTCCTGGCTGCCATAGTAATACTCGTTCCATAAATTCAATTAATATTAGTCATTTACTCAACCATTCAATTTGCCCTGTTAAAGTTTCGTTTCGATACGACTTGGCTTAGGCTACAGTATCATTTGAATGGGATTGGATTTTTTCTCAAGGACGCCGAATCCACCCGGTCTTATTTTTTCACAGAAACGGTTCCAAAGAATGTAGTTCACAACCTGGAAGAGTTGATAAAATCCATACTAACGATATGCATACCTGAAATGCGAGCAATGTATACTGCTATTCAGACCACCTATTTCTTGGGCCTGTAATACCAGTGTGAGCAAAGCCGACGGAACCGCACTGAAAATGGAAAAATCGTCAGTACCCCGGCAGAAAGCGCCAATTCAAGGGGAGAAAACCAGTCCAGCTTGCGGCTGGAGGTGATAATCCGATGGGATGAGATCATGTGAAAGGCCATATTGCGTGTCTTGCCCCAGGATTTCAACTCACGTGAAAACCAGATTTCCTCGCTGGCGTATACCTTTTCGCTGAAGCCGCCCATGGCTTCAAAGCCGTCCCGCCGGCAATAAATAAAACATCCCGCCGCAAAACCGAATGTTACGGAGATCCAGTTCCACAGATCCAGAATTTTTCGGGAAAAGGGGGAAACCGGTTTGTCGAAGTCCACTAGGCATCCGCCGCCACAGCACCTGCCGGTGGAAAGATGACGCCATGCGGTTTTCAGCAGGACCGGCGAAAGAAAAGTATCCGCATCCAGGAATATGAGATAGCGACCTTTTGCTATGCTTGCACCGGTATTCCGAGCCCGAGAAATCTGATTGAGCGGTTCAAAAACGATCCGGGCATTGTTCCGGCGTGCCACACGGGAAGTTCCGTCCGTAGAGTTGTTATCCACAACGATGACTTCTCCGGATACATCCAACGTTTCCATGGATTTTTTCAGATACGGAAGGGTTCGGTCCAGCCACTTTTCCTCATTATAAGCGGGAATGATGATAGAATAAAAAGCTGTCATATTCATGCCTGAATCTTATAACGCCAGTTATGGTATATTACCAGAACCCATTATTCCAGCATTCCACTATTTCAATTGGGGAATTGATGATTTCAAACTGAATTTCGACTACCGGCCGGATAGTATTAGCTGAATCTTGCATGAAAGCCTCCGCCTCGTGTAAAATTCAGGTATTGTTTTGTTGTTCGATACAGGTTTCGTGAATTATCTTTCAAAAGAGAAAACTTTATTAATTCTTACAAAGCCCTTTTTTTATCGCCATATTCAAATTTATACAATCCCCTAACTCACACGCCCGTTTCCAATCAGAACAGGCCTTTTTCTTGTTTTTTAATTTCACCATATAGACAAACCCCCGGTTGGAATATGCTTCGGCATATTTCGGGTTTAAACGAATGGCTTCGTTAAAATCCTCGATGGCTGGCTGATGCTGATTTAAATTACCATAAGTAATTCCTCGTTTGTAATAATATTGGGCATTGTTCGGATCAAGTCTGATGGCCTGGCTAAAATCCTCTATGGCTTGATTATATTTTTTTAATTTTGTGTTGGCAACTCCTTGTTTTATATATGTTTCTTTTGTTTTGTCACAACCCATATTCGCACATCCAATAATAGCGCTTAGAACCAAAATTAAAAGAGATAAACAAAACTTTCGCATAATACCCCTCCTTCCGGAAAAATACTTTTTTTTAAGGACAATTTCTGGATGGAAACCAGTTAAATGGGCCCGCGATATGCAATACACTTGATCTCAACTTTGGCATTCTTGGGCAGGGCACTTACTTCCACCACGGCCCTGGCCGGTCGATGCTCTGAAAAATATTCGGTGTAAATTTTATTGAACTCGGGAAAATCACCCATGTCGGTGACAAAAACATCCACTGCCGTCACACAGTTAAGATCGCATCCTGCGGTCCGCACGATCTGTCGAAGATTCTCCAGGGCCTGGCGCGCCTGGCGCGCAAAATCAGAACTTACCAGTTCCCCGGTTTGGGGGTGCATTCCGAGCTGCCCGCTCACAAAGAGCCAGGAACCCATCGATATGCCCTGGGAATACGGGCCGATGGCAGACGGCGCTCGATCTGTTTGAATCACGTTACACTCCATGATAATCTCCTTCTGGGATAATTAAAATTGCCCATAATATGGCTTTAAAAAATATCCCATATTTATTCCTTCCCGTATGCCTGGTTTCAGGTGTCAGGTGTCAGGCTCCAGCACCTCTGTTCATCATTCCTGACACTTGACACCTTAAGATATGGAACAAAAATGGGATTAAAATTCCATCGGTATACACGGCGATTTTCACCACCCCAGTCTCCTTATATTACCAATCATAAAGAATTTCCCAGCGTTCCTGAAAGGAAGGGCCGTTTTGGCTGTATTTAAACGTCAGGATCTTGTCTTTGCCGGAATTTTTACTGATTTCTTCCCCCCAGTACCGGAGACAGATCGCCGGAATCATTCGAGGAGCATCATCGGAACCACCGGCAACAGAGGACGCTTCCAGCCATATTTCTTTTTCCTCTACCACCTTCCATATACTGCCGGACTGTTTTTCTCTTACCCGTTCACCCACATGAGGAAGCCCCATCTTATCCCGCAATTCTTTGAATCTGTATACCGAACGTTCACCGTAATCCAATATTCTTTCACCAAAAACCATAATGCCGATGGCGCCAATGGGCGCCGTCAGGAGAATGGATAACACCGCAACCGCCAGAATAACTTCTCCTGAGGCCACACCCGCAGCCAGGGGCACCGCGCCGATGGCAGCCTGAACAGTTGCTTTGGGGATATAAGCCACCACGCAAAACAGTTTCTCTTTCCAATCAAAAGGTGTTCCAATGAGCGATATATACGTTCCCACACTTCTAAAAATAAGACCGACAAAAATTACCAACGCTCCGGCCAGACCTGCTTCCCAGGCCACATGAATGTTCACCTGAGCCCCCACCAAAACAAAAAGCAAAAGTTCTGCAAATAACCATAGTTTTTTCAGTTTCTGAGAAATAATATGTGCAATAGGCTCGGATTTTTCCAAAATAATGAAACCGATGGCCATGACGCCCAATAGGCTGGCCACGGGCACATATTCTTCACAAACCGCTTCCAGCCAGGTAAGAACTATGGCAACCCCCATAACCAGCATGGTCCGTTTTGGAGGGCGCCAGTCATATTTCTTAAAAAGGTGATATAAAAAATATCCGGGAATGATTCCCACGATAATTCCAAGAACAATAGAGACGGGAATTGCACCCAGCATCATATAAATATTAGTCTGTTCCCCACCGTACATGCCTAAAAATACGGTGAACAGAACAATAACAAAAACATCATCCAACGAAGAAGCCCCCAGAATCATCGTAGGGATCGCCTTTTTGGCCCCCCGTCCTCGATCCATAAAGTCAATCATAAGTGGAACAACAACGGCCGGAGATACTGCACCCAATATACTTCCAAGTATGGCGGCCTCAAGATAGGTGATGTGGAGCAGTTTGGGCGCCACGAGCATAACTCCGCCGATTTCAAAAATCGCAGGCACCGCGCTCATAATAACCGCCGCACGTCCCACCCGGTTCAATGCATCCCGACGAAGCTCAAAGCCGGCCCTAAGCAGAATGACGATGAGTGCTATTTTTCTAAAATCCCCGGAAACTTTCATCATTTCAGGGGACATAAAATTTAAAACATAAGGACCAACAAGAACCCCGACCATGAGCATTCCGATAAGACCCGGCAATTTCAGACGCTTAAACAGATAATCGGCCCCTAATCCCAAAATGATAATAAGTGCCAAGCTAATAGCCATGTGATCCTCAATTTTTCCGGTTTATTTTTACCGTTGTAAACAAATCCATCCGGATACAAAAAGACGGCTTCAAAACCTTTTAAGAAATTGGTTTAATACTGTCAAACGCTTTTTGTGTTTGTTCTTTTGACTTTTGGATTTTCATGATAGTATAAAAAAAAAACTAATTTTTATAAGAAAGCGATTTTTATGAAACCATGTAACGCATTTTTTATTCCGTTATTTGCTCTGTTTTGCTTTTCATGCGCAGGAGGAAACTCGGCAAAGATAATGCCTGAACACATAACCGCCGGCACCAAAGAAATGGCCAGGGGAATCGCCCGGTATAATAAAGGGTGTTACAAGGACTCCCTGGAATACTTTTTCAAGGCTCACGAGTTGTTTGTTGCATCTGATCAATTAAGCGGTGTTGCCATGAGTCTCAACAACATCGGAAACGTTTACAGAATCACTGGGGATTTTGAAAGTGCGTTTCTTTTTTTTGATGAGGCTTTTGCAATATACTCTGATATGGATGACCCCCTGGGTGGAGTGCAGGTACTATCAAACAAGGTTGCCGCACTCATAGACGGCGACAGGCTGGAACAAGCAGAGAAAGTTCTTAATATTGCAGAAGAAATGGCCAATAAAAACCGGATACTGTTTGGCCCGCTTCTCACGAACAAAGGGATTATCTTAATCAAAAAAACGGAATACAGTCGTGCTGAGGAGCTGATGCAAACGGCTCTTTCCAATACAAATCCGGAAAACCCTTTAGAATTTGCAACAGTAAACTTCGCTCTCGGGAAACTAATGTTTGAAACTCAGCGCTATGAAAAAGCCATGGACTTCTTTAAAACGGCCCTAAAAGCGGATCGTCTATCCGGTTTTAATAAAAGTATTGCCGACGATCTGGCCGCAATCGGATCTACCTATTTAAAACTGGGAAAAGACGAGCTTGCCGTTAATTTTCTTAAACGAAGTGTAGAGATTTACGCGCTCATGGGAAACCATAAAAAAGCACAGAACATAATGGAAAAACTGGAGAAAGTTTCGGAAAAAACCGGGATTGATTTAAGTATTACAAAACATTTTGTAAACCGGTGGCTTCAAGGAAAAGCCCTTGAAAGCCCCTGTGAATAAGACAACTTCACACCTATTCAGGTCTTTGACAAGCAAAAATTGATGCCCGGGTAACACTCACTTCATTGTGCATTTTTCGAGAAAACGATCCAATTGAGATTCCTGTTGGGGGGTCATTGCCTCAAATTGAATACCCAACTGCAAAGTTTTTAAGTCGCTGGATGAGGTCTTACTGGGTTCATGAGAAACCCAAACCGTCTTAAACGGTATATTTTTCAAATATGTAAAACAGACACTATCTTGGATAAATAATACATCTAATTCAAATGGCTCGTTTGATTCGCCATTTCTATCGATACAACGAAAGGAAAGACCGCCTTTGCTGATATTTATGATTTGACAATATTTATGAGTTGTAGCAAGAGCATTCAATGGTTTGATCATTGCTATTGCACCGTTCTTAACCTTTAACCGTTCATGCGTCCCGCGCTTTTTAAACTCTTTTACATTGGCCATAGTTGAAGATCCTATTTTTGATTATTGAAATCCTTGCCCTTTTTCTTTGAACATTAATTTCATAACGAGCAATTGCTATTCCCACCACTTGTTCAATACCTTGGGACAGGATTTTGTTTGAAAACTATTCAACTTATTCAACATCCGTGCCAAATTCTTTTTTTTTGCTTATAAGATGTCAAATATTAATATTTTACAGTCAGTTATGGGGATTTATTGGTAAAGAGCGGAGACGTTTAGATGGCAGATGAGATTAAAAAATGCACAGAAAAATGTGCATGATGCACTGTTTTTTGTGCATGGCTCTGGCTGTTCAAGATTTCTGCTGATGATTATAGATTGGGGGAATAGAAATCTTGACAACTTTAAATTTCAATTTATTATTGATCTAAAACGATTTTGAGTATCAGGAGAGGTTTTTATGCCAACGACAACACACTTAAAAGCATCGGAAAAATTTGAGATTCAAACATACAAACAACCAAAAGATATAGCAACTTTGATGAGAACGTATGTCGCCTTTTCAGGGTCTCCCCGAAAAAAACCAGGCGACTCCGGAAAAATCATTCTCGTGGCCGATCCATTCAGCACCAATACGTTCTATTACGAATTCAATACGGAGGATATTTCTTATGCTGAAGAACTTCCAAGCCTGACAAGCCCTACCGGAGAAACCATTACCATGGCCAGAATATGGGTGAAGAAAATGAGCATCGGAATCCGATCCTTCCCTTTTCGGGTGGAAGACACAGAGTCCATATAACCAGATCAATGGCGTGACTGAAATTGTCAACCGCCCGCTCTAATGATTTGCTAAACTCAGGTACCTTCTGCTTACCGAAAGTCATGAGACATGCAGCCCCGCTTGATAAAGCGGGATAAAAAGGCGTCGCAAATTTTGTAATCATGAAGCTTACTTATCGCACCTTGAATGATTGCGAAATGCAGCACAACGCAGAAGTTGGACTTTTTACGAGACCCTCATTGTTAATAATTTTTAGAATCCTGTCACTATTTGAAGCGCTCAGTTTAGGTCGAATTATTAAACAACACATCCAACATAATATCAATTGAACGACATGCAAAACAAATAATTGTCCCGTCTTTACTAATCAGAACTTTGGTCGGTACGCCTCTTACCCCATACGTTGATGCAACCGTACCATCCTTATCCAGAAGAACTTTATAAGGAAGTTTATGTTCAACCGTAAATGCAGAAACTTTGCCTTTGCCTTCCTGGATATCTATATTAATGATTTCAAATCCTTTTTCTTTGTACTTGGCGTATAATTGCTTTAAATGAGGAATTTCTTTCCGGCAATAGGAACACCAGGTTGTACTAAAAACCAAAAGGACATTTTGACCTTTGTAATCACTCAATTTGACATTATTGCCGTTAAGGTCTTCAAGAGCAAAATCAAGTGCTTTTATTTCAATGCTCTGCTTTTTGATATCCCATTTTTCTTCTTTGGATGCTTCTTCCGAAGGAAGACAGGCAAATAAACCCAATAGACTGAAAACTAAAATCATACCCAACAATAACCTAAATGTTCCTTTCATAAACACCCCTCTTTAACCTATTAAAATTTTTCCTAGTTCTAAACGATGTTCCGTATTCATGCAGAATATTCTGCACGAATATCACGTATTCATTTGAAAAACAAAAAGGATTTTACATTCCGGCAGTTGATCTGATAGGGTCTTATGCATATCAATAGTGCCGGTCATCTTTGGATCGTTCCAGGATCGGCTCATTGGTCAGAGGAACGGTGAACCATGGCGACAATCGACAAAAACATCGACGAATCGGAAATTTCCAAATTCGAGACCGTGGCCTCCCGCTGGTGGGATCGCGAAGGGGAGTTCGGCGCCCTGCACGACATCAATGAGACCCGGCTCCGATACATCAACGCCCGAGCCGGTCTTGCCGGCAAGCAGGTGCTCGACATCGGCTGCGGCGGCGGTATTCTCTCGGAAGCTATGGCGGAAATAGGTGCCCAAGTAACGGGAATCGACGCCGCCAATGGCCCCCTCGAAATCGCCAGAAATCACATGGTTGAAAAAGGCTTGAAGATCGATTACCGGCAAGTTACTGCCGAAGCCTTTGCCGTATCCCATTCGCAGCGCTATGACATGGTCACCTGCCTGGAGCTGCTCGAACACGTTCCTAAGCCATGGTCAATAATCAAATCCTGCAAAGACCTGGTCAGACCCGGCGGGCATGTGTTTTTTGCAACCCTCAACCGCAATCCGCTGTCATACCTGCTGGCGATTCTAGCTGCGGAATATCTTCTCGGGCTGGTACCCAAAGGAACGCATCGGTATAGCCGGTTTATTAAACCTTCTGAGATGATCGAATGGGCCCAAGCGGTTCAACTCACCCCAAAGAACGTCTCCGGGCTTTTTTATATTCCCCTTTTGCGCCGCTGCATTCTCGGCGGACCGTCCTACGTGAACTATATGGCGCATTTTTCCCGGTAGCCTCCAAATATAATAAGACCTTATGATTATAAAATTTGCAACGCCTTTTTTCCCGTCTATGTTTGGCGGGGGAATTTGAACTTTTTACGAAACCGTCCAAATCGGACTTTTTACGAGTTCATCAAGTTTTAATTCTATTCAATTGCTTATCGTGTAATCTTGATAAAATTATCAATGATAGAACCGCACCCAATAATGCTAAGCCCATATCTGACTGGGTATCCCACACATAGCCTTGTGTGCCTAAAAAAGCTTCAGCGGATTCACCGGTATATATTGCTACCCACCATTCAATAAGTTCATAAAATGCGCTCAAAGCAAGGCAGAAACAAACAACAAAAAAGTTTAGCCATGCAGTACTGTTGATAATTGATTTCCTGATAAATATTTCCCTTGAAATAATAGCGGGAATGAAGCCTTGAGCCAAATGCCCAACCTTGTCGTAATTGTTCCTTTCAAGCTCAAAATAATCTCGTATCCAATCGAAGAAAGGGACCTCTGCATAGGTATAATGACCGCCGATCATTAAAATAATGCAATGAATCAATATCAGAACGTAACTAAGATTTGTAAGGCGAAACTTTTTGTATGTTATGGATACTGCAATTAACCCTATCAACGCAGGGACTACTTCTAAAAACCAAGTAAAATAGTCTTTCGGATGTATCCCTGACCAGATCAAGACAACAAAAAATGATGAAATCCAGACTATTCGCATTTTTTTATCCTCGGCAACCTTGATGAACTCGTAAAAAGTCCGATTGAGAAGGTTTCGTAAAAAGTTCAAATTCAAGGCGTGCAAATTTTGTAATCATGAGGCGTACTTATCGTACGTTGAATGATTGCGAAATGCAGCACAACGCAGAAGTTGGACTTTTTACGAGACCGTCAACCTTAACCCACAAACCCCGCAGTTAGCGCAGTTTGCCTTTTACCTAAGTACAAGTATTCTTAAATACAGTATCGTATTATAATTGGATAACTTATAATCACCGCCGAGACGCAGAGATAACAGAGAATTTGTTTCTTTTTGCTTTCCGCTGAGAGGGCGGAAAGCAAAAACATGCATTCCTGTGGAATCAAATAATAACCACCTGTAATTCATTATAATATTTAATTTTTTAAAGGTTGAGATATTTTCTTTTGCCGTCCCCTCAGCGGCAAAAAAAATAATATTCACCTCTGCGGCCTTTGCGTCTCCAGCGAAGCGGGCGGTGAAACAATATAAAAAAATACGTCATCAAACTTACGAATCAGAGTACTAAGGCAATTTTACCATTTTTTTGACGCTTCACCGGATCATACCTGAAAATATCGCCACCGATATGCCTTATCCAAAAATAAAAAAAACCATACCATAGTTTCTCATACAAGAGGAATATAAGCTTTTAATTCGCCATTTCAGTGAACTGGCAGATTCATCTATGGGACTGAGAAATCTTATCGTCATGATGTTGCATATAACCACAATTCAAGGTTTTGTTGAGACATTAACTTATTGATAATATACCAAGTTACTTTTATTTCACTATTTCAGGTTTGACACCCATTCATGCGTATGATGCTGTTGTACATTTGCCTAAATTTATACCAATAAAATCAGACCAGCTCTTGACATTAAAGGCATGTGTATATATAATCCATAATATACACATAATCCAAGGAGCAATACTATGCGAACCAACATTGTCATAGATGATAAACTCATGAATGAGGCCATGGCTCTCACCCAGTTAAAAACTAAAAAAGCTGTTGTTGAAACCGGACTCAAACTATTGGTTCAAATTAAAAAACAAGAACGAATTAAAGGCCTGCGTGGAAAACTTAAATGGGATGATGACCTTGATGCAATGAGGATGGATCAGTGATTCTGGTCGACTCATCCGTATGGGTCAATTATTTCAACGGTATTTCCACATGGCAGACAGACTTGCTTGATCATTACCTGTCAAATGTTCCTGTCATAATTGGAGATTTGATTCTCGTAGAGGTCCTTCAGGGCTTCAGATCAAACAAAGATTATGAAATAGCCAAGGACTTCCTTAGTGCTCTTTTATTTCGTCAAATCGGTGGATTTAATGTCACCGTTCAAAGTGCCCAAAATTATCGAGTTCTTCGAAAATCAGGCATTACTGTCCGAAAAACAATTGATATAATTATCGCAACCTTCTGTATTATAGAAGGATTGGCCTTACTCCATGATGATCGTGATTTCGATCCCATGGTATCCCATTTCTCCCTAAAAACTCCTACACCACGGTAGCTTCGATATATCCGCAATCAAATTAAAATACCTGTTGTTCACGAAGTTGGTAATCTTCACCCGATTTGACAACGTTTCGCCCTTCTGCACGATAGCCGAGTCTGTCTTTTGTCATTTCTACAAATTCTTTGCCGCCTATAGTAACGCTCTGGGTCCACTTGCTATCTCGTACATGAGGATTAATCCTGAGAGTCTCTTCAATCCATCTATTGTATATATTTTTAAAATCCTCAATTGATTTACTATGCAATAATTCAGTTAATTTCTTGTAATCGATTAAGGCATATCTTTTCCTTGGATTTTGAATTTCATTGTATCCACAAAATTCCCATTCCAAAGGATGAGAAACAGCGCCGGTGCGTACCATATTTACCCTGTTAAATAAGATTTGAACCGCTTTTTTTATAATCTCTTTTCCATTGTGTTGCTCAAATCTTAATTTTAGATTTCGAACATGACCGACATATAATTCTCCTTCCTTCTCGCTTTGTAAGGCATAGTTGTAGCAGATTGAGATCTCAAACTATTTAACAGGGTGAATATCAATGTAAACCATGCACCGGAATAGGTGATCATCACCCTCTATAGCCGTTGCATGGTAGCGGTCTTCCCAGAATGCACCTTTACGACGCTTGCGCTGATTGTACTCTTGGCCTGTACGCCCTGCAATCAGTTGCATTGATTTGGAAATCACATCACTTGGACCGTCATCAATAGCAACTAAATGGATGTGGTTTGAAGTAATCATATATCCCAAGATAGTTAACCCAAACCTTTTCTTTGCTTCGAAAAGCCAATACATCCACCGTCGGCGATCCTTTGCAAATTTCAAAAGAAACTCTTTTTTATGACATGGATGGGTTATATGCCAAATATAACCTGGTAGGTAATGTCGTCTTGCACGCGGCAATTGAAAAGATTCTCCTTAAACAGCTATTTTTTGTGGCAAAAACATAAACCTGAGCCCAAAAATCGCACCAAATAATATAAAATATTTCATCTTTTTAAGAGCTTACCTTGGTCAGA
>Ga0272444_10002601_pt1 | contig 16594 bp, 14 predicted proteins | sample SSMForm13_FD_201033 | JGI IMG/M metagenome (GOLD analysis project Ga0272444, IMG submission 201033) | Marine sediment archaeal communities from Little Sippewissett salt marsh, Falmouth, MA, United States - SSM-Form-13 | ecosystem: Environmental > Aquatic > Marine > Wetlands > Sediment ...
TATGTATACCTCGGAGCCGAGGTGTTCGACCAGCTCACAGGTTATCGTAACGATATTTTCGGGAGGCGCTTCTGAAACAAAAAGCTTATCGTAGATGTCTTCGCTCCTGACACCCATGATAACGCGTTTATCTATATAATCCTGGACGGAATCATACATCCCTTCCACTATCTTGACCCGGAAGTTCCCTTCGTCAAAATATAGTTTGCCCTCTTTTCTTGTTATCTTCCCCTCCAGGAAATTCATCGGGGGCGCGCCTATAAAACTGGCTACGAACTTGTTGACCGGGGCGTTATAGACGGTGGTGGGCGTGTCTATCTGGTGTATTATGCCGTCCTTCATGACGACTATCCTGTCGCCCAGCGTCATCGCTTCCGTCTGGTCATGGGTTACATACACCATCGTCGATTGAAGCCTTATGTGCAGGCGGTGCAGTTCCGTCCTCATCTGCACCCTGAGCTTGGCGTCAAGGTTGCTGAGCGGTTCGTCAAAAAGGAACACCTTGGGTTTTCTCACGATGGCCCTCCCGACCGCCACGCGCTGGCGCTGTCCGCCGGAAAGCTCCCTGGGCTTGCGGCCGAGCAGGTTTTCCAGGCCGAGTATGCCCGCGGCCTCTTTCACTCTTTTGTTTATTTCGTCTTTGGGGTATTTTTTCAGTTTCAGGCCGAACGCCATGTTCTCGTACACCGTCATGTGGGGGTAAAGAGCGTAATTCTGGAAGACCATCGCGATATCGCGGTCCTTGGGGGGTATATTGTTGACCCTTCTGTCGCCTATATAGATGTCGCCTTCGCTGGCGTCTTCCAGCCCCGCTATCAGCCTGAGCGTGGTGGATTTGCCGCAGCCCGAGGGCCCTACAAGAACGACAAATTCTTTGTCCTCAACGCCGAAACTCACGTTGTTGACGGCCGTAACGGTACCCTGGAAGATCTTTACTATGTTCCTTAAGCTTACCTGCGCCATACTTCCTTCTGTACCATATATGCATCCCTAATCAAGCAAAATCGCACTTTTTATACATTATATCGTGTTAAAAGTCAATAAGTTAACTCAAATAACCGATCAGCTTTGACAGTCTTTCCTTAAGATCGCTCCTGGGTACTATCATATCCACAAAACCGTGCTCCAGCAAAAACTCCGAGCTCTGGAAGCCCTCGGGAAGGTCCTGTTTTATTGTCTGCTGGATCACCCTGGGCCCGGTAAACCCGATAAGCGCTTTCGGCTCGGCTATGATCACATCCCCCAGTGAAGCGAAACTGGCCATAACACCCGCCATCGTGGGGTTGGTGAGCACTGATATGAAAAGCCCGCCGCTTTCATCCAGTTTCTTCAGCGCGGCGCTGGTTTTGGCCATCTGCATGAGCGATATAAGCCCTTCATACATGCGGGCCCCTCCCCCTGAACCCGACACGATGATAAGGGGTATTTTCTCCCGCTCGGCGTGTTCTATTATACGGGTGATCTTCTCGCCGACCACGGACCCCATCGACCCCATGATAAAACGTGAATCTGTTACGCCCAGGGCGACGCGCTTGCCGTTAATGGTCCCTTCCCCTATGATCGCCGCCTCTTTCAGCCCCGTGGCCTTCTGGTCCTTTTTGATCTTGTCCGGATATTCCGACGGTCCTTTGAACTTCAGGGGGTCCCTGCTCGTCATTTCTTTCGCCATCTCCCGGAACGACCCCGCGTCAAGCACAAGGTCGATCCTCTCGTACGCGCTCATCGTGAAATGATAATTGCATTTGGGGCAGACCTGCAGGTTCTCGCGCACTGTTTTTTTATAGAGGAGTTCGCCGCATCCGGAGCACTTAAGCCACAGACCGCTCGGTATCTCCTTTTTTTTAGCCCTGCGGAACAAGGGTTTTTTGGCGAAAAAAACCATACCAGCTCCTTTTTATTCCCCGAACCTGTTTATCACCAGCCCCGTCAGGAGCTTGGGATAAAAATACGTGGATTTCTGCGGCATCATCTCCCCGAGCTCCGCCACGGCTTTAAGCTGTTCCACGCGCGTGGGGTTGAGGAAGAACGCCGCCATATGACTTCCATCCCTCACCAGGATCTCCCCTTCCTCGGGATCCCTCACATAGGTGATATTGCCTTCGGCGTTATCCACCGAAAGGATGCCCGTAAGCACGGCGGAATGCAGAACGCTAACGTCCAGTTTTTTCCAATCCAGCGACTTTTTATCCGTGATAAGGCCTATCAGGCGTTTTTTGTCTTTAGGCCTTAGGAACAGGAATTTGCTTCCGGCAAAAAATCCGAAATTATGATCGCCATCTGAATTCTCTTTGAGGCATTTTTTCAGGCCGGCAAGGTCGTCATATTCCCTGATATCAAAATATTCTTTCAGTTTTGATACGATCACGCCCTCATCCGCGGACGGCATCCTTTTTATCACCCTGTGCGTGGCCATGACCGTGAGGTTGTCCCGATCGGTCAGGTCAGTAAAATACATCATCACGTGATCGGCGCTGCCGTCATAATCTTTCTTTTTTCTCCGGATATCGCGGTATGTCCTGGCAACCTCGTACCTGTGGTGGCCGTCCGCGATAAATATCATCTTGTCCTTCATGGCTTCGCGTATTTTTTTGATGGAACCGCCGCCAGAGAGGCGCCACAGCTTATGGCGTTCACCGTCAACATCTATGTCTATGAGAGGATCATCCGTCCGCATGACCCTTTCGAGCATGCCGCTTATATCCCCTCCCTGATCATCATAAAGAGTGAATATCGGGCTAAGGTTGGCGTTCACCTGTTTTATGAGGTTCAACCTGTCTTCTTTGGGCTTCGCGTGGGTGTATTCATGGGGCAGGACGGTATCTTTGCCGGTCTCGCCTATCTTCATGAGGCCCAAAAAGCCGACCCTCCGGCATTTTTTGCCGTCATGCGGGTACTCCTGGAGGTATATATAAAAAGATTCTTTATCATCGCGCACCAGCACGTTATCTTTCTGCCATTCATCGAAGAACTTCCCGGCCCGCGTGTATTTGTTGTACGTTTCATTGTCCTGCGGCGAGGATTTACCGAGGATCAGCCTGATCACGTTATGCGCGCTTTTCTCGTATAATCCGTCGCGCATCCGTTCGGATATGACGTCATAAGGAGGCGCGACCACGTCGACATAACCGCCGTTTGTCTTGTTTTTGTTATATAATATGCCTTTAAAAGGTTTCACTTCCGTCATAATGCCTGTTTTTTCGATATTACATTCCCCGGTCCCCATACGATACCATAACATCCCCATAATATCAATCTAAAATGGGGCGTTTGCGTCACTTTTTGTTCTTGCAATCGCCGCAATTTTCGGATCTTCCGCACACGGGCGGCTCGCCGCCGCTTTTTGATCCGGATCTTTTGTAATCCGTCTGGTAAAAACCTTTTCCCTTGAATATTATGCCTGTCCCGGAACCTATCAACCTTACGACCTTTCCGCCGCATTCGGGGCATTTTTCCGCGGGATCGTCCTTTATGCCCTGGAAAAGCTCGAAACGGTGAGCACACTTTTTACATTTATACTCATAAGTAGGCATTGTTTTCCCTCTCTTATTTGAAAATTTTTTTCATCTTATCAACCAGTTTCTTTTTTCCTTTTGCCTGTTTTTTGCCGAGACTGGCTTCAAATTCCCTCAACAGTTTCTGTTGACGATCAGTAAGTTTCTTCGGCACCTCGACCCTCACTTTTATAAGCTGGTCACCCCTGCCCCTGCCGTCAAGCCTCTTTATACCTTTGCCTTTAAGCCTGAATATCTCACCGCTCTGGGTCCCCGGCGGGATAGATAAACCAACGTCCCCCTCTATCCCCGGCACTTGCATCTCGTCGCCGAAGACCAACTGAGTGAACGACACCGGCGCCACGCACAAAAGGTCATATCCGTCCCTGGAAAAGAACCCGTGACCCCTCACCCGCATGGTCACGTAAAGATCGCCGCATCCCCCGCCGTTCACACCGGCTTCGCCTTCGCCGGCGAGCCTTAAACGGATGCCGCTGTCCACTCCCGGGGGGACTTTCACGTTTATGTTCTTAACGGCATCTTCCCTGCCGGACCCCGAGCACGCGCCGCAGGGCTTCTTAATGATCTCGCCGCTTCCGCCGCAATGCGGGCATGTCCGGGAAATATTTAAAAACCCGGCTGACTGGTTTATATTCCCCCTGCCGCCGCATTGCGGACAGGTGACTTTACCGGTGCCCGGTTCGGCGCCGGACCCGTCGCATCTGGAACAGGCCTCATACCTGCGGACCTTTATCTGTTTAGTGATGCCTTTTGCCGCCTCAAAGAAATCCAGCTCCAGGTCAAACTCCAGGTCCCGCCCTCTTCCGGATCTTCTGCGCCTGCCGGCGTTAAAACCGAAAACCTCACCGAACACATCACTGAAAGCCCCTCCGAAAACTTCTCTAAAAATATCCGTGGGGTCATGGAAATGCCACGCCCCGGCCCCGCCGCGGGCGAAAAAGCTTTCGCCGTACTGGTCGTACTGGCTGCGCTTATAAGGATCGCTGAGGACCTCGTAAGCGTGCGAAATCTCCTTGAACTTCTCTTCAGCTTCCTTCTTGCCGGGATTTTTATCCGGATGGTATTTCAGCGCCAGTTTCCTGTAAGATTTTTTGATCTCTTCGGGTGAAGCCCCGCGCTTAACGCCTAACAGTTCGTAATAGTCCATAATTCGTTGCTCGTGTCCCGTGACTCGTGTCCCGCATTGCCGAGGCACGGGTCACGAGCAACGGGCCACTGTTATGTTATTGCTTCTTGTCTTTGTCCTCGTCGACCTTGTAATCCGCGTCAACGACGTCTTCGTCGGATTTCTTTCCGCCTTCCTGACCAGCTCCGCCCGCCTGCCGGGCGCCTTCCGCGCCGCCGGCGTCTTTCGCCTGCGCCGCTTTGTATATTTCCTCCGAAAGTTTATGCGCCGCTTTCTGGAGCTCTTCCTGGGCCGCTTTTATTTCATCGATGTTGTCCGATTTAAGGGCTTTTTTCGCTTTCTCGGCCGCCTGTTCTATCTTTTTCTTCTCGTCTTCCGACACCTTGTCGCCGTAATCTTTAAGCGCCTTCTCGGAAGAATACACGAAGGTGTCCAGCTGGTTCCTCGCTTCCACCAGTTCTTTTTTCTTTTTGTCCTCCGCCTCGTGGGCCTTGGCCTCGCTTTTCATCTTTTCTATTTCCTCTTTTGAAAGCCCGCTGGAGGATTCTATCCGTATTGACTGTTCCTTCCCCGTAGCCTTATCTTTCGCCGAAACGTGGACTATGCCGTTGGCATCGATATCAAACGTCACCTCTATCTGCGGCACGCCCCTCGGCGCGGGTGGGATGCCCACCAGATCAAAACGGCCGAGAGTGCGGTTATCGGACGCCATCTCCCTTTCCCCCTGCAGCACATGTATGGAAACGGCCGTCTGGCTGTCGGCCGCCGTTGAAAAGATCTGGCTTTTCTTTGTGGGTATAGTGGTGTTCCGCTCGATCAGCCTTGTCATGACCCCGCCGAGCGTCTCTATCCCCAGTGAGAGAGGCGTGACATCAAGCAGTACCACATCCGAAAGACCTTCCGCGCCGCTTAAGACGCCGCCCTGTATCGCCGCGCCGATGGCCACGACCTCGTCGGGGTTCACCCCTTTATGCGGTTCCTTGCCGAATATCTCTTTGACGACTTCCTGCACTTTGGGCATACGCGTCTGTCCGCCCACGAGTATGACCTCATCGATGTCGCTTGCGGAATATCCGGAATCTTTCAGGGCTTTATAACACGGCTGCTTTGTCCTTTCCACGAGATCATCAACAAGCTGTTCCAGCTTGGACCTCGTGATCGTCATCGTAAGATGTTTCGGCCCGGAAGAATCCGCGGTTATGAACGGAAGGTTTATCTCCGTCTGGAGGTTCGTGGAAAGTTCGCATTTCGCCTTTTCCGCCGCTTCCTTGAGCCTTTGAAGCGCCATCTTGTCCCTGCGCAGGTCTATGCCGCTTTCCTTTTTGAACTCGTCAGCTATCCAGTCCATGACCTTCTGGTCAAAATTGTCCCCGCCCAGATGCGTATCGCCGTTCGTCGATTTGACCTCGAAAACGCCTTCACCCACGTCAAGTATAGAGATATCGAACGTGCCGCCGCCCAGGTCAAAAACGGCTATTTTTTCGTTCTTTTTCTTATCAAGCCCGTACGCCAGGCTTGCCGCGGTGGGTTCATTGATTATCCTCAGGACCTTGAGGCCCGCTATTTCCCCGGCGTCTTTTGTGGCCTGTCTCTGCGAATCGTTGAAATACGCCGGCACGGTTATAACGGCCTCCGTGACCTTTTCGCCCAGGTAATCCTCGGCTGTCTGCTTCATCTTCTGCAGCACCATCGCCGATACTTCGGGAGGTGTATACTTTTTGCCATGGGCGACAACGACCACATTGCCTTTATTATCCTCGTCCACCTTATAGGGCACCAGTTTCTCCTCAACGGCCACCTCGGAATGTTTCCTGCCCATGAAACGTTTTATGCTGAATATCGTATTTTCCGAATTGGTGACGGCCTGCCGTTTAGCCGGCTGGCCCACCAGCTTTTCGCCGCTTTTCGTAAAGGCCACCACGCTGGGGGTGGTCCGCGACCCTTCGGAATTCTCTATTACCTTGGGCTCTTTTCCTTCCATAACCGCCACACAGGAATTAGTGGTCCCCAGATCGATCCCTATAATCTTTCCCATATCTTCCTCCCTTCAAGAAATTACAGTGAAAAGTGAACAGTGAGTAGTGAATAGCACGAGATTAGCGCGCCTTTTCACTTTTCACTTTTCACTTTTTCACTATTCACTATACAACCTCATTCTTCGCTATAATCACCTGCGCCGCGCGCAGAAGACGGCCGTTCAGCGTGTAACCCGCCCTCGTTTCCTCAAGTATCTCTCCGTCGGGCCGGTCGCTTGTTTCGATGACCGAGACGGCCTCATGAAAATGCGGGTCGAACTGCTTTCCCGATGTTTCTATTTTTTTTACGCCGTGATCCTCAAGCACTTTGTGGAACTCTTTCTGAATCAGCTTTACACCTTCCATCAGAGCCGCTTTATCTTCCGCTTTTTCCATCGCGGTGAACGCCATATCAAAATTATCCATTATCGGGAAAAGTTTCGCGATGATCTCTTCGTTCGCGAACTTTATGTAGTCGTTTTGCTGTTTTTCCATGCGCTTGCGCGTATTTTCGTAATCGGCGTGGACCTTGAGCCATTTGTCGCTGAATTCGTCGCGTTCGCCGGCTTTTTTCCTGAGATCTTCCAGCTCTTCGGCGCCTATCTCCACCACGGGACCCTCTTCTTTTTTCTTCTGTTCCCTGGAGTCTTTTTTATAAGGCATCTTTCCCCCTATCTGTCTATCTCCACAAGCTTTTCGCTCACAAGGTCCGCCAGGCAGCTGACGGTGCGAAGCGCGTTATAATAATCCATCCTTCGCGGACCTATCACACCGATGCGTCCCGCCAGGCGGTCGCGCATCGTATAGCCGCAGGTCACTATGCTGCATTCCTTGAACGGTTCATAATCGTTCTCACCGCCTATATGTATCCTGAGGCCCCTGTGCGGCAGGTCCCTGCGCATAAGGCCGACAAGGGTATCTTTTTCGGAAAATATGCGGAATATGTTGCGCGTGGCGCCGGCGTCCCTGAATTCGGGCTCGTCCATGAAATAATTCAGCCCCTGCCAGTATATCTCGTTCTCGATGTTCTCTTTCATTATGGAATCCATTATGCCGAGCGCCGATCTTGCCAGCTCCATGTCTTCCGGCGACCCGCCTTCGGGATCCGAGTCTTCCAGCACGCGCTTAAGTTCACCGGGGATGCTTGAAAAGACGTGCTCACCGTAATTTTTGTTCACGTAATTCGCGATCCTTTCCATCCGCGCCTTTTCAAGGTCCTCATCCAGCTTTATAAGATGATTCTTCACCACGTTGGTCACGGTTATGAGGACGGCCAGTACGGTCTCCGCGCTGACCCTGATAAGTTCCATATGTTTAAGGTAAAAATCACCGATACTGGGCCACATGACTATACCCGCGTTACGCAGTTCACGGCTCAGCAGGAACGATGTCCTCTCTATTATGTCCTTCATAGTCCGTATGCGCAGGTCATATTCGGCGGCAAGGCGCTTTGCCTCTTCTTTTTTCATCTGGATCCTGTCAAGTATCATATCAACGTAGTGCCTGTAGCCCGAATCGGTGGGTATGCGCCCGGCGGAAGTATGCGGCTGTTCGAGATAACCCTGCTCTTCCAGCTCGGACATTATATTCCTTACAGTAGCGCTGGAAACGCTGCCGCTCATCATCCCGGCAATGGTCTTTGAGCTCACCGGCGAGGCGGTGGATACATATCCTCTTACTATGTGCCCGAACACAAGGTATTTTCTTTCTTCTTTTTTATTTCTCCGTATGCCGTTCTGTTCTACCATGGGTCCCTCTGTAAAAATAGCAAAATATTAGCACTCGTCCAATTCGAGTGCTAATTATAGCACTACCTTATCTTTTGTCAAGCGGTTTTGAACCGGAAGGAACAGCCTCACGGCGCTCAATATCATAAGTATGCCGAACATTAACTTCAAAGCGGCCGAAGGCAGGGCGTAAGCGATAACCGCGCCCGTAACGGCCCCGGCCAGTGACGCCGGCACCATGAATTTTATGGCGCTTAAGTCTATATTGTTGAACCTCTTATGAAATAACGTCCCCGCTAATGCGGTCGGGAATATCACGGCTAATGAGGCGGGAATAGCCGCGTGTATGGGCATCCCAAAAAAAAGGTTCAGCACGGGTACTATCACCACGCCGCCCCCGATACCGAAAAGAGCTGAAGCTAAACCCGCCACGAACCCCAGGACCGTCAGAACGGGGTACGCGCTTATATTCGCGACCGGTTCGGTGGGGATGTTAAGCACTCCCGCCATCTTGAGCCCCACGAATAAAAGCAGCGCGGCAAAGAGTATCTTAAGGGCTTTGCCGTGTATCCTGGACGCTATAAAGGCCCCGACCTTCGCCCCTATTATGGAGCCGGCCGCCATAAATACGACCATGATAAGATCGATATTCACGTGGTTGATAAAATAATGCGCCAGCGCTCCCGCCAGGGCCGTAGGCGCTATAGTAGCGAGGGAGGTGCCGATGGCCTTTTTTATGTCATAATGCATCAGTATGACCAGCGCGGGCACGATGACCGTTCCCGCGCCGATGCCGAGCGAAGCGCTTACGAGCCCCGCAACCAGCCCCAGGATCAGCGATTTATGGTTCCTTGATATGTTCATCATCTTTTCGCCGCGTCAAAGACCGGCACGATCTGCGTATTGTTAGTGGCCAGGATCTTATCGTCAAAAACATATACTATTTTAAGCTTTAGCTGCAGCTCTTTGTCCATTCTTGAAAAATTCTCTTTTGTGATATAGAACAGTACCGGCTCCCCTGAATTCACAAGCTCCCTGAACTCTTCATCGCTCCGGCAGAATTCTATATCATGATCCGAACGGAAGAAGAATATGAACTCCTTCTCTTCCGGGAACGAAAGCTGGTAGGCCACGAAACGCACCTTTTGCGGCGACTGCGAGCATATAACGCGAGCCGCTTTTCTCACTTCCGGAAAATAAACGTCCCCGAAGAGCGCTTCATCAACGTTCTTATATTCCCAGTGCGGAAAAAGGAACGGCGCCGCTATATTGCCCGCGAAGAAAGCCGTTAAAAGATATATGGTGTTCATCCTGTGGTTTTCGCGCAGCACGTCATGCAGGCCTATGCCAAACAAAAGCGCCATCGCGGGATACATCGGAAGCAGGTAAAAACCCCTCCTCCAGCTGCTTAAGAGGTACGCCGCGATAAAAACTACGGCCCAGATCAGAATAACGTACAGGTCCCGCCTTTTTTCTTTTATGCCGTCACGGATGGTAAAGAATATCCCGAGCGCCACGCCGGGTAATATGATGAAACAACCCTCGCCCAGTTTTGTTATAAAACGCAGGCGTGACCCGGGGTCTTCCCGGCCGGCGCCTTCAAAAGTGTTCACCACAAAGATCATGTAAGGTTTCAGGGCCGTCCACATTCCCTCCAGCGACATGCCGCCCTTGATGAACAGCCACGCGCCGGGTATCCCGAACGCGATAAGCGCCCCCAGCAGAAAAAACGGGTGAAAAACATCAAGGGCTCTCCTTTGTATTATCATCGCCAGAAGACATATGCCGAATGGGAAAAATCCCACCACCCCTTTGGCGAGTATGGCGAGGGCGACGCTGAAACCGAACAATACGTAAAAAAACCTGTTGCGATTCAAGGCCAGTACCAGGAAAAGTATCGCCAGCGCCACAAAAAACATCAGGGGTATCTCGATAGTGTTATAGCGGGACACTCTCACGACATATCTCGTCAAAAGCAGGCCCATCGCGCTGAAAAAACCCGTGATGTCGTTCCTGAGCAGCGTACCGATAAAGAACACCGCGATGCACGCGCCGGTGGCGCAGAGGAGCCCAAAAAGCGCCGCCGTGAAGACGCTTTCACCGAAGAACTTAAAGCTCAGGGCCGTCGCCCAGAAGACCAGCGGCGGGTGGTCGCCTTCAAAAGGCGTATCAAAGGAATGGCGCAGGTTTATCCAGTCGCCGGTCCTTACGATATTCTGCGAGATCGTGGAATAGAACGGCGCGTCGTACCTGCAGAAATCGTCGTCCCTGAAAGCGTCCAGGATGAACACCGAAGATGATATCAGAACGGCCAAGAGCAATAGTAAAAGCATCCTGCCCGTATTCTTTTTGCTCATAACGCCCCCCTCCTGAGCTTAAGTACAGAGACCATGGCTTCAAAAAATATATCGCGCGTCATCTTGGTCCTGCCGACGCGCCTGTCAGTGAACACGATCGGGAACTCCTTTATCCTGGCGCCTTTTTTATACGCCCTGTATGTGGTCTCTATCTGAAAACCATAGCCCCGCGTGGCTATCTCGCCCAGGTCTATTTTCTCAAGCATCTCCCGTTTCCAGCATTTGAACCCTCCGGTGAGATCGTTCACCGGGATCGCCAATATTACGCGGGCATACAAAGAACCGCACCTGCTTATGATCCTCCGGATAAGCCCCCAGTTCTCCGTCCCGCCGCCCTTCACGTAGCGAGAGCCTATGACAAGGTCATTCGCCCTGATAAGCTCGAACATCTCCGGCAGGTATCCGGGGCTGTGCGAAAGATCGGCGTCCATCTGGACTATGTGATCGTACCCCCTGCTGACTGCCCACCTGAAACCGTCAATATAAGCCGGGCCTATGCCCTGTTTTCTGGACCTGTGCAGGCAATTGACCCGGGTATCCCTGCGGGAAATGCCTTCAACGATATTCCCTGTGCCGTCCGGGGAGTTGTCGTCCACGACCAGTATATCCGTGCCGGGATACGCACTGAATATCGCTTTTATGATCCCGGCTATTATCTCCGCCTCATCATAGGTGGGGATGACTACCAATTTGTTATTTTTTATGCCTGACATTATCTAAGGGTTCTTTTTGACCAGGAAATCCCCCATAGCGAGGTATTCCATGCCGCTTTCCTCGAACATGATGAGCGCGTCTTCGGGGCTGCACACCATGGGCTCGCCCCTTCTGTTCAGAGAAGTGTTTATCACCACGGGCACACCTGTCTTCTGGTGGAACTTATGTATAACATCGTAAAATCTCGGGTTCGTCTTTTTTGAAACGACCTGCGGCCTGCACGTGCCGTCAATATGCACCACTTCGGGCATGCGTTTGGCCCATTCCGGGTCAGCCTTGAACGCGATCGTCATGAACGGGGCCGGATGTTCCGAACCCAGTATCTCCGGGGCGTACTCTTCAAGGATGGACGGACAGAACGGGCGCCATTTTTCGCGGAACTTTATTATAGCGTTTATCCTGTCGGCAGTACCCTTTATGGTGGGGTTACCCAGAATGCTGCGGTTGCCGAGGGCGCGCGGCCCCCACTCCATCCTCCCCTGGAACCATCCCACGATATGACCCTGCCGCAAAAGTTCTGCGGTCGTCTCCGCGATGTCCTTTTCTTTCGTATATGAGTGCCCGGAATTTTTTATTGCGCTTTCCATCTCGCCTTTACCATATTCCGGTCCAAGGTAAGCGTGTTCCATGGGCTGGAGTTTTTCCCCCAGTTCCGCGGCTACGTATGTCGCGGCGCCCAGGGCATTCCCGGCGTCATGCGATGCCGGCTGCACCCAGATGTTCTTTACGTACGGCAGCTGCATCAGTATCCTGTTCATCGCGACGTTCAGGCCGCAGCCGCCGGCTATGCACAAGTTGCCGTGCTTCAAAAGTTCTTCTTTCAGGTAAGTATCCACCAGTTTTACGGCTATATCTTCCAGCGCTCTCTGGACCCCGGCGGCCACGTGTATGTAAGGTTCGGCCAGGCCGTCCCCTTTTCTGGGCGGACCGAAATCCTTTACAGAAAGCTTGGAATACATCCTGTCCGGATCGTGCCTTAACCGGCGCTTCACCCAGACATGATCATCGTTGCACCAGTATTCCTTTTTTTTGTCGTCCCATCTGACTATGTGGCTGAAGTCCACTTTGGAGGCGTCCCCGTAAGGCGCCATCCCCATAAGTTTATATTCGCCGTTGTTCTGGCGGAATCCCAGATACTCCGTGAACGTGGAATAGAACAGCCCCATGGAATCCGGAACGGGTATTTCTTTTATTTTCTCGATGCGCCCCTCCGCGCCACGTGCCAATAGTGTGGCGGTGAACTCCCCGCTGCCGTCAATGGAAAGAATAGCGGCTTCCCTGAGTCCTGAAAGATGGAAAGCGCTTGACGCGTGCGCCAGATGGTGCTCGACAAAGCGGATCTTTTCGGGAGAATATCCTATCCCCGTCTGCAGGCATATGTCCCTTACTATCTTCTCTTTGCCCCTGACGCCGTCATTCATCTTAAGCACCGTCTTTATCGCTCTGGTGGTGCTGTGGAACATTTTGCGCCTGAAATAACGCAGCACCCCTCTGCGGTAAGCTTCCGGCGACCAGCCGAAAGCCACAATATCAATATCATCGGGACCTATACCGGCGTATTCCAGGCAATACTTTATCGCGTTAACCGGCAGCTTGCCGATGGCGTGTTTTTCTCTCGTGAACCTTTCTTCTTCCGCGGCGGCGACCACTTTTCCGTCTATTACCAGTCCCGCGGCGGGATCATGCACGCCCGAAGGGCCTACGCCTAATATTTTCATCTATCTATTCCCTCCCCGGCCGGACATCACTGCCCTGCCCAGTTTCCACAGCACTTTCGCGTTAAAAGGGTCCGCCTCGAAGGCTTTCCGTAAATATTCGACAGCTTTTTCTTTTTTTTTCGATCGCATCATATCTTTGCCCATCATACAATAGAAATTCACCAGGAAACGTTTATCTTTTTTCATCTCGCCGTACCACTTTTCCAGTATCCTTTCGCCGGTACGCTGCGCGTATCTATCCGGCACACTTCCTTTTTTACAAGCATGAGTGTGTTTGAGGACCAGCGGTTGATTTATGAAATAAACCGGGCAATCCCGGACGGCCCTCGCGAAATAGTCCAGGTCCTCAAGGGTCCATAATATCTCGTCAAAAAAACCCACTTTTCCGATGCATTCCCGGGTTAACATCCATGTGGGAGGTCCACAATAAACAGACGCCGGGAACTTTTTTCCGATCTCAACATAACCCGAAGGGGTCTTACCGGGGACGCTTGATTTTTTTTTGGCTTCATTTTCCCAGATATTTGCGAAGACCAGTCCAGGTTTCAACGATAAGTCCTCAAACATCCGGACCTGTGCTCTCAGCTTTCCGGGGAGGAACTCGTCGTCCGAATCCAGAAAAGCGATATATCCACCCCTTGACTCGCGTATGCCCGTGTTACGCGCGGCGCCCGCGCCCTTATTTTCCGGACGCCGGATGTACTTCACGCGCGGATCTTTTATACCGCGCACGACCTCTTCAGTGTTATCCCGTGAAAGATCGTCCACCACTATCACTTCAAGGTCCTCATGATCCTGAGTGAGGACGCTGGTGATGGCCCGCTTGATCATGGCGGCCCTGTTATACGTGGGTATTACCACGCTTATAAGTTTTCCCATGGGATTATGATTATATAATAGGATACTATTTGGTTGCAAGGATTTATCGGCTATTTATCGGGACGGAGCTGGAGTTTCTTGAAGATGGCGTATTTGACCTTTCTGGGGACATGGGCGTTAATATAGAGCCCGCCGTCGGCGTATTCCTCGTGCACCACCCGGCCTTTCTCGCGTATCATCTTGGCGATAGCGTAATGCTCGTGGGGCAGCACCAGCTCTATATCCTCCATATCCTTTTCAAGGAAGTTTATGATCTGTTTTTTTAGGTCATCAATGCCTTCCCCCTTGAGGGCGGATATCATAACGGGGTCCTTGAAATAGCGGCTTATCCTGTACCTTTCCATTTCCTCAGGCACCTTGTCGCATTTGTTGAGCAGGGTGAAGACCGGTTTGTCCTGCGCGCCCAGCTCTTCCAGTACTTTCACAACATCGGCGTTCTGCTGCTGCAGCCGTTCACTGCTCATATCCGCCACATGCATCAGGATGTCCGCGTCGACCACCTCTTCCAGCGTGGCCTTGAAACTTTCCACCAGATGGTGCGGCAGGTCATGCAGGAAACCCACGGTATCCGACACAAGCACTACCTGGTTGTCCGGAAGCTTCATTTTGCGCACAGTGGGGTCCAGCGTGCTGAACGGCTGGTCCTTGGCCTTGACGCCCGCGGAAGTAAGAGTGTTGAAAAGAGTGGATTTGCCCGAATTCGTATATCCGACCAGCGCGATGGTCAGCATCGAGAATTTTTCACGGTGGCTTCTTCTCAGGTCCCGCTGGCCCGAGAATCTGTCCAGGGACCTCTTGAGTTTTCCGATACGCTCGCGTATGCGCCGCCGGTCGACTTCCAGTTTCTGCTCGCCGGGACCCTTCGTGCCGATCCCGCCTCCGAGACGTGAAAGCTCTATGCCTTTGCCGCTTAGCCGCGGCAGGAGGTACATAAGCTGCGCGAGCTCGACCTGTGTTTTACCCACGTTGGAAGTCGCCCTGCGGGCGAATATGTCCAGGATGAGCTGCGTGCGGTCTATTGTCTTGACGCCGATGATCTCTTCCAGGTTCTTCTGCTGTGAAGGCGAAAGGTCGTTACTGAAAATGACAACATCCGCTTCCAGTTCCTGCACCTTTCCGGCTATCTCCTGCACTTTGCCCTTGCCGATAAAGAAATTCGGCGTGAAAGCCTTGCGCTTGCAGATCTCGCTGGCGACGACCTTCACGCCGCAGGCTTCAGCGAGACGCTTCAGCTCTTCCGCCCGGTCCTCGACCGGCCATGCCTCTTCGCCTATCTTCTCGGCGGTGACGATTATGGCCTTTTCGCGTTTTTCTATAGTCGTTTTAGTCGTGGTCATAAACCCGATATTTGATGTTAGATGTTAGATGTTCGATATTCGTAACATTACGAAAATCCAACATCCCTCTTATATTAATTTCCTGATCTCCTCCGCGATCTCGCCTGGATCCCGGTCCGCATCAAGCCATTCTACGCGGCCGTCCGCCCTGAACCATGTAAGCTGGCGTTTCGCGTATTTTCTGGTGTTTCTCTTAAGTTCCTCTTTGGCCTCTTCAACGCTTCTTTTTCCGTCAAAAAAAGACGAAACCTCCTTTATACCCAGCGCTTTTCCCGCCGTAAGGCTCAAGGCCCGGCCGCGCAGACTTTCCACTTCTTTGACTATACCCCTTTCGAACATATTGTCAACAGCGGAGTTTATTCGATCATACAATATTTTTCTCGGCAGGCTCAGGCCGAACATCCTTATCTCATATTTTTTAGCGATGCCTTCTTTTTCCGATTTTTTATCGTGGATGGTCCTCCCGGTCAGTTCATACACCTCAAACGCCCGTATAACCCTTCTCAGGTCGTTCGGATGGAGCTTCCCCGCCGTTTCAGGATCTATCTTTTCAAGCTGCACGTGAAGATATTCCTTCCCATTTTGGGCGGCGGTCTGTTTAAGCCGTTCGCGCAGCCCGGGATCTTTCGGAGGTGATTCAAAAATACCGTCGACGAGAGACTTGATATAAAGGCCGGTACCACCCGCGCCTATCGGGACTTTCCCCGAAGAAATTATGGAGCCGACCGCCTGCTCCGCCATCTGAGCGAATTTCGCGGCGCTAAACTCCTCTTCCGGGGGGATGACCCGCACAATGTGATGCTTGACGCCGGACATGATCTCCTCGGCCGGGGCCTGGTTTATCACATCCATATCACGGTAGACCTGCATGGAATCGCACGAAAAAATCTCGCCGCCTATTCGTTTGGCGAGCTCCACCGCGACTTTGCTCTTGCCGGAAGAGGTAGGACCGACAATGAAAATGATTGACGGTCTGTCATTTCGCGTTTTCATCACAATAATAATCGTCCTCTTTCCACCGTACGGGATTATTTACGATATATTCGCGTATTTTGGTAAGGTCAAATTCGTTCCGAATAATGTGTTCATAGAAATTTCGTTGCCAGAGGCGGGTGCCCGGGGTGTTACGTTTTGCATTAATTTGTTTGGTTGAACCACATTTAAAATATGCAATAATTTGACCCAATGTAGGGGCGCGGTTACCGCGCC
>Ga0272444_10002603_pt1 | contig 16587 bp, 14 predicted proteins | sample SSMForm13_FD_201033 | JGI IMG/M metagenome (GOLD analysis project Ga0272444, IMG submission 201033) | Marine sediment archaeal communities from Little Sippewissett salt marsh, Falmouth, MA, United States - SSM-Form-13 | ecosystem: Environmental > Aquatic > Marine > Wetlands > Sediment ...
TCGCCGAAAACAATCCCCCCGGTGGGCGTAGCTGTCGAACATATCGAAGCTTGCGCAGGCCGGCGACAGCAGAACCACATCCCCGGGCCGGGCGGCGGCCCGCGCCAGGGCCACCGCCTGGTCCATGGAGGCCGCGCTGAGGCAGCCGCCGGGACATTCCGGCCCCAGGACGGCCTGGATTCTCTCGCGGGCCTCGCCGATCAGGATCAGCCGGCGCACCCCGCGGCGCACCGGCGCCTTGAGGGCCTCGTAGCTGCCCAGTTTGTCGCGGCCGCCCATGATCAGCACCACCGGTTCACGGAAGCCCTCCAACGCCCGCACCACGGCATCGACGTTGGTGGCCTTGGAGTCGTCCACATAGCGCACGCCCCCCACCTCCGCCACGGTTTCCACCCGGTGGGGCAGCCCGCGGAAGCGCGCCAGGGCGCGCGCGACCCCCGCTGCCGTGCCCCCCGCCGCCAGGGTTGCCAGGGCCGCGGCCGCGGCGTTTTCGCGGTTGTGGACGCCTTGCAGCTGCATGGGCCGGAGATCGATGCGGCGGATCGGCTCCCGCCCGTCTTCGACCACAAGCGACTCGGCCGTCAGGCTGGCCCCCCATTCCCCCGGCCGGCGGCCGGTGAAATAAAGCCGCCGGGCGGGGCAGGCGGCGGTCAGACGGCGGATGGTTTCGACCTCGCCGTTTAAAATCGCCGTGTCGCCGGCTTGCTGGTTTTCAAAGAGCCTGGCCTTGGACGCCGCGTAAGCCGCCGGGTCGGAGTAGCGGTCCAAATGGTCGTCGCTGATGTTGAGCCAGACCCCCACCGCGGGTCTGAAGGTTGCGATGGTGTCCAGCTGGAAGCTGCTGACCTCCGCCACCACGCGATCCACGCTGCGGCCGCTGTCCACGTGCCCGATCAGGGGGCTGCCGATATTGCCGCCCACGAAAACCTCCATCCCCGAGCAGGTCAGCATCTCCCCCAGGAGCGCGGTGGTGGTGGTCTTGCCGTTGGTCCCGGTGACCGCCAGCAGCGGGGTTCGCAAGAAGCGGGAGGCGAGCTCGATTTCACCGATGACCGCCACCCCCCGCCGGCGCGCCCGGGCCACAGGCTCCAGGGTGTGGGGCACCCCCGGGCTGAGGACGATCAGATCGGCGGCTGCGAAGGTGGCCGGGCTGTGGCCGCCGAGTTCCAGCCGAACCCCCAGCCGCTCCAGGGCCGCGGCGCGCTCCCCGATCTGATGCGCGGGGGCCTGGTCGGTCACGGTCACCCTTGCGCCGCGGCGCACCAGGAAACGGGCGACCGCCTCGCCGGATTTCCCCAGCCCGACCACCAGCACGGCTTTCTGGAACAATTCGATCGGCATTGGTCCGTCAGCTCCGCTTCACCGCAGAGGAGCGCCTGCTTCAGCGCAGTTTCAGAGTGCTCATGGAGATCAGCGCCAGGATGATCGCAATGATCCAGAAGCGCACGATCACCTTGGGCTCCGCCCACCCCTTGAGTTCGAAGTGGTGGTGCAGGGGGGCCATTTTGAAGATCCGCCGCCCCTTGGTCATTTTGAAAAAGCCCACCTGGAAGATCACCGAGAGCGCCTCGATCACGAAAAGTCCGCCCACCAGGATCAGGAGGATCTCCTGTTTGGTGATCACCGCCACGATGCCCAGGGCGCCCCCCAGTGAGAGGGACCCCACATCGCCCATGAAGACCTGGGCCGGATAGGCGTTGAACCACAGGAACCCCAGCCCCGCCCCGGCCAGGGCGCCGCAAAAGACCGTGACCTCGCCGCAGCCCGCCACCGGGTTGATCTGCAGGTAGGCGGCGATTCGGGCGTGGCCGGCGACATAGGCGAAAATCATGTAGGTGACCGCCGCGATGATCACCGGCCCGATGGCCAGACCGTCCAGCCCGTCGGTCAGGTTGACGGCGTTGCTGGTGCCGACGATCACCAGGGCGGCGAAGAAAACGTAGCCCCAGCCGAGATCCGGCGAGAGATTTTTGAAAAACGGGACCGTCAGCACCGTGCTGAAATTGGGCAGGCGGTAGAGCAGGATGCCGGCGATCAGCGCCAGGAGCGTCTGGAGCAGAAATTTGTCCCGGGCGCCGAGGCCCTTGCTCTGTTTTTTGACCTGCATCAGATAGTCGTCGATGGTGCCGATGACGGCATACCCGGCCGTCACCATCAGGGCGATCCATACATAGGCGTTGGTCAGGTTGGCCCACAGCAGGGTTGCGGCCACGATCGCAAAGAGCATCAGGACCCCCCCCATGGTGGGGGTGCCGGCTTTCTGGCGATGGCTGGCGGGCCCCTCTTCGCGGATGTACTGGCCGACCTGCATCAGGCTCAGCCGCCGGATCACCCACGGCCCCAGGATGAAACAGATGAACAGCGCCGTCAGCCCGGCATAGATCGTCCGGAAGGTGATGTAGCGGAAGACGTTGAAAACCGTCAGGCTTGTGTGCAGAGGGTAGAGAAGGTGATACAGCATAACCAACCTCGCCAGTTCCGTAAAAAACCCAATTTCCGCCTTGCGCCGCATCTCGAGGTCGCTGCGGCGTGCATAATTACGCCTCATTTCTCGAGATTTGCGCGCCCTAACTTGGCTTTTTTACGAAACTGTCAACTTTTGCCATTTCGGTTTTCATTGTCGATCCGGCCGGATGCGGGATTCCGGCTGGCCGCCCCTCAGGGGCCCGCCCAGGCCATCAAGCCCTGGACGATGGTTTCCATGCCCATGCCGCGCGAGCCTTTGACCAGGACCCAGTCCCCCGGCCGCAGGCTTTTCTTCAAGGCCGCCAGGATCTCGTCGCGGCCGCCCTCGAAAATCCTGTCGCGGGGCAGGCCGCCCGCCCGCGCGCCCCGGGCCACCGCCGCCCGGAAGCGGCCGGCGACCATAAGTCGAAACGGTTCGCTGCGGGCCGCCAGTTCGCCGCTGGCGGCGTGCAGCGCCGCGCTCTGCTCGCCGAGCTCCAGCATGTCGCCCATCACCAGCATGCGGCGCGCATTGCGGCCCAGATCGGCCAGGGTTTGGATCGCGGCGGCCATGGAACCCGGGTTGGCGTTGTAGGTGTCGTCGATCAGGTGGATCCCGCCGGTCAGTTCCCGGTGGACCATGCGGCCAGTGATCGGCCGAAACGCCTCCAGCCCGGCCTTGATTTCCGCGATGTCCACCCCCAGGGTCCAGCCCACCGCAGCGGCGGCCAGGGCATTGGCCACCATGAAGCGCCCCGGCACCGCCAGGGTCACGGTGACCCGTGCGCCGGGCAAGACCAGATCGAAAGTGGTCCCCAGGGCGGCCGGCTGGAGATTCCGGCCCTGGACCTCCGCCGCCGCCGCAGTCGCGAAGCGCACCACCCGCTGGCGGGTTTCGGCGGCCAGCCCCATGACCCGGGGATCGTCGGCGTTGAGGACCGCGGTGCCGTCGGCGGCCAGCTCCGCCAGCAGTTCGCCCTTGGCGCGCGTGACCGCCTCCAGGGACCCCAGACCTGCCAGATGGGCCGCCGCGACGTTGGTGATGACCCCGATCCGGGGGTTGCAGAGGGCGGCCAGACGCCGGATTTCACCCGGGTGGTTCATGCCCATTTCCAGCACGGCCCACTGGTGGGCCGCCGTCAGCCGCAGAAGGGTCAGCGGCAGGCCGATTTGGTTGTTGAAGTTGCCGATGGTGGCCAGGGTGTGAAACCGCCGCGAGACCACTTCAGCGGCCATGCCGCGGGTGGTGGTCTTGCCGTTGGAGCCGGTGATGGCCACCACCGGCACATTCAGGCGGCGGCGCTGAAAGGCCCCCAGGTCCCCCAGCGCCCGGGTGGTGTCGGCCACCGCGATGCAGGTCACGCCGGCTGCGGCCCACTGCGGCCAGGGAAGCTTGCGGGCCGATTCGGCCGCAAGCAGCAGGCCGCGTCCGCCGGCGGCGACCACGGCGGCGGCAAAGCTGTGGCCGTCATGGGTGTCGCCCTTGATGGCGATGAAAAAATCGGACGGCTGCAGCCTGCGCGAATCGATGCCGATGGCCGCGAAGCGGCTGGCCGCGGGACCCCCCAGAAGCTCCCCGCCGGTGGCGGCCAGGATCTCGCTGACGGTCCATGGAGGGGGGGCGATGGGGTTCAATTGCGGTCCTCACGGGCCGGGCTGGCCGCATCGGCCAGCGCCCGGCGGGCTTCGGCGCGGTCGTCGAAATCGATGCTGCGCGCGCCCAGGAGCTGATAGGTTTCGTGGCCTTTGCCGGCGATCAGGATCGTGTCGCCGGGGCGCGCGGCCGCAACCGCCAGACGGATGGCGCGCCGCCGGTCGGGCTCCACCGCGAAGCCGCGGGCGCCCAAGCCGCGCGCCAACTCCTCGGGGCTGTATGCCTGGACGTCCGCACGGCGGATGCCTTCCAGCACCTGATCGATGATCCGCGCCGGGTTTTCGCTGCGCGGGTTGTCCGAGGTGACGATGGCCAGATCGCTCATCCGGGCGGCGATCTCCCCCATCTGAGGCCGTTTGCCGGGGTCCCGGTCGCCGCCGCAGCCGAAGACGCAGATGATGCGGCCGCGGGCCAGCGGCTGAAGGCACTGCAGAACGTTTTCCAGGGCGGCCGGGGTGTGGGCATAGTCCACGTAGACGAACCGGCCCGACGGGTCGGGCACCGGCTCCAGCCGTCCCGGCACGCTATCCAGGGCATCGATGCCGGCCCGGATCCTGCCGCCCGGGATGCCCAGCGCCACGGCGGTGCCAACCGCGCAGAGGATGTTTTCCAGGTTGTGGCGGCCCACAAGGCGTGCGGCAAAGGGGATCGCGCCCTCCGGCGTCAGCACTTCGCCGTGCAGCCCGGCGGGGTCGTGCACGACGGCGCGCGGGTGGATGCGGTTGGTGGCGGCGCTGCCCACCGACAGGCCGTGGCCGTTGAGTTCCCGCAGCAGCGCGGCCCCACGGGGGTCGTTGGCGTTGATGACGGCCACGGCGCGGTCGCGCTTGGGGCCGGTGTTCAGATGCTGGGTGAACAGGGTTTTCTTGACCTCCCAGTAGGTTTGCATGTCGCGGTGAAAATCCAGGTGGTCCTGACTGAGGTTGGTGAAAACCCCGACATCCAGCCAGCAGCCGGCGATTCTCTGCATGGCGATGGCGTGGGAGGAGACCTCCAAGACCACGTGGGTCACCCCGGAGCGCACCATCTCCGCCAGCAGGGCCTGAAGGTCCAGCGACTCCGGGGTGGTCACAGGGGCCTTGCGGACCTGGCCGCCGAAACGGTAGGCGATGGTGCCGATCACCCCGACGCTAAAGCCGGCCTGCTGCAGGATGCGCTCCAGGAGGTAGGCGGTGGTGGTCTTGCCGTTGGTGCCGGTGATGCCGACGATCACCAGGCGCTCGGCCGGATAGCCGTGAAAGCGGGCGGCCAGGTCCGCCAGCGCCCGGCGGCTGTCGGCCACGAGGGCCAACGGGACCGGCACCGCGGCGGGCCGCTCGGCCACAACGGCCGACGCGCCGCGGGCAACCGCATCGGCGATATAGGCGTGGCCGTCGGCGCGCGTCCCTGCAATCGCCACGAAAAGCCCGCCGGGGGTTACCGCCTGTGAGCGGTAGCAAATGGCGCTGATCTCAGGGTCGTAAGGCCTTGCGGTCTCCGAAAGCGGGGCCTGGAGGGCAACGGCGGTCAGCAGTCGGGAGAGTTTCATCCTTCGGCCTCGGTTCCCCGCAGCGCGGTCAGGCGTCCCGCGCTGCTGCCGGGGGTGACGTTGAGGTAGTTCAGGGTGCCGTGAGCGATTTTACGGAAGGCCGGTGCTGCCACCGTACCGCCGTAGTGGGCCTTGCGGGGTTCGTCAACCAGCACGAGGATGGCCACCTTGGGGTCGTCGGCCGGGGCGAAGCCCAAAAAAGACGCCACATAGCGCCCCTGGGCGTAGCGGCCGCGTTCGTCGACCTTCTGGGCCGTGCCGGTTTTGCCGGCCACTTCAAACCCCTCCAGGGCGGCGCTTTCACCGGTTCCGCCTTTGGTGGTGACGGTTTGCAGGATCTTGCGGACCTGCCCCGCGGTCTGGGTCGAAATCACCCGGCGCACCTCGGTGGGCGCGAAACTTTTGACCAGGCGGCCGTCCCGGTCGGTCACGGCTTGAACCAGAAAAGGCTTCATCAGCACGCCGCCGTTTGCGATGGCGCAGGCCGCGGTGATCAGCTGCACGGCCGAAACCGAGAGGCCCTGTCCAAAGGCGATGGCGGCGGTATCGATCCGGGTCCAGCGCTGGTAGGGCGCCAGCAGACCGGCGGTCTCGCCGGGGCAGCCGATGCCCGTCGGGGTGCCGAAGCCGAAATTGCGCAGCGTCTCGTAGAGGGTCTTCTGGCCCAGGCTCTCGATGACCTTGACCGCCCCGATATTGCTGGAATACTTGATGATATGCTGCAGAGAGAGCCAGCCGTGGGGGTGGGTGTCGTGCACCACGTTGCCCCCGATGCGGTACTTGCCGTTTTCGCAGAAAAAGATCGCGTTGGGGGTCAGCCGGCCGGATTCGATCGCCGCCGCCGCCAGGAACATCTTCATGCTCGAGCCCGGTTCGAAGGGGTCGGTGATTGCCCGGTTGCGCCACTTGTCGCGGTCGAAGGCGCTGAAGACATTCGGGTTGAAAAAGGGGTAATGCGCCAGCGCCAGCACGGCCCCCGTTTGGGGCACCATCACGATCGCAATCCCCGAGCGGCCCTCGAACTCGTCGACGGCCTGCTGCAGGGCGCGCTCGGTCAGATACTGGACGGTGCGGTCGATGGTGAGCACGACGTTGCGGCCGCCGTGGCTGTCGATCCACTGGTTGACGCCGCTGAAACTCTTGCCGCGGGCATCTCTTAGCAGGGTGTAGCTCTCCGCGGCGCCGCGCAGTTCGTGGTCCAGGAAAAACTCCACCCCTTCCAGGCCGTGGCCGTCGGTCCCGGTGAAGCCCAGCGCCTGGGCTGCCAGGGTTTTGCTGGGGTAGAAGCGGCTGCGCTCGGGGATGAAATCGACCCCCGCAAGGTCCAGCGCGCGCACCGCCCCGGCTTCCTTGGGGGTCACCTGGCGCTTGATCCAGACAAAGGTCCGTTTGGACGCGAGTTTGCGTTGCAGCTGGCGGTAGTCGAGACTCAGGGCGCGTGCCAGAGCCTTGGCGGCGGCAGGCGCGTCGGCCAGCTGACGGGGGTAGGCGGCAATCGAGGTCACATCGATGCTGACCGCCATTTCACGGTGGCGGGCGTCCACGATGGCGCCCCGGCGCCCCTCGATGACCAGCGATTTTTCGTACTGATCGGCAGCCTTGCGGGCCAGCCAGGCCCCTTGGTAAATCTGGAGGTAGGCGGCCTTGGCGGCGATGACGGTCAGCATGAGCGTAAAGAAAACGGCCATGCCCGCGGCTCTGCGTCGAATTTTGGGGTGAGCTTGGGGAATTTTCATGGCATAATGATGACTTGGTTGCGGTTGGGCATTTCCAGCCCGAGTTTTTCACGGGCGTAGCGGGCGATGCGCTGGGGCGACTTCAGCCGCTCCAGCTCGATTTTCAGGCTGCTCTGGATCCCTTGCAGGCGCTGGTAGTGATCGGCCGCCCGGGTAATTTCATAGCCGATCTGGGTGCACTGCACCCGGCACCAGGTATAGAAATATACCTCCCCCATGAAGAAAACCATCATCAGCGCCCAGAGGCTCAGGGTTCCGGCGGTGCGCCGGTTTCGGGGGGCTGGGGCCAATTGGTTTTCTCCGTTTTGCAGGGGGGAGTGCTTACAGCTTTTCCACAACCCGCAGGCGGGTGCTGCGGGCCATGGGGTTGTCTGCGATTTCGGCCGCCGTCGGTCGCCGCGCCCTGGGGGTCACGATCCGGACTGCGGGTGTGCGCCCGCAAACGCAGCGCGGCAGGTCCGGCGGGCAGATGCAGGGCCGGGCCAGTTGCCGGAAATGGTGTTTGACGATCCGGTCCTCCAGGGAATGAAAGGACAGGATGCACAGGCGCCCCCCCGGCTTGAGCAGCCCGGCGGCGGCTGCCAAAAAGGTCTCCAGCCGCTCCAGCTCACGGTTGACGGCGATCCGCAGCGCCATGAAAACCCGCGTGGCCGGGTGGATTTTCTGGCTTGCGGCGCTCTTGCGGGGAATTGCGGCGGCCACGATGCGCGCCAGTTGGCCGCTTGTAGCGATGCGGGCGTTGCGGCGCTCGGCCACGATCCTGCGGGCCACCGCCGGGGCGTAGCGCTCTTCGCCATACTCCCTGAAGAGCCGGACGAGGGTTTTTTCATCCGCCGAATTCAGCAGGTCCGCGGCGCTGCCGCCGGCGGCAGGGTTCATGCGCATGTCCAGCGGTTCATCCCGCTGGAAGCTGAACCCCCGGCCGCTGGCCGTCAGGTGATGACAGGCGAAGCCCAGGTCGAGCAGGATGCCGTCCACCGCGCAGATGCCCAGTTCGGTGAGAATCGCCGGCAGATTGGCAAAATTGTCGTGAAACAGGTGATAGCTGCCCTCATAGGGCTGCAGCACGACCCTGGCGTTGATCACCGCCTCGGGGTCCTGGTCGACGCCGATCAAGACCCCGCCGGGTGTGATTTTATCGAGAATCGCGCGTGCGTGCCCCGCACCGCCGAGGGTGCCGTCCACAAAAATTTCCCCGGGTGCGGGATCAAGGAGCGCGACAACCTCGGCGAGCATGGCGGGGACGTGGTGATACGGCATGGCCCTATATTCCCAGCGCGGCAATCTGGTCGCGGGCACCCTCCCTTTTCAGATCCTTCTCCATCTTTTCGTTTTCCTCATCCCATTTTTCCCGCGACCAGATTTCAAAGTGGTCAGTCACCCCGACGAAGACGACCTCTTTTTCGATTGCGGCGTAGATTCTTTGGGGGGGCGGCAGCAGGATGCGCCCCTGGCGGTCAAAGGGGCATTCCGAGGCCCCGCCGACAAAGGTGCGCCGGAAGCGCCGGAAAAAATCATCTTTGATGGGGGTTTCCAGGACCCGTTGTTCCAGCTTCAGCCACTCGGAGAAGGAATAGCCCAGGAGGCAGCCGTCCATGCGGGTCACCATGAAACCGTTGCTGCCGTCGGCACGGGCGATTTCACGGAACTTGGCCGGCACACTGACGCGCCCCTTGGGATCGATGTTGTGGAAGTTGATTCCCCGAAACATGTTTTTCCGTTCGAGGGCCCGGGCGCCCAGGGCCATTACGTGGTCTTGAAACCTGTCGCCGGTCTCGCTGGGGCCGGTTGATTAGGGATCTGACACTATTTGACACTTTTCGTCGAATAAAAGCCATTTCTGAATAAGAGTCAAGGAAAAAGTGCCCGCTGCTTTTTATATTTTAATAGTAATTAGTATTAATTAAAAATTTTAAAAACCGATCCCAGGGTGGTGGTAAAAAGTGGGATGAAAATTAAATCGGACGGGCCAGGCAAACCTTTAGGCCACCGTCCAAAAAAGAGCACGCGGCAGATTTTTTCCCCATTGGGTGGATTTGGTGCTATATAAAACCTTTTATTTTGCGACCGACAGATGTGCGGCAGAAAACCCTGCTGGGGGCGGGGATGCGAAAAGCCTCCGGTGCGGCCATTGGTTAGGGGCGCCAAAAATTCAGCGTCATGGGAAGTCGAACCTTCATTTTTTTATTGCGCCCCGCTACCGAATAAAATATTTAGCCTCCCACATCGCCTGGGGGCGGAGCCTTCAAGGCCAAACGGGCTCGAAAACGGCCTTCCGATTCCGGTGGGGGGGGCGGCTTTTAGGGTCGACCGCGCAATGGCGCGGACCCCTGGCGCGTCGCTGATCCCCGCAGGCGGGGGCCTCCCCGAACGGCCGCTGTGGCATGAACCCGACCAAGGTAGAGGAGTTTATGATAATTGACAGCAGCCATAGAACATTTCGAGGGACCTGAAAAAAAGCTGGAAATCATTTTGAATTCCCCTTGTCCGAACCTTCGTGCCAACCCGGACGGCCGCTGGGAACGGGTCGTCAACGCCAGCCGCAGCTACATCATCAGCAGCATTTCCACCGAAGGTCTGGACGCCTACCTGCTCTCCGAATCCAGCTTGTTTGTCTGGCAGGACCGGGTTTTGATGATCACCTGCGGCAAAACCACCCTGGTGAACGCCGTTCCGGAAATACTGCGCCTGACCGGCAGGGGCAATGTGGCGCGGGTGTTTTACGAACGCAAGAACATGCTCTACCCGGATCAGCAGTCCACCCGGTTCGAGGATGACGTCGCCCGCATGGCGGCCTTTTTCAGCGGCAGGGTGCACCTTCTCGGGTCGGTATCCGAAGATCACGTTCATCTTTATTCCGCCGGTGCCGGCGCCTCCAAGGCGTCACGGCAGGCGACGCTCCAGGTGCTGATGCATGACCTGGCCCCCGCGGTGCAGTCCCTTTTCTCCGTCCGCCGGGCCGGGTCCGCCGCGCGGGCGGAAGCCCTCTGCGGGTTGGATCGCCTTTATCCCGACATGGCCCGCGACAGCCATCTCTTTTCGCCCCACGGCTATTCCGTCAACGCGGTCGCCGGCACGAGCTATCACACGGTGCACGTCACCCCCCAGCCCCAGAATTCATACGCCAGCTTCGAAACCAACCGCTACGAGCCGGACTACAGCGGGACGATTCGCCAGGTGGTGTCGATCTTCAAGCCCCGCCGCCTGATGGTGCTCTTGACCACCGCCAGCAAAACCCCCGGCCCCCAGCCCCTGCCGTTCGCAAACCTCACCCTTCCGGGCTATCGGCTGACCCGCAGCGGCCGTCACGATTTCGATTGCGGTGCGACGGTCAGCATCAGCAACCACGCCTGCGCCTGAAACCCGCCCGCCCGTCGGCCGGCGGGCGGTCACCGGATTGCCGCATTTTTCGGTTTGGCAAGCGGCTGGGATCTGCTAAACTGATTTTTAGCAGGCGCCGTGATCCCCCACCCTTTTTTCGAGGTTTTCAGACATGACCGACCAGCGCCATTTGAATCTCTGGGTCCGCGAGGAGCACAAAGGGATCCTGGAGACCCACTACCGGGTCGAAAAAACCCTTTTCTCGGAAAAAAGCCCCTTTCAGCAGATCGATGTGGTTGAAACCGCCGGGCTGGGCAGAATGTTGCTCAACGACGGCATCGTGATGCTTTCCGAGCGCGACGAATTCGTCTATCATGAAATGATCGCGCACGTGCCGCTTTTCGTACACCCCAACCCCCGGCGGGTGTTGGTGATCGGGGGCGGCGACGGCGGCAGTGTGCGTGAAATCCTGAAGCACAGCACCATCCAGCGGGTGGTGCTGGTGGAGATCGACGAAGCCGTGGTGCGGGCCTGCCGCACCCACCTGCCGGCAGTCAGCTGCGCCCTGGAGGATCCGCGGCTGGAGCTGCGCATCGCCGACGGGGTCGAATACGTGGCGCAGTGCCGTGAAACCTTCGATCTGGTGATCGTGGACTCCACCGACCCGATCGGACCCGCCACGCCCCTGTTCAACCGCGAGTTTTACGAAAAAGCCGCCGCCCGGCTGGGTCCCGACGGCATCCTGGTCTCCCAGGCCGAAAGCCCCTTCTACGATCCCGAACTCCAGGAACCGATGCTTCGCAACCAGCGGCCCTTCTTTGCGCGGCTGCACCTCTACCTCTTCAGCACCCTGACCTACCCGGGCGGCCTCTGGAGTTTCGGGTTCGCCTCCAAGGGACCCTGTCCGCTGGCCGATTTCGACCCCCGGCGGGTGGCCGCCGCCGGCCTCAAGACCCGCTATTACAACCCCGGCGTCCACCGGGCGGCTTTCATGCTGCCCACCTTCGTGGGCGACAGCCTGGCCGGCCTGCTGGACCCCCTGGGGTGGCCTGAACCCGCGTCCCGTTGAGGAGGTTGCCGTGGCCCCCGCCGCCTCCGAGCATCGAGACCCTCCGGCCTGCAACCAGGAAGACGTCCCTGCTGTGGCCGGAGATCCGGGCGCGCAGGGACCCGGGGCGGGTTGCGAAGCCCGCCGGGAGCCGGCCGATGAACTGAGCGCAGTGGTGCGGCGGTTTGCCGAGGGGCATTTGCGGGGCACCCGCGGCAGCCACGCCTGGGACCACACCCTGCGGGTCTGCCGGCTGGGCGGGCGGATCGCGCGCCTGGAGAGCGCCGACCTGCTGGTGGTGACGGCCGCCGCCTATCTGCACGACATCGGCCGGGGGCGCCAGGACGCCTCCCGCGGCAGGCTCTGCCACGCCCTTTTGGGCGCAAAGCTGGCGGCGCCCCTGGTGGCGCGTCTGCCGCTGAGCGCCGCGCGGCGGGCGAATATCCTGCACAGCATCCGCGCGCACCGTTTCAGGGGCGATTGCCGGCCCCGAACCCTGGAGGCACGGGTGCTTTTCGACGCCGACAAGCTGGATGCGATCGGCGCGGTGGGAATTGCGCGCGCCTACCTGTTTGCCGGTGAAATCGGCGCCCGGCTGCACAACGGGGCGGCCGATATCGCTCGGACGCGCGCCTACTCGCGCGAGGATACCGGATACCGGGAGTACCGGCTGAAGCTCTGCCGGATTCGGGAGCGGATGCTGACCGCCGCCGGTCGGCAGCTGGCCGAGGAGCGCCACCGCTTCATGGAGGCCTTTTTCGAACGTTTTTTGCTGGAATACGAAGCAAGGGGGTAGCGCAGATGGGTGTCAACATAGTTGAGCGGATCGACGATCTGGTGGCCGTGCGCCATGTGCTGATCAGTGTTTCGGACAAAAGCGGTCTCGAGCGCTTCGTGCCGGGTTTGTTGGAGATCAATCCCGAGATCCGGATTTTTTCGACCGGTGGCACGTTCCAGCGTCTGGCCGAAATCCTTGGGGGGCGCGCCGAAAAATGCCTCACCCAGGTTTCCGCCTACACCGGCCAGCCCGAAACCCAGGGGGGGCTGGTGAAAACCCTGGACTTCAAAATTTACCTCGGGCTGCTCACCGAAACCTACAACGATGCCCACCAGCAGGACCTGGCGCGCACCGCCGCGGTGCCCATCGACATGGTGGTCGTCAACCTCTATCCTTTTCAGAAGACCGTCGCGCGATCGGGGGTCAGCGTCGAAGAGGCCCGCGCCAACATCGACATCGGCGGGCCCTGCATGATCCGGGCGGCGGCCAAAAACTATCTGCGGGTGGCCTCGGTGGTGGACCCCGGCGACTACCCCGGGCTGCTCGTCCGTCTGGAGGGCTATGACGGGAGGCTTCCCCTGGCCCTGCGCTTCGAACTGGCCCAGAGGGCGTTCGCCCATACCGCCGGCTATGACCGCGCGATCGCCGATTTCCTCGAGACCTGCACGCCGGAAGCGGTCAAAGGCTGTTACCGCGGGCTTTAGACGGCGGTTGCGGCAGGCTGGTGCGGGCTGGCCAACGGCCTGCCCGGAAGTCAGGGAAACAGAATGAAAATATATAAAATCAAATTGTTATCCTGGGCAGTTATCTGTATCACGGGACTCTGGTTCTTGTTTGGGGCCAACGCCATGGCCGATGATGACCACGGATTTAGAAGGCATTTTGAGCGTGAAAACCATCACAGGATCCCGTTTTTGGGGTCCGACAATGAAGGCAGTGAAACCGTCGGCCAGATAGCTGCATGGCTTCTGCTTGTGGCGAACCTGCCCGTAGTCTTGAGCCTTCTGGTAAAGGGGGCGAATCGGTTTGCACCGCTGGGGACCGAATCAAAAAAAACCATGGCGAACCTCAACCGGATGCAAAAGAAGGCCCTGATGTGGCTGCATTACTATCTCAATCTGGGGATTCTTTGCATTGCCCTATGGCACTGGCTCTCTTCGCGCTGCAAATCGTCGGCGCTGCCTGAACTTGGGCTGATGATGATGGTGACCGTAATCGCTCTGGGGTTTATTCTAAAGTTCAAGTTATGTCCCAAAGCCTTACGCACCTATGCTTATCAGATCCATACGCAACCTGTTATTTTTATTGCCATGTTTATGGTTTTGACGGTTGGCCATCTGATCGTCGATTAGCCTCGACGTAAAGTAGGGGCAAAGGGAGCATCCCCTTGCATAACCCGCATGACCGGAGAGGAATAGACCATGGGGCTCTCACGCATAATAACCATGTGGTGCATAACGCTGTTGATAATTTTAGTCGTTTTTGCGCCGGCCATAAGCGCAGATGATGACGATAAAAGGCATCAACGGCGGGAACGCAGACATGGCGAAAACCATTACAATGGGGAAAAAAAATTAAAACCGGTCAGCAATGCCACTTATGCCGACCAATGCGGCGCCTGCCATTTTACCTATCAACCCGAATTATTGCCGGCTGCATCGTGGAAAAAAATTCTTGAAGGTATCGAGGACCATTTCGGAGAGGCGGTGACCCCGGACGAAGGCGCAAAGCTTGAGATCAGCCATTATCTGGTGTCGAACGCCGCCGACGAATCTTCCGCCAAGCTGGCCGGGAAAATAATGCGCTGCCTGCAAGGTCTGGCACCACTGCGAATCACCGACATCCCTTGTATTCGCAAGGAGCACCGGGAGATAAATCCACAGACAGTCAAAAGACCTTCCGTAGGGTCGTTGTCAAACTGCGTCGCCTGCCATCGAACTGCGGCAAACGGGGTTTATGACGATGATGATGTATCCATTCCTGATTAAAAGCAGAGGTTTTTTCCCGGACGCGAATCAAATAAGTTTCGAGGGAAAAGGGTAGTCCATAATCGCTGGGGTCGTTATGAAATCCGGCCTGATCACCATATTTATCTGCATTGTTATCTATGAAATCTTTGAGCATCTCATCCTGCCGTTGTTCTGGATGATTCGATATCGCAAGCGAAAATCATCTTGTGGTCCATCTGCCCTGATTGGGAAAAGGTGCCTTGTCAAAAAGTGGGAGGGCAATAGCGGAAAAGTTCTGATAGGGAGCGAGCTATGGAAGGCGATTGGTAATTTACCACTCATTCCGGGGGACGAGGTGGTGGTCCAAGACCTTGAAGGATTGACGCTGAGGGTTTCAACGTCCGAAAGGCTGCCCGACACACAGAAAAGGGGCGCTGATAAGAATCATGGACATGAATTCTCAAAATAGATTCCGGTTAAACGAGTACCAAATATCCGAATTGCCGGATGGCCGTCTCTGGTGGACTTCCCATTCCGGTTTTGCGATTCAGATCGGCGGACCATGTTGTCTTTTTGGAAACGTCTTGTTAATCGGAGACCCGTGCAGTGAAGAAAACGGGTTTATGAAATCGGAATTCCTATACTACATCAAAAAGCTTCCGCTGTGGAATAGAACCCCATATTATTGTTTGTCATCCTCTTTAATGGATACCGTTACCGGAAAACACATCGACGCAGATATTTTGCAACGGGTGGCGCATCCTCTCGATGCAACCGGATCCGACACCATTATGGCTGGAAAATCCGAAAATTTTCAGTTGGGGCGATATCAGATATCCATAACCACCGAAGGTGATACCATATGGAAGTCTTATACCGGAATGAACCAAATTGTCGTAGGTTCTGTTTTGGTCGAATCCGACATCCTTTTCATAGGTCCAAAACTGTGTAACGCCCCTGAAGAGGGTAAAAGAGAATTCCTGTCTAATTTGCAATCTTTTCCAAAGTGGAATCGAACGGTTTTTTGGTGCCGCAGCATAGCATTGAGACCTGTTTCAACAGATAAAAAAAAGTCGAAGGATGTTCAAGCCGCCCTCGAAAGCCTGGGAACACCTCAACAAGCGGAAAGAAACTCCAAAAACCGCCAGCGAAAAAGTTCTCAGCAAATGTGGTGCTACATAACTGCATTTGGTGCTAAATGGACTGAAAGAATAAAGACCAAATGGGATGAAAAGAAAAAAGATTATCGGAATAAATCTGATTAAAGTAATAGAAGGTTAAATGATTATCTAAAACCGTCAAAATCCTTCAAATCCAGCGCCCTCTCGGGGAATTTTTTTTCAGCGCGACCATTAAAAAGGAGGCAACATGGCCAAGGACCTCAAACAGATGTACCGCACCATCATGGACGATAATTTCCCACCGCGCATGGAGATCAGCTTCGTCGCGGACAACGGGCGCCAGACCCTCTTCTACGAGAAGGTGTCGTGGGCCATCGAGGGGGTCCGCAAGGGCCTGCGCTACGGCGAAAACCCCGGCCAGGAAGCGGCCCTCTACAAACTGGTCAACGGCAACCTGGTGCTCGGCGAAACCCGCACGCTGCAGCCCGGACAGCATCTGGCCTCCGACATCCGTCTGCTGCAGTCGGGCAAGCACCCGGGCAAGACCAACCTGACCGATGCCGACAATGCCCTCAACATACTGCGCTACCTGCACCAGGCGCCCACCGCGGTCATTGTCAAGCACAACAACCCCTGCGGCGTGGCCCAGGCCGAGAGCTTGGAGAACGCCTATCTGCGGGCCTACATGGCCGACCGCGTGGCCGCCTTCGGCGGCTGCATCGCGGTCAACCGCAGCCTGGACCGGGCCACCGCCGAGGCCATCAGCAACCAGTACGCCGAGGTGGTGGTGGCCCCCGATTTCGAGGAGGGCGCCTTGGAGATTCTCGCCCGGCGCAAGAACCTGCGGGTGATCCAGATCGGCAACATTCAGCGCCTGCAGACCTTCGTCGGCCAGCGCTGCGTGGAGTTCAAGAGCCTGATCGACGGCGGCCTCATCGCCCAGTGGTCGTTCGTCTCCCAGGTGCGCACCCGGGCGGACCTCAAACCGGCGGTTTGCGAGCACCAGG